>JAAUXT010130521.1_pt1 | contig 11309 bp, 9 predicted proteins | sample 7278171 | NCBI WGS metagenome assembly JAAUXT01 (sample SAMN14350112, study PRJNA611818) | marine sediment metagenome | isolation source: surface marine sediment (1.8m) | place: French Polynesia: Moorea | collected 2018-08 | reverse complement strand
GGGGTGGGCCGCCCCGCGGGTGGTGGCGTGCGCCCTGCCGGGGTGGGGGGGTGGGCGCGGGCGGGGTGGGGGGGGACGTGGTGGGGGGGACGTGGGGGGTGGGATGGGCGTGACACGCAGGATGAGGTACGTGGGGTGAGCCGGAGATGCTGCTTGAGGTGGGTGTCGTGGGAGGACGGGGAAGAGTGGTTTCAGATACTGATAGGTGTGAGGTGCACGACAGGTAAAGCGCGATTGACACTGTGTGTGGTGGATTGCGTTGGGCCGAGTGAGTGGGGTGTTGGAAGCTGAGGCGCATGTGCTCGGGTGCAGTGTGCGTGAAGCTTGCATGTTTGGACAGTTTATCTACGTCTGTATCTGCACTCTGCCCGTCGTGCCTGCAGGAGCTGGCGCGGCTGCTGCAGGACCAGGAGCACAAGCGCGGCGGGCAGCTGGACCGCGACAAGATGAAGGCGATCGAGGCGCAGGACGAGGAGCTCGCCATCGTCATCCAGGAGCAGGAGAAGCTGCGGCAGCAGCGGCGGCAACAGCGGATCGAGGCCAAGAGGCAGATGAGCCAACCCGTCTACACCAACCAGGTGTGAGTGCGTGTGTGTATGTGTGTGTGTGCGCGCGCGCGTGTCTGTCAGCGTGTGCGCGCGCTCGTTTGTGTGTGCGTGCATGCGTGTGTGTTTGGAAGTGCAATAGGCAAATGCGTCAACCCGTCAACACCAGCCAGGTGAGTGTGCGTGTGTTTGGGTGGGCGTGCATGACAGCAGAGGATCGAGGCTTGGATGGTGTGCGTGTTTGTGTTCTCAAGGTCCTGCGTTTGTGTCAGTTTTGCACGACATTCTCCAGTGTTGGGATTTCTGCATCATGGAAGCCGGTGTCGAATGTTGTTTTCACAGTTTTGTCGCTTTGTTGTTACAGCCGCTGCCAGGCGAGTACCCTCCCCAGCGGTCCATAAGCGACCGAGAGCGGGAGCGAGCCCGGATGGACTACCCTCCCCAGGACCCCAGGTAAACTATGCTCTGCAGGACCTCATGATTCCGGTGCCTTCCCTCCCTGGGACCCCAGGAAAAAACCCTTCCCAGGACCCCACAGAAGAACCCTGGACACGAACTCCCTCCCCAGGCCTCTGCCCTCTTCAGGACCCCAGATGACCCAGAAAATGCCTGGCGACAACCCAGACGTCGAACCTGTACACGGTGGTGCAGTTGCCCTGTTGACCAATTGTTGAGTAGATCTGCGTCTTACAGAGCGGCGGACGCCACAAGACCGAAGCAGCCGGCGCTTTGGGAATACCCTCCGCAGGGGGAATACCCTCCCCAGCAGTCACAGTAACGTGTCTCGCTCTCAAGTCACTAAGAGCTTGGCCAGTGTCAGTGATGCTCTTGCAGCGCGTCCTTCGCAGCAAACGCATCCCTGACGGTCAGCGTGTAAACGTACGCCAAGGGAACTCACATTCTGAGTTCACTTTTTCAGCCTCGCTGGTTGTTTGTGGCCGCGGGCTCGTTGATCTTTGATCTCTTGTCGCACGTGCTGACTGCCTTCAGGCCTGGCACTTGTACAAAAGCCTCCAGGTCAGCAAAGTGTGTACAACGCCTTTCGTCTCCCACGAAGGAAAATGTTTGGAATCTGAACAAAAATTCCTGCAATGTCTTGCAGAAGACCATCCAAGATGACGCAGTTCGCTCCAGGTGCATGTTGTGCACTGACAAAAGCTCTTGTTTCTCAAGCTGCTTTGTTCCTCTGGTCTGTCACAAAACTGTCGTTAGAAACGGTTGTCTGGAACCAGCTGTCCCAACAGAACGGTTTGGGAAAGGACTTTCGTGTACAGGCGAGAAGTAAGGCTTCAGGCTCGGGAAACCTGAAGGGTTTATGAATAAAAGGTTCCCAAACGTGGCTTGTATGAGCAACGTCTCGAATGTGTTGAGGGGCTGTGTCCTGACTTTGCATGAAACGCGCTTGTCTCGCTACTCTCGGCTCTGCTCTGACCCGCCTTCGTCTCTGTCCCGTCTTCAGGATGGACCCAGGGTACGTACCTCACCAGAACGGTCCCTACCCGCCGCCCCCGACAGGGGTCTCCGCTGTTCCCGCCATGCTGCGAGAGCAGGAACGAGAGCGAGAGCGGCTCGGAGACCACGTGACCGGAGACGGGCGTCATAGAGACGACAATTACTACAACGAGACGCGCGGGGGTGACGCGTACTACAACCAGGGGTCACGCGGGCTGCATCAAGAGCGGGAGACGCGGTCAAGGTCAGTTCGAGGCAGCCTCGCTTTGAATGTGTCGTGCGTCCCAGCGCAAATGAGCGGTCGGTGAGTCCGATCCGACGGATCGACCCAGCGCTCGTTGACTTGTTCAGGAGCAAGACACGTCTTGCGTGAAATTGGCCGGCCACGCGAAACACATACACAACTTTTCGCTGTCCAGAATGCAAAGATATTTGCTTTGTTGAAGGTTTGCGCGTTCAAGTGCACTGTGCTTTGCACACTCTGTCAGTGTGACAACGGGTCTTCTGTCCACGTGCTGTTGCGTTGGCTGTGCTGTGAAGGGCTCCAAGCCAAACTTGTCACTGGATCGTCCAATGTGTTCGCACGCTTTGTTTGCAATGGCCATGCAGGTGCCGAAAGAAACCGAATTCACGTCCATTTCTCGCACAGCGAAGTTGGGCGGAACAGCTTGAGTGGGCGGGGACGGGGGCAATTGCTCAGAAATGGCGTGGTTTCTATCGGCACGTTGCATTGCGGCTATTGTGGGTTTTCGCGGTTGTGCAGGGGGCGCGCGGGTAGCGGTCGCGAGGAGGAATCACTGCAGAGGGAGGCGCCGCCGCAGGGCCACCGGTCACGCAATCACTCTCCCCCCGCCGCAGCGACGGACAGGTGCGCTCTTCCTTCACCCGCCGCGACCCCCTCCGCTTCTAACAGTTCTAGATAGGACTTACCTTTCTCAGTTCTTCGCTGTTTTCCTCCCCCCACGATTGCCCAATGCGGCTTGTGTATCTGCATCTTCAACACGGGGACTTCAACGGAAGTCTGCTGCTCTTGACGGAGCAATGTGCAATTCTCGAGAAAAAGTGGGAGCGGATCCAAGGAGGTGTCACCGCCCCCCCCCCGCCCGTTTGACTGCCACCAGACAAAACAATTTCCCTGCAATAGGCGCAAAAATAGGGAGCTGCTCCCCCTTCCTCTGGAGTAGCGCCCTTCCATGTACCCGATGACGCGAAATATATGTTATTGTGGAAACTAAGGTCCATCAATCCCAGAAGTGAATTCTGCCTTGTGTGGGGGTGCCCGTGAACTTGCAAACACTTGTTTCTTTCTGCATGGCTTGGTTGCACTGTGTAGATGGCATGATAGTGAAGGCGACGGAGCGGGATCACCACAGGGGGAGACACCGTCCCAGCGTACGCCACCGCCGTCTAACGGCGTTTCCTCTCCGCACAGACCCAGGTGTGTGTGACGCACAGCTTCCGGTTTGAATCCTCTTTGCGCATGCACGTCGTGTTCAGTGTGACGCTTCCGATACAGCGGCTCCCGAAGCGATTTGGTTTTGCGTGTTGTTTGCTGCAACTTGAATGAAGTCACAGCCGAGTCAAGTCTTCGTGTTGTCCTGTGGTCTTCTGTGAGACTGATGCTTGAGAATTACGTGCAAGAAGCGCAGGTCTTCTCATTCAACGGGACCGCCAGTTTGAGGGGCAGGGCGACAGCAATCGCGTGCGTGCGTCCACACGAACGTGAGGGGTGGGGCTCCAGTCTCAGATCCCCATGTTTTTGCGAATGAGTATTTCGCGGCTCGACGGTTCCACTTTGACGATGGACACGGACCAGTTGCTGCAGAAGCTGTCTTGGCGTGGTTGGATTGACGCATGGGCGTGGCGTGCCCAAAGCTGTCACACCGACTGTGTCCACTTGCAAAACTTTAAAAATTAGGAATTTTGGGCGTCTTGTTCTTCCCCGTCGCCCTTCAGGCCCTTTTCTCCTTTGGTGCGTTTTCTGATGCCACGCCCACAAACCACGTCCACAGGGCCGCATCGCGGGACGCCTGCTGTTGAATGGCCGCTTGTTATTGGCCCTGTCGACCACGTGGTGTTGATCACGTGTTGTGTTTTTCTCAGGCCTGACTCGACCGAAGGAAACGTGTTCAACTCCATCGACCCGACGGCCGGGCGCAACCGTCCGTCGTCAGGGCAACTGTCGCCCCAGCAACCCAGCCCTTATGCCAACGGTAAGTACCTCGTGCTCAAAAAACAACAATTTTACTGATAGTGCAGTTTATAACCAAGTAGCAGCACTTAATTTCCTTTGTTGTCAACCACGCAACGTTTTACCTCCAGTAAACACCCAATCTGTGGAGGGGAAATTTTATTTTGAGACTGTTACCCACCAACCCTGCTCTCGTATTGACTGTCAAATAAGTTGCTTGGCCTTGAAAAGAACGATGAAACTATTCGTGGTCAGATTCTGTTGGCACAGTTCCTTTGTTGCTCGTTTGCTGTTTGTTCATAAGTGTAGCCAGTCTCATCGTCTCACACGCGGTGGATGTGCTTTTTGATTGACGCTTTGTTTTCCATGACGCGTTGGTGACGTCACGTGCAGATGACGTCGGATCCTACACTGGTGCAGGTAACGAACGTCTCCGGTCAAGTTCTTGCTTTGAATTTGGGTGCTGCTGGATACCTCAGTTTGTTCGTTTTGTGCGCATTGTGTTGTGTTTCATGGGCTTCGTTGTTTTGTGCTTCAGAATTCCCCACATCGATCCCCCACACCCTCTCTCTGCTTTCTGCTGCTCTTGTCGCTTGTTTTGTGCATCGAGCTTTTCGCTCTTTGCGTGATGATCAATTTTGTGACTTTATTGTCGAGAGGGATGAAAACAGTTTCCTTCGTGAGAATCTGTAAGCAGTTTTGTGCGTTGCTAACGACCAAGTGTGCTGAATTCTGTATTCGAGAACGTCAGAAGTGGCGCGTTTGTGTGGACTTGGTTGTGACGCTGCCATCTTGTCCCGTTTCCCAGGTGACGAGGCGGGGTACGAGGAGCTGAGCGACGTGGGCGTCGTGCAGGCGCAGAAGCGCGACGGCTCAAAACGAGGCTCCGCCAAGAAGAGCAGCAAGAAGGGCGGCGGGCAGTGCAAACAGCAATAACAGCCAGTACGAGCGCTGCTTGCCACTGCGCGTATCTGTGTAGAGAACGACCAATAAGAGCGCTGCTCTGCACCTGCACGCGCAACTTTATGCGAAACTCCCAGTGGCCATTGACGTTGAAACTCTCCATGACCTATACGGTGGTCTGTAGTGAATCTCGCTTCTCTTCTGCGACAACCCAAGGACTGATCCTTCGTGAAGAATGACATAGTGTGTGTGTGTGGGCTTTGTGTTGGAGAAGGGCCAAAAGAGGAACTTGGTTGTGAAGTGGCACATATCGAGTTGAAGATGCACGACAAGTTTTGGGTGTCATCATTTAGCGCTCTCTGGGATGAACAACTGTTACATTCTCACAGAACAACGAGGACCAGCTGCACTATGTGTCATCTCTGGCGGATCCGGGCTGCAAGGCGTGAAAGTTTTTGTTTCTTTTGTTATTTCTCGAACGTAAATTACTCCGTGCGTCGGGTCTTTGTCCCCCCCCCCCCCAACGGAATTCCTGACCCGCCAGAGATCATTCTCATCGGATGCGCCGTGTGACAATGACTTTCCTTGTGCAATGGTATGTGTCACTTTTCCGAAACCAGTTGTGCTTAGCTGAGCAACACTGCTGTGACCATCGGGTTTGCTGGTCTTAAGTGTCAAAATGGAAATCTTATCAGAACAGGAGCAGCGATGAACATGTTTCTTCCTGTCACTGTCAGCGATGTGAATTTTACGTTTTGTCAAGGACGCTGACGCAGTTGCTGATTCCAGTGCACGTGCGCAAAACTCACTTGGCAACCGAGAGAATGCGCGTGCGCCAGATATTCAAGGTTGTTTGCTTGGCTTCCAAATTAGTTGCTACAAGTCGCAGGAATGTGTTGTGTTTGTGTCAACTCAAAATTTCTCCACATCCGAGATCTAGTGACGTGCAATACTTGTGAAATACTCTGATGACGTCAGCAATGTCATGCCAGCAACATCTCACCGGGTTGCACAACAATTGTGTACACTTGTAAATTTGTGTAGAAAGCTTTGTATGGCGAGCAATGTGAAGTAGGTGTTCCAAAATTGGGTCAGTGAGGTGCGACTGATCTTTCACTTGAAAACCAGTGGAAGAAGTGCTGCCTGGATTCAAACAACGAATGGCTTTCGTTTGGAGCTCTTGGTGGAATCCAAGACGTGGAATTTGTGGCCGCAGATGCAAGGGCAAATTCTTTTCTTCCTCTGCACTGATTTTCAATGCTGAAACTCCAACAACATTATCTGTGATATTCATGAAAAATGCACGAAGCATTGTCAACGGAAACTGGCATTACGAAAATTTTCTTGTTGCAGCGCAAGACGTGCTTTGTTGACAGTTATCGAAATCGAAATTGAATCTGCAGAGGATGTTTCCATGACAACGAGATCTTTCGCACGCGCGTGCGCCGACGCTTTGATTTGTCCAACAAAATCCGTGCAAGACTGGCAGATTTGTCGAAGGAATCGTAGTCACCGAGGTGAGAAGAAATCTTGCAAAATCGACATTCTGATCCGTACTTTTCGCCGGGTTCGTGAGCACGGTGCAAATTGTTCCACTGAATCGCGGCACAGCCACCCTTCAGCACTGGCGTGTCACCCAACCGGTGCGAGAGGCCGGTGACGCTTTGTGAAGTGGCTGCAGACCTGGCCAAGAGCAGCTGCTGCAGTTCAAGAAATAATTTCTGATTGTTTGGGCACTTGCGTCCAAAAGAAAACAAACAGGACAGCGTGCATACGTTCCTGCGCTTTTGTAGACAAACCAAGTACAATAAGTTTTCCGTTTCGCGGACTCTGGAACTCGACTCTCCTGCGAAGAGAAGCACTTCGTTGTGGTATTGGTTGTGGGTTCAACATATCCTGTGTTGTACAGTGTACAGATTGTACCGCTGCGGCGTCACGTGTTGTCATCACGTGGTGTAGTCACGTGTTTCCTCAACTAGCGCCACCAGGTGGCCAACTTGTAGGACGTTCTCAGCTGGCGTGACGTGAGAAATGACGAAATTGATTGACGTCGATTTGTTCACAAAAACACCTGTCGTCGTTCGGGGAATCTGAACAGTTTACGATTGTGAAGTTGTTACACTCGGTACTCAAGTGGACGTTGCGACTGTTGTTGAGCGGTTGTCAAGACGACGCCGTTTCGTGAAGCTTGTGTTGGGAAGCGGCGTTGCTTTGGTGAGAATGTTGACGCCGACGCTCTGTTGTTGCTTGGCAACAGATCTGGATTCTCATGTCAAATGTTTATTTTGCTGCAGTATCTGTTTTGATACAAATAAAAGCTATTTTTAACAAAAATTGCCACTTCAGCTATTCTCGCTTCGTTCTGGTGGGGCTGTGTAGGAAGCACCAATTTTCTCCAATCAAAAATAATTTATTCTAAACACACACAACCCGTGTGAATGTGCACCGCGACAAACGCAAAATGGAGTTTATTCGGACGAAAATTACCAACCCAGAAAGGAGCTGACCACTCTGCAAACGTTCCGAACTTCTGACGCGTCCCAACCCCCAACCCTGAACAAACCCTGGACCTTCCCTTGATGGCGACGGTTGTGAGAGAATTTGTTTCCGAGAATGGGGGACAAAAGGTTATTTTTTTCTTCGAAAGAACTGTGCCCTGAACTCAATTGGACAAGATTGCACAAAAGTTGAATGGTGACGTCACAATTGGCACCAGCATGACGTCACTTTTTCAGCCTCACCCACGTCACGTCGCGATCAGCCAATCCGTGATCAGAAAGAAATACAACCGATCATCACCGTTGTGTTTTTACATTTGATGCACAATGAGAATTTTCAACCACAAAACAGTATATTCGATCACAAAAAAGAAGCCAACACATCGAAACTGTTGCGTCACACATCGAGCATTGACATCGTTCAAACGGCGTGGATATGAGAACTGGCCATTTCTATGTACAGTGGCGGACCAAACCAAACACCCTCCAGCAGATTCACGGAGCCAGGGCCCAACTGTCCCACCCCAACAAGGTTCCTCTGTTTGTTTATTTTTGTGCAGCAGATGCAAATTTCAACAAATTCATTCATCTTTGAAAAGTACTCAGTGAATTTGCCCCACCCACTTTTCCGAAGGGGCAGACGTCAATTGCGTTCCCGTCAAATCTGGATCCGCTGCATCTTGCCATTGGAATGTTTGATTTCTGCGTTCAAACCGTTGCGTTTCCCACATTTATGGAGGACGGTCTTGTTTTGGTGAGCAAACACATCTGCTGTCAACAGATCCTACTGTCACCGTGGAAACTGCGTCCAGAATATCTTATTTTTCTCGCCTGAGGCAGGAGCCATATTATAGTTTTCCTCGGAGCCCGTCACACGCACTGGCGTGATCACCACCGTTACGTCTCCCAGTTCTGACGATGCTGGATGCTTAGGAACGGTTGCCCCGGTGATGCGACTGTTTATTTGTTGGCTTGTTCAACTTGTGATCCGGCCATGGCCAGCACTCCACTCGCTCCTGCAATGACGAAAAACAAGAACTCATCTCACTGTAGACACGCGCTTCACCCGCACCCAAAAAAACCAGAACACAAGACTTTTGAGCATCTGAATCCCTGAGCGTCTTCCCTGTTGCGTACCTATGTCTCCGGTGACCTTTTCGAACTGTTTGAGGCTGTCGGAGGAGTTGGACAGGAGGAAGGCGCCCTCTTCTGGCGTCAGCGTCTCCCCGAGTTTCCGCAGCGCCGTCAGAATCTCCACCTGAAACCGCACAACAGTTCTGCACTCAGCCAGACCCGGGTTCACAATGTGCACGGTGCGTTGCGTCCCGCAGGCCGTGTTCATTGATCGGAACAGAGACGCAACAGACGACGCGTCACGAAGACGAAACCCGCCCTGAAGCTCTGGTGGCCCCAGCGTCCCTGTGGTCGCACCCACCACTCCTGAACAAAACCAACCCTCTCGCTGGGTTCGGTGAGGCCCTCCCCCAACACACACACACACACACACACACACACACACACACACACACACACACATACACATTTGTGTCACCTGACAGCAGCACAAAATTTATTCAGACTCGGACCCGCCCCCTCCCTCCCGCATACAGCAGTCGCGACTGACCTTCTGTTGAATCGCATTTTCCACGGCGAGTTTTCCGATCTTCTGATCCCGCTCAACCTGGAAAACAACAACAAAACAGTTTTGACATGTGCCTGGTCTGCAAGACAACAAAGGTAAGTTGCGCTGCGTTCACAACACTGTGTGACCCTCTCCTGCGCCTAAGTTGTATACCCTGCCCCTCGTCCCTGGGTGTGACACTGTCCCTCACCCTGGGGTGTCAGCCCGCCCCTGGTCCCTGTGGGTGACCCCCGCCCTCAAGCACACAGACGGGTCGCACCTCCGCGAGCCTCTGGCGCAGCTGCCCCGGCTGCCGCTTCGCGAACATCCGGATCACCTCGGGCGTCTTGAAGGCTTCGCTGATGGCGGCGCGGATTGCCTGTGGGAAAGTGGAGAATCGTTAGTCGTTGGATGGATCAAGCGAATTATGTGGGGCAGTTCTGGCATTTGGACTTTGAGACCATTAAATTCGTTACGGGCACGAAAGCTGTACATCACAATTCGCTTGCACACACACACACACACACACACACACACACACACACACCAGCTGTATCCGACTGAGCTCGTCCACGAGACTCAGGTCTCCCTCCTTCATGCGGCTCAGAGACTCGTTGAAGTCGTTGAGCTGCTCCAGCGTCTCGCGCTTCGTCTCCTCGTATTCATCCGCGTCCATGTCGTCCCTGGAACACAACGTTTTCCGCTTAGCTCGTGGGATTTCAGGTGCTCACAACATATTGTCACCGAAGGTTGTAACAAGTCTCTGCAGTGGAGGGAACACGTTCGTGCAGTGGAGGTAACGTGGCTGCGGTGACGTCACATGTCGCCACAGTGGGGTTACAGGTGATTCGCTGGGCTACAATGGGGTTGGACTGCAAGTGAGTTTTTCTGGCTGCAGTTGGTTCCAGTCCATAAAGCCACTCCTTCCTTTTTCGCTGAAAACTAAGCTGTTCGAATCGTGTTCTATTCTGCAGGGAAAACGAAAGTCACGGAGACGTGAATCTCGCTGCAGGGTTGTGAACAAACGTTCAACGTGCAGAGTCATGTCTTTTGGTCAATGGACATTTTTGTTGCGCAAAAGCATTGTCACACAACATGTTCATCTGTCGGATACAAAAATTTGCCGAGAACGAAGGTGACGGCAGATCATGTGAGCTTTAAACGCGAGTAAACAAAGTAATCGATTGACGAAAAGCTTGCATTATCGCTCCCTGACTTTTGCATGGAATGGCCTTTTCCATCCATTTTTGGCCAACGTGTGCACATTTGAAGAGTCTTTACTTATAACTTTCCACGTCTTCAAGCTGTTGCATTAATCTGTCCAGCTGCTCCTCAACATTTTGCTTCAATTTCGAAGTCTCTGACTGCCCTCTCGAAGCCATCGCGGAAGTCTCGTGCGCTTTGAAAAAGACGGAACGCTGGTTGGAAAAAGCCTGTCCGGAAAAAGGCAAAACACAGGAAAAATGGCAGTTGAAATCAAATTGGCATGCACTCAAGTGCGGAAACAAACCCTTGATACGGAAGAACCTGAGAATCTTATGACACCGGGAGATGTCATCACCACAGATACAGGTTTTATGAGGTGAGACGAGGCCAGAATCTCAGGTGTAAGCTTTTTTTGGAGGAAAGAGTCGAGGCGATAATTGAACATCTCGCTCTACATGGGAAGTCTAGTTAGATTCCCATCATTTCACTGCAGTGACAGCTGTCTGATAAGTTGTCTGACCTCTACGTTTCGTGTTCTTGTCCACCTGACAATTTTGGCGTCATGAAATTTCATCGATCCACAAGTTGGGGCAGGGACTGCAGTCACGTGTGTGCCCATACCATGTGTAGTGATATCACAAACACACTGGTTGGTATCTCAGGAGAGACTGTCCCTGAGGGCGGGAACCTCTGTATTTGTTGACCTCATTCCAATCATACCATCTGGTGAGTAGTAGTTTTTACAGCTGGTGTGTCACACCACACTCCTCCCCTGGTAGGGGGTGTTGGCAGTGCCTAACAATTTTTAATATTCTGAATATTTTTGTAATAATTAGATAGAAAATAGATACATAATAGCACAATATCACTATTTTGCTGGGTTTTTTCCCCAG
>JAAUXT010005645.1_pt1 | contig 11310 bp, 12 predicted proteins | sample 7278171 | NCBI WGS metagenome assembly JAAUXT01 (sample SAMN14350112, study PRJNA611818) | marine sediment metagenome | isolation source: surface marine sediment (1.8m) | place: French Polynesia: Moorea | collected 2018-08 | reverse complement strand
GTTCACACTGCAGGCATCACACCACAGGGCTGGGTTCACACTGCAGGCATCACACCACAGGGCTGGGTTCACACTGCAGGCATCACACCACAGGGCTGGGTTCACACTGCGGGCCCCACACCATAGGGCTGGGTTCACACTGCTGCAGGTGTCACACCATAGGGCTGGGTTCACACTGCAGGCATCACACCACAGGGCTGGGTTCACACTGCAGGCCCCACACCTTCCACCGCTCGCCACCACATCCTGGCCAGAGTTGAAAACGCAGACGTCGCCGCCCACCCCGACCCTGTCACTCTTCACCCCATCCCCACCCTCAGGTGAGGTTTTCTCTGCAGGTGCTGCTTGTGCCCCACCCCCGTCAACCCATCCCACCCCACGCCAACACCCTACCCCCCCCCCCCCATTGTCCTGCCCACTCGATCCTTCACCCCGATCCACCCACTCGATCCAGTCACCCTGCCACCCCAGGTGAGGTGCAGGCACCATAAGTCCCTCACGCGTCCTGAATCAACCTGCTTCTGCAGTCCTCTGCCCCAACCCAGGTTGCTTTGAGAATGCAGCAGCCTCGACCCTGGGTGTATTGCAGTGTTGTGCGAGGCCTGCAGACTCAGGTGTGGGGTTGCGTGACGCGTGTAGTGTGAACCCGGCCTCGCGGCCTGACAGCTCTTTTGCCTCGTTTTTCTGCTACACGGTAATGAAATTCCCGGGCGATGGGGCATCGGGGGGGGGGGGCAGCGATGGTGCCTTGACGCAGGCGTTCGAGCGCCGTCCCGTCCTAACATTGGGCAGGTTTAGCCCACCCCAAAACGTTCGGTTGTTTGAATTGCCAGATCGGTGGCACAGAAAACTAAACTTACCCTGAATTAGCACTGGAGAGCCAATGACAAGTAACGAAATGATTTCTGTGTCACCGATCCCCCAACTGGGTCACACAAGAAAATGGAGCGGAGTTTGACCTCCTTTTCTCGCGACCCGAACGACACGTGACTGAAGCAGCAGATCCAGGGGTCAACGACTGTTTTCAGGGCACCAGGTGGCAGCCGCGTCTGCTTGTGGAAACGACAGGCACGCGCAGCGTCGTTTCTTTATGATATTTACCAAATATGGATCTACTGTACCCCGTCCCTGTGGAGTTGGTCCCTGAGGTCACATCGTGTAGGCAGGCGTTGTTGGAACGCTGAAGGATGCTGAATGCTACAAGGACGGTGCAGGGCATTGGGGACAGTGCTGCGCGCTGCAAGGACGGCGCTGCAGAAGAGCTGCAGGGATGGCACAGTACGCTGCAGGGACGGCGCCATACGCTGTAGGAATGACGCTGCAGGGACGGCGCTGCAGGGACGGCGCTGCATTCTGCATGGCAACAGAAATCCTGGGACAATTTCATCACGAATGAGATGGATCTTCTTTACACGCGATTCAGTGGTGGAGAAGCCGAATTGAGAAGTTGATGGGCGCAGAGGAGACGCGGTCCCAGGGGGTGGATCCGAGATTTGGCCGGGCGGGCCCGCGTCTCCCTGCCAGGGAGTAAAATCCAACTGGAACAATTTGTTCAATTGGCATGTGAAAACATTTTGCGCTTGTGGCGCAAAATCGGTGTATGTGTGTATGTGTGTGTGTGTGTGAGTGCGTGTGTTGTGAGTGTGTATGTGGTACGTGTGTGTGGAGTATTTGTGTGTGTGGAATTAAGGGGCGAGCGCAATTGCCAAAGAAGCTTGGGTCGCGCGGGCGTGGTTGGGCACCGAGGCTCCCCCTGCTGGGTCCGCCTCCGGAGCCAAACAGAAAAGTTGGTATTCGCAGAGGGATTGCCTCCCGCTGATGTTACATTCATCTTCTTCCAATCTCAGCTCGAAAGAAAATGTTCAACCCTGAGAATTTTTCACGTTTTTATTCGCAACATTTTCTCGGAGTCGTGGAAGGTCAACATGCAATCTCATGGAAGGACACGTACGCTCTGTCTACACACCGCACGACGGGCAAGAATATACGAACTACTTTTCGAGGATATACGTCAGTTTGAGGGACTCCAGATTGAATGACCTGGAGATGGCCTCTTTGAACGCGTAGATCTTATTCTGGGTGTCAAAGTCTGGGATTTTGCTCCACATGTCCTGGAGAATCTGGGTCGTTTCGAGCAGAACCAGTTTGAACTGGTCTTCTCGGATGACGCCGAGCCAGACCTCGAGTTTCCGCTGCAAGAGGGCGCTGCAGTGCTCGCTGACCAGGAACACGGGGGCGGCGGTGGTCAGCAGTGACCACTGCGGCATGGCGTGCAGGTAGCAGAAGGTGTTCCCGAACACGACGGAGCTGACGACAATGACCTCGACGCTGGCGTACATCCACATGAGCACGAATAAGGTCAGAGGACGCCCTCTGGTGACGACGCCGTCATCCCACGCCGTGACCTCGACGGCGTGCCTCACCTCCCGCTCCCGCCAGTACAGCACCAGCGTCTGTAGCACCCGGATCATCACCATGGCGACCGCCACGCAGCTCTCCACCAATAACATCACGTTCTGATGCTCCTCGGAGATTTTGTCCTGTTGCAAGATTTTCACGACGCTGAGAAGCAAGATGGCGGCCAGCAACACGAAGCAGACGAATCCTGAGCTCACTGTACGCCAGAGGACGCCTCTCCCGACGTTATCCAGGAACCTGTTCTCGTAGATGACCTGCTCGATGTCCTCGACGTAGTTCTTGAGCGTGACGTCACATCCGGCGTGCGCCTCGAGCATTGGCTCGGAGAAGTAGCGTCCCTGGAGACAGGGGAGGCAGTCGCGTAGCAACCCGCCGCCGACGCTCCACGGCTGACGCTGACGGTACAGATAGTGGGACGTGGAGTACTGATACACCGACCCCCTGCAACAGAAACGGAGTTGAGTAAAGCAGAGCTCGCTTTGTGCGTGCGTGATTGGATGGGTGTGGGATTTCTACTGATGCTGGTTCGCGCTGGCTTCGCCAAGCGTTGCGTCGCACTGCAAGTCAATGGACGCAGCTTTGAACAGGACTTGTTGTGCGAAGTCCGTTTCGGGCGAAGTATAGACACCCTGGGCCAGATGTCCCTGTCCCCTGTCCCCCTGCCCCCATGTCCCCCTGCCCTCATTCTCCCTGTTTATGGTATCTCTATAAGGCAGGGTACCAACCCCAAGCTCCATACCCACAGGTACTGAGAGGTTATGTAGTTGTCTTGAGAGAAAACATATGCTACTCGGGACTTCGCACTGCAGTTGCCTTGAGCACTGCTTCTTGCTCAGGGTTGTGAAGGTGGCGCAGCTCGTGGCAACAGGTGACAACGTGGTCACGCCCATTGTCCTATTTCGCACAAAAACGCATGACACAAGCGGCCAGTGCTTTTCACATGTGAGCCCACTGACATCAACAAAAGAGCGAAGAATCCAGTGTGTGTGTGTGTGTGTGTGTGTAACGATGACATATAAAGAGACGCAACGCATGACGTACTGGGTGGGACTTTGAATGCTGTGTATTTGGGAAATGTGGTCAGTGACAGACTTTGCGTCAGTTTTGATGCTACAAGCCTCGCAGAGTCGAGTTTGGGGCAGGGGGGACAGGGGACAGGGACATCTGGCCCAGGGTGTCTATACCGCACTACCAGTAGGTGCTTCGCCCGAAACGGACTTCGTACAACAAGTACTCCTGACTTCCCTGGTATGAACCAGTCCTTCTGTCTGTGCTATCTATCTCAGTGGACGTCAAGACAAGACGTCTTCCCCAAGGTCGCGCGTCCCTTCTCCCTGCGCCTGCGTACTGCGCGCTCCTGTTCTCACTCACTCCCACCTCCTCCACTTCCCTATCGATCTCGCGTCAACACCTGGGACGCCGCCTGTACCATTACCACCATTAGGAACAAATGTTCTCCATACCTGCGTCCGCGGACCATGGCGTCAGGCTTTTCGCACTGACGCGCTCCGTCGCCTGTATCCAGATAGTTCAGAATGGATTGCGAAAGGCCAGTGTAATGTGCCTGGCCATTTTAGTGCACACGTCAACACAGGTGAAACCAACACCTGACCATGCGTACAAGGCAAAGTAGATCCAGGGACACTCAACCCTGGACCTTCGCTATTGCCCAGCTTGGGCCGTTGGACGACATATATCCCACGTTTCTCTTCAAGACTTGCCCTGCTCAACTGAACCTTTTCTCAAGGGACCTCACAACGCGTGAAACAGCGGGAGCCAAACTTCAACGATCCTTCACACCGGAGCTGATGATCCAGGGAAGTCAGGCAAAGATCTGACAGTTGGACCTGTTCCTTTTGCAAAAGTAGATTTATCGTGCAGGGGGGGGGATTCAATCAACCCAACCCTTGTCACCAACTTCAATCCTTGGCTGCAGAACAAAGCAGTGAGCTATGAGCTCAGTTCGCTTTGGGTGGAAACCTGGCCCTGATTTCCCTCAGGCAGCCATACCCCAGCCGGGCACTGGAACCCAGAGCACCGTCCCTTTCACTCAACACAAGACGCAAGGACCTGTGGAAAGACAGCTTGTTTGGAAAAGAAGAGGCGAGGGTGAGTGAAGTGCAAGGCTTTGAGTGTCACAAGACCTGAGAACCGGGTGCCCAAATGAGGAGAGCAGTGTGATCCGGAAATCTCCAACCTGCGTCCAGAACTGCGTGCACGTCCACAACACACACTTGCTCCGGGCATGTCTTCAGAAAATCAACCATTTTATTGCAGACATCTGGTGACCTGCACTGAGACTGACTGTCGTGACTCAGCACGCTGACCTTGAGACTGATCCTTGAGACTGACCTTCCGAGGATGAGCGCTCCGACCTTGACCTTGTCCGGGGCGTGGACGAGCGCCATGCTGCCGCGATTAAACTTGTTCTTCAGCAGGTGCTGATGCACGTCATGCGGGTTGTGCTGCTGCTGCTGTTGCTGCTGCTGTTGTTGCTGCTGCTGCTGGTGATCCAGGTCCGCAGGAGACTGGGCGCCCCTGGGCCCCTGGCTCACAGGGAGGTTCTCATACTGTTGTTGCTGCTCCTGTTGTTGCTGCTGCTGCGACTCCTCGTTGTCGAGTATGGTCTCTGTGTAGTTACGGTTCGACACAGGCGGCATGTTGGCCACGAGTTTCATTCGCATTGATCACCAGCTGAGATCGAGATCAGATCCAGGTGCGTGATGATGCACTCCTGCGGTTGTTGTTGTCAGATACGGCAATATAAATCTACGTTGATGCGACGCTGTTGTTGTCACCTGACCCGTTGCTACAGCTGAACACTCCCGCTTCGTGTACAGTAAAAACTGCAGACTTCACGTTCACACACAAACCACCTCATCCTTGGCATGTAACGCACGTAAGCCACTCCCGTGTTGGTAATGCACTGCGAGCCTAAACTCTGTGACCCCTATTTGCAGAGACTGTAGCAGCTTATACAGGCAGCGCTCGCCCCCTTATTTATCCGTTACAGATTCTGCTTTGGTGACATGTGCTGCAGCATGTAACGGCAGCCGCGGATCAGTCTTTGTTTCCGTGTGTGCATGCGGGGGTCGCCGCAATGACGAAGCAGTCACGACTGCCGCGCCGCGCCCGCCGCTTGCGATGCCGCTTCTGAAAGCTGCGCGTCGAGTCGCATCGCGTCGCGTTATGCTGCGAGGGAGGGAGGCTTGAGCTGCTGCCCTGGGTAGGTCTGTGTCACAGTGAGTGCGTCACCTCGCGTCCCTTCATACACAAGTGAGGTGTGTGGTGCGTTGTGTGTCTGTGTCACAGTAGGGAGTTTGAGCAAACAGCACGCAACCCTGGAAACGCAAACGCAAACACAACTTTTGGCGTACTGTGATAGTCAAAAGTTACGTTTGCGTCTGCGTTTCCAGGTTGCGGGCTGTTTGCTCAAAGTCGCCAGTGGAAACGTCATGCGTCACGCGTCATGCGTCATGCGTCACGCGTCAGTGCGTCACGCGTCGCGTCCCTCCCAGCACAGGTCCGCACACTGTGTCATGACACAATGCAACACTTGATGCGTGATCATCCATTCATGCAGGTCAAGCGTGACTCATGCATCTTTGTGTTGCAAAAACTTGGCTCTCTCTCAACAGAAAAACGTACTTGCATGCGTTGGCATCCAATTGCCCTGCGCATGAACGCGCAGTGCTCGAGACTCACGCAGTGTGAAGCAGGTCTGCAGTGTCCTCCTCTGCCCGCGAGGCTTGATCAGGTCTCCGCCATGGATTTGCGATGGATGCGCCTTACATTGCCTCGTTAACACAAGGAGAGCAACGCCGTTCCTGCAGCGCCGTCCCTGCAGTGCCATCCCTGCAGCGCCGTCCCTGCAGCGCCATCCCTGCAGTACTGTCCCTGAAGCGCCATCCCTGCTGCGCCATCATTGCAGCGCCATCCCTACAGCATCCCTGCAACACCATCCCTGCAGCGCCATTGCTGAAGCACCGTCCCTGCAGCGCTGTTCCTGCAGCATGACGCAAAACATCTGCATCCCTGCAGCAACGACGTTATACCAGGAGAGCAGCGCGCCCCCGCCCCCCGGTGAAGGACAGACGACACACACACACACACACACACACACACACACACACACACACAACCAATTTCAGCTGGCATGCATGGGAGCTGAAACAAAAGAAATTCTTTGTTTTGTCTCTCACACAACACGGGACACGGAGATGACCGCACAACCGCATGAAGGTCCCTGTGTGATTTGGCATCGAGCTTTTTGGCTTTTTGGCCGCTGCAGAGGAAACGTTTGCCGCGACTGGAAGAGGGCCAGAAACTTTGTCAGCTGAAGATCCATCCAGATTCAACATCTCGTGCTCAAGTGAAACACCGGCTCTGGAGAATGGGCACCACTAGCTTTTCTCCTTCCTCGCCCTGAGTGCCGCCCCCCCCCCCGAGCTACCTGCACCAGGTGCCTGGACTTCTCCGAACACCGAGCGTACGGACAGTTTGTTCGCATTCTGTTAATTAAAAAACTGACCCGTTATGTCAGTGTTTTTATTTGTGTTGAAACAAAGCTGAAAAACACAATTCAAAGCAGATTACTGCCAGGAATGGTTCCATTGATTGTCTTCTCAGAAATTGCAATTACATTTCTGGTGAAGAACTTTTGAAAAAGTACCTTTTGGATTATTTGTCCAGAGAATATTGAGAAAGTAAATGCAGGTGACTGACTAAAAATGCTCCTTGAATTTGCCCACAAACATCTCCAAAAATACTCTGAGTAAAGGAGAAGAGAACGAAGACAATATTTTACTGCTTCCCCAATGTGTTACTGGTAGGTGACAAGGAAAACAACAGGATTATCAGGGATTTCCTCCCCCCCCCACCTCCAGATTTTCCCCAGTGCAGCAAAAATAAACAGAACAGGTAACACAATGAAATTTCCTCCCATTATTTCCTAAGAGTGGTGACAATAAACACAACAGGGTTCACAAGAGAATTCAGTGGGGTCACTGCAACAGAAACCCACAGCACCATTTCCACAGAGTATTTCTCCAGAAACATTGACAGAATGTGGATGATAAGAGAGGGAATCCAGCAAATAATGTTAGAACTGGTAATTATCACAATTTGAACAAATAAAGCTTGGTTTGATGCTTCCTTTGAGGCAGAACCCTTCAGCGTGTTCTGTGATTTCTTCAATTCTTTCACAAGAAAAATGTAGCAATTGAAGATAAATACAACAGCACTCATTTGGCAGATGACTGACATCCATGTACAGACTTTTGCTGCAACAATCTGTTTTGTTGGATCCAAAAAGGGAGAACATAACTGACTGGGAAGCTCACAGAAAAAAATTCTGGTGACACCTGTGATCAAAGCAGCAACTGTGCCATTCAATGTTACAACCACAGCTATCCACTTGACAAGGAAGTTCTTCTCCTTGAATTTTGTTGTCATTGGCTTGGCAACAACTTTGTATCTTGTAAGGGACATCAAACAAAGGCAAGAGGGAGACAAGAAACTGAAGCTAAGAATGAAAAAAGAACTGATCCAGCAAAAGGGTGATGCCTGCCAAGAAGATTGTTTTAGAGTGAAACCTTCTTTGTAAACCAGATCAGCAATCCACAACACAAAGAGGGGAATGCAGCAAACAATATCAGCGGCATTATTAGCAACAACAACCTTTGCAAAGTTGTTCTTGTCTGATTTTGGCCTCAATGCTTGGAGTAAAATTGACAGAGAGTTTGAAATCAAAATGAAAAGTGACAAGACATAAAAAATAACTTCTGTTTGCACGTTTGGTAGGAGACTTTTGCAAGATTTATACCACTTCATAACAGCAGTGCAATTTTCCTCATTTTGAACAAAGCAACAAACTCTTGCATCATCAGTTTGCACCACTTGCACAAGTTGCAGTTTGACGGAAGTCAACGTCGGAGAGCTCAACGTTGTATTACAAACAGAAATTATTTTGAGAGACACTTGAAGTTTGCTCAAATCTAGCCCAGTAAGCAAATTGTGTGACAATGAGAGCTGTGTCAGGTTCTTGAGATTTTTCTGGAAGGGGCCATCAAAGGTTGTCAACAAATTTGTGTCAAGAATGACACTCATCAAATTTGGATTTTCTGCAAAACAAGTAGAATCCATTTTTTCCACCTGATTTTGTGACATGTCAACAAATATAAGTTTTGGCTTTGAATTCAGAAGATTGCAAAAGTCTGTCAGCTTGGATTTTATAAAATAGAAGATGGTGGTCTCTGCAAAGGATTGAACAATTTCTTTAAGGTTGTCTGGAAATGAGCTTTCGAGGCTGACAAATACAAATGGCTCTTTGCTGTGCAAGTTCAGTTGTGTTGTGCTTTGAATAAAACAACGAATTGCAAAAAGCACACACTGACACTTTGTTGGACAAGCATTTGATAGTGAACACAGTGTTTCATCATCTCCAAAAGGGCAGTGAAGGTTGCCATCACACACACTGTCCAAATGGATACAAATCTGTGACTTATGACACTTGAACAGGTCTGAACAGTTTCTTGTGCCACAAGAATTGAAGTTCAACTCATCAGTGCCACCTGGACAATGCCATTTTCCATCACACACATAGTTCCATGGAATACAGTAAAACTGTGGGCATTTAAATTCTGTGTTGCACGTAAAATCCCAGCAATCAGATAAATGACTTCCATCTGTACAAGGCAGAACTTCGTTTTCAACATTTACCCTCAAGATGCAAAGGTCAGACAAATGAAAGGGCATCATTGTACTTGAACATTGAAAATGGCTCTTATTTTTGTGATTTGAAGTTTCAGATGTTGTCTTCAGCTTTTTGATTTGTCCAAGGAACATTTTGCAGGCACCATCATTTGTTTTGAAAAGCAGTGCAGGACAATCCTGCAATTTTTTCTTGCCTGTGACATCTTCGCATGTGATGTTTATGAAATTGTTCTCATTGCAAGTGCTGCCACACACTTGGGATGAAGAGAAGTAAAACCCTTGTGAACATTTTTGAACATTTAATCCTGTTGTAATTTCTGTGAGATCAACGAGAACAGGAGCCAGGGCCACTGCTGGTGTAAATTTGTGACAACTCCAAACATACTTGTTCATCAAGAAAACCTTTTGCAATTGACAAGAGAAAAAAGGAGGAACATCTGAGGAAACAGCATTTGTCACAAAATGCAGTTCAGACAGTGTTTGGGATGTCAACAGGAACAATGAATTTGTCTTGGAAAGCTCACTGCATGTATTGTCATGATGTAGGAACTTCCACACAAAACCAAGGCAAGAATGATTTCTTCTTACAGTATTTCCTGGACAGTGTGAACTGATTGAAGGAAAAGGGCTATTTTCAAGGTGAAATATTTCTTGACATACAAAGTCAGTCGCAAGATTTTCGTGACAAGGAACTGAAAGCCAGTAAGGTTGTGCTTGATTGTCAAAAATTAGGGCTGTGCATAAGTTCGAGGTGTTTGCTGCAATATCACCAACTTGCTGTCTGTACTTGTCTTTGCAGTAGCATTCATCAAGGAATGCAAAATCAAACTTCTTGGGTAGAGTTCGCTCTCCAAATCCAAAACAGAACTCAAATTCCACGTGAGCCAAGTAGCTCGTTTCTTTCCACATTTGAAACACAATTGGGTCTCCTGTGATCCATTGTTTGTTCTGTTGAATCCAGAAAAGAAGAGGAACAGGAACAGAACCTCAACAACACACGCTTGTCACATTCACAAATCAAAATCAAAATCAAAGTTGAACTCACCCTTTTGTTTGATGCCATCTCCAAACCAAGATAAACAAGGAAACTGATGATGTATCTGAACTTAAATTTTAGAACTGCAAGCAATCTATCAGTTTCACTTCTACTTCTGGTCACTGGCAGTGAGAAGCCCTTGTTTCTACAAGTTCTGTTTGCACTTTTCCATGATATTTTTTGGATGTCTTCCACACATCTGTAGAATGCAACTTTTGAATTCAAGTAGTTGGGGGGATTGAGTATGCTGCAGCAGTGAGACTCATCATGGATGTTGAGCTGATGTCTGAACATTTGCCTATTTCTTTCTTTGTTGTAATGCACTTGAAAAAGGCCCACCAACCAAACCACTGTCAAGTTGTGAGAGCTGCTCACAGTCACATTTGTCGGGAATCCAAATGTTGACACAGCAACTCTGCCTGTTTTCTCATCTATATCTGCAGACCATTTTTGTGTAGAATTATCCAGCATCCTCCACACCTGAGTGACTCCTGCAATCAAAGGTCCCATGTCTTTGTGCCAACCTCTGGAAGATTCAACCATCACATGTGCTTTCATCTGCTTCTCTTCCAAAGTCAGGTCACTTCTTTGAACATACATAACAAAATCAATGTTGTTGCTGGGAGCATTTCTGAGACCAATTCTCATGGGGAATGCAGAGGAAAGCTTCAGAACATCCTCCTTCTCAGCAGGAACATCAAAACCTTGGAGCCTGAAGTCAAGCCAACTACTTTTCCTTGTAAGTGCAAAAATCACACGGACATGTGGTACGATTTTATGTGAATCATATGTCATTAAAGCATACACAGAAACATATTTTGCACCCTTCTTTGCTTGAGTGCAGAAAGGTGAAAATTTTGCTGGCATGGCTATGCCATGGACTGTGTAGCACATTTGAACATATCTGTGACAACCCTTTATTTGTGTTCTTGTCTGGTTGGTGTCTTCCCAAAATGTCCTTTCAGAGAAGCACAGCTCATCAACAGTAGCTTCAAAATGCAGGCCATCTGCAAATTGACGCGCTGCAAAAGCAAAATATAGCTCCATGGAGCTCGCGGTGATTTGAGGAAATTTCAGTTGCTCTGATTTGGCTTGCTCTGATTTGGCTTGCTCTGATTTGGCTTGCTCTGATTTGGCTCACT
>JAAUXT010079246.1_pt1 | contig 11311 bp, 18 predicted proteins | sample 7278171 | NCBI WGS metagenome assembly JAAUXT01 (sample SAMN14350112, study PRJNA611818) | marine sediment metagenome | isolation source: surface marine sediment (1.8m) | place: French Polynesia: Moorea | collected 2018-08 | reverse complement strand
CCCCCCCCCCCACCCCCCCCCCCCCCCCCCTCTTTGAGTCACGAGCCACCCACGACCCGCACCCGCTCTGTTAGTCATGACCCCGCGACCACCATCCCAAGATAGGTGAGTCCTGACCCAAGGAGCAACAGCCTGAGATAGGTGAGTCCTGACCCAGGGACCAGCAGCCTGACATAGGTGAGTCCTGACCAGCAGCCTGAGATAGGTGAGTCTTGACCCAGGGACCAGCCTGAGATAGGTGAGTCCTGACCCAGGGAGCAGCAGCCTGAGATAGGTGAGCCCTGACCCAAGGACCAGCAGCCCGAGATAGGTGAGTCCTGACCCAGGGACCAGCAGCCTGAGATAGGTGAGTCCTGACCCAGGGACCAGCAGCCCGAGATAGGTGAGTTTGGATCCAGTGATGTTTGAGTTCTGATCCAGGGACAGGGAGAAGTGGGTTCAATGGAAATTACATATAGGATAACTCCCGAGCATGAGACTGATCCTGTGTGAGAACAATTCGAGTGGCATTAGCCACGAGAGGTGTTTTCAAACAGTATCAGTCAAGTGCAAGGGAGTTATCCTACATAGATCACAGATGTGGGTCACTACTTGCTCAGCACATGACCAAGATACCCAAAGTAACACACAATGGCGACCCTCATCTGTGAGCTATATTCGAAAAGGGCACGTCCATTACACAGAAGAAGTGCTAACTGAAGAGATGCGGTCCAGTCGTCACTTCTTGTCACGTATCCTTGTGATGTCACGTGTCCGCGCCTTGTCTGGTCACGTGCCTGTGCCCTGGTCACGTGTTCCGCTCCGTGTCTCCACAGGGGAGGCGTTTCGGAAGTTCGGCGTCATCACGAAGGAGCTGTCAGCGCTGATGAAGAACCTGGTGAGCACGCACGCATACACATACACGCACACACACAGACACACACACACACACACACACACACACAGAGTTCCCTGTACGTCAGACGTGTCCTGACGCGCACGTGTTTCTGTTGCAGATGCAGAGTCTGAACAACATCCTGGTGTTCCCCCTCGACAGCTTCCTCAAGGGAGACCTCAAGGGCGTCAAGGGCGACCTCAAGAAACCTTTCGACAAGGCGTGCAAGGAGTACGACTCCAAATTGTAAGAGCTCATGTACACACGCACACACGCACGCACACACGCACGCACGCACAGTGCAGTAATGTCATTCATACGTGCTCCTTTGGAGACGCGCCTGTGTTGGCCATGCACCTGTGTTCAGTGTGTAAGCGTTCTTGTTTTCAGCAACAAGATAGAGAAGGAGAAGAAGCAGCTGGCGAAGGAGGCGGGGATGGTGCGGGTCGAGGTGCAGGGCACCGAGGTGGCCGAGGAGATGGAGAAGGAGAGGCGCATGTTCCAGCTCCAGATGTGCGAGGTGAGGGGGGAGAGGTGGGGGAGGAGATGGAGAAGGAGAGGCGCATGTTCCAGCTCCAGATGTGCGACGTGAGCGAGAGGGGGTGGGGAGGAGGGAGGGGGTAAAATGAGAGAGGGTGAGGGAGGGGGTGGGAAGGAGGGAGGGAGGGTAAAATGAGAGAGTGAGGGAGGGGGTGGGGAGGAGGGGGCGAGGATAAAATGAGAGAGGGTGAGGGAGGGGGTGGGGAGGAGGGAAGGAGGGTAAAATGAGAGAGGGTGAGGGAGGGGGTGGGGAGGAGGGAGGGAGGGTAAAATGAGAGAGGGTGAGGGCACAAATGAAGAAGAGGCAGGGAGTGAGTGAGGGGAGAGAACTGTGAGGTGGATGTCTTATTTGTTTGGGTCGGGAGGAGGAAAGGAAATGAAGTGAAAGCGCTGGTAGGTGAGGGCAGCAGTGGGTAAAGAGACGAGAGGGGAGGATGGAGACACTCGTGTACCAGTTGTCATCAGGGGTGGGAGGGAGAGAAGCCCGTGGGGCTCTGAGTCTTTTATGGACATTCAGTCAGTGGTATCCTGTGAGTCGCTGATTTGGGGGTGTTTGCCTCAGCGTGTGTCTGCGCAGCTAAGTGTTCTTGTTTATCTTTCAGTACCTGATCAAGGTGAACGAGATCAGAACGAAGAAGGGCGTGGACCTGCTGCAGCACCTCGTCGAGTTCTACCAGGCGCAGAACAGGTGTGTGTGCGTGTGTGTGTGTGTGTGTGTGTGTGAAAGGCAAGCACACTTTTGCATGAAGCAGGGTGAAGACCGAACAAGAGTTTCGAAACCAAAGTCAGAAGCTGCCTGAACACGGTACAAACCTCGAGAAGCGTGTCATCACTGACGTGTGTTCTTGTTTGTTTGCCCGCAGCTACTTCCAGGAGGGTCTGAAGACGCTGGAGCACTACCGCTGCTACGTGGAGGACTTGGTGCGGGAGCTCAGCGTGCACAAGCAGCAGCAGGACGCGGAGAGACGCACGCTCATCGAGCTGCGCGATCAGCTCAAGACGTCCATGTCCGCCTTCAAGGAGGTGTGTGTGTGTGTGTGTGTGTGTGTGTGTGTGTGTGTCAGAGAGAGAGGTGAGAGAGTGTGTGCTGTGTGCGTGTATGAGAGAGAGTGTTTGTGTGCAGTGTGTGTATTTATGTGTGTGCTGATGATCTATAGAGTGAGTGAATGTGTGTGTGAGTGAGAGAGAGAGAGGTAGAGAGAGTGAGTGAATGAGCTAGAGAGTGACTGACTGAGTGAGTGAGCACGTGTTTGTGGTTGTGGGCGGATATGGTCCCCTTCGGCTTTCACGTTTGTGCACCCGATGTGAGCCTCATGTACCTGCAATGCTACGCAATGCACAGCAAGTGTGCGCCCCCTCGCCCCCTGGTGTGAATGCGCCGCAGTGCGCACGCGTGGCGCGTGAAGCCACCGCCCTAACTCTGAGCTGTCGTTTCTGGTCTCAGTTCGCGTCGCTGCATCACCACCGGCTGTCCGTGTCCGCAGTAAGTGGCGCCCCCTTCAGTACCGCCCACGCAATCGTCTTGTTTTCAGTGCTGTATCGTGCATCCTTCGATGTCGTGGTTGTTTCAGATCAGATTACGTTGTCGTGTTCGCTCTTGAGTCTCCTTATCATTTGAGTCAATCACTGATAGACACCATTATGATCTCGAAACCCCGTTATGATTTTATGATTTTGATCGGAGTTGTTCACAGTGAGAGGCCAGGGGCGGATTCAGGGTTGCGTCAAGGGGTGGGCTTGACACCCCAGACGGGGTCTGTGGGCAAAAAATACCTCACCAGGGACCATGGCCCCTGGATCCGTCCCTGACTGTTTCTGCGTCAATTCGCTCTTCACCCTCGAACCGGACCAGGTGCAACAGTGTCAGGTATCGCGACCGCATTTGACGCGCGCACTGACATTTTGGCCGCGGAGCACCAGCCAATGGAAGCGCGCGCACCAGTGTGCTTCAAAATCAGGCTTCGTGTCAACATTTTTAATGGTCGCCATTTCTGGTGCGGGAGACCTGCGTCCGGTGTGGCTCAGGGGTGACGTGACGTCAGTCACGTGACGTGACACGTGATACCGACGCGTCCGGTGGCATTCAGCGTTGAGCGATAGAAAAGCCCTTCGTCTTTTGAAATGATCTCAGTGGTTTTCAGTTCACATCATCACCGTTGTATTTCCTTGAATTCCAATTTGAAAATAATCTTTTTTCGTGCACAGACACACAAACCGGACGCACATTTTGTTTCCTGGTTTCTCGCGTTTTCACAACCGAACTTTCACGAAATTCGACCAAACTGGTCGCGTTGCTGGGGTTTCCATGGTGACGTCACAGCTGATGCACTTGCTTGTTTGCTGCAGAACTCGTCAGTGTCTTCCGGTGCGTACAGTCTGCACCAGCTCCAGGGCAACAAGCTCCATGGTTACGAGAAGCGGGGCGCGCTGCTCAAGAAGTCGGAGGGAGTGCGCAAAGTCTGGCAGAAGCGCAAGTGCTCCATCAAAGATGGCTACCTGTCCATCAGCCATCAGGACGTGAGTAGACGCTGTCTCCTTGACAACCGCGGTTATGCGTGGACTTTTTCCCGCGGTAATTCCCAGGAATAATTTGGACTCATGAGCAGTGTAAACTCCAAAACTCTGCGTTCATTGGGTCACATGAACAACCGGCATGTCTACCCATGCTGTGCACCTCGGCTTTTCGTTTCTATTTACACGCAACAAAAAATCCGTATCCAACACGTGAATACGGGCAATGATGGGTTGTTCTCTCTGTCGCAGGTGTCGAAGGAGCCGGTGAAGCTGAACCTCTTGACGTCTCAGGTCAAACTGGTGCCCGACGACGCGGGCAAGAAGTGCTTCGATCTCATCTCCAGCTCCAGTGAGTAATGCGTGCACGTGCGCATGGCGTGCAGGGGGCCCCCACACGCGGGGTAGTTCACAGCGGTTTGAGGTCTGGAGGGTTTCTGGGCTCCTCTGGAAAGACGGAGGAAGGGTTTGGTTGTGAGTGTCAAGGAGTTCCCCACTGCAAAAGCAGAATTCTTGCGGCTGGAATTCCTTTTCGATCTCCCCAAGTTCCTTGCGTGTTAGCCGCTGCAACCTTCAACGTTGTATTTTACTGTTGAGTCGAACCCACAACGACCCGCTTGGGTACGAGCCAAAGATGTGTCCATGTTGATTCAAGGTCCAATTTGCGCGTTCTCTTTTGCAGAAAACAGAACGTACCACTTCCAGGCAGATGACACGAGGGACATGGAAGAGTAAGTGTCTCCACCATACGTCACTCTCTCTTTTCTTGGTCCTTTGTTTCAAATGGCCGCCTCTCAACTGCGCACAGATCGAGGCGCGTGTCATCACAGACGTGTGTTCTTGTCACAATTTGCGGGCACGTGTATTGTGAGCACGTGCGACTTGTGTGTCCTCAGTGTAGAGACGGTCAATCTGAAACCCGTCAACACTCAATTGCGCAAGAGGCGCTTGTCAACACTGACGTGTGATCTTGTTTTATTTGCAAGAATGTGCTTTGGCTGGATCTCGAGACTCATGTCGCCACAGTGTGCTCGTTTTGCTCTGAATGCTGACCAACCCGAGGCGCTGTCACAACAGCCAATGTTCTTGTTGTGCCTCAGGTGGATCTCGGTGCTGAACAACGCGAAGGAGGCGGTGCTGCTCAAGGCGTTCGGGGAGTCGTCGGGCCCCGACTCGACGCTCAACCAGAGCGTCAAGGAGCTCACGCGCACCATCATTGCCGAGATCCGCCGGTTACCGGGCAACCGGCAGTGCTGTGACTGTGGCGCGCCTGGTGAGTACCGCGGCTCGTGGCGACCGCCAGTGGGCGGTGTGTCACTGCCAACCAGCAGCATTGGAGTAGTGTGTCATTGTGGCAACCAGCAGTGCGCGTTGTGGTTCGGGGCAACCGGCAGTGCGGTGTGTCACTGTGGCAGCCGGCTGTGTCTGTCTGGGCCTCGTTCAAATCTCTTCAGTCTGATTGGCTCCGACTGTGACCACGTGGCTTCGATTCTTCCTCCGTCTGGTCTTACTGATCGCTTGTCTCTGATTGGTCCTCACTCATCCCCTCCCTCTGACTGGTCCTCACTCATCCCCTCCCTCTGATTGGTCCTCACTCATCCCCTCTCTCTGATTGGTCCTCACTCATCCCCTCTCTCTGATTGGTCCTCCCTCAGATCCCCTCTCTCTGATTGGCTGTTGCAGACCCGGAGTGGCTGTCGGTGAACCTGGGCGTGCTCGTGTGTCTCGAGTGCTGCGGGATGCACCGCGACATGGGCGTGCACATCTCCCGCACCCAGAGCATCGTCATCGACCACCTCGGCACCTCGCAACTCTTGGTGAGTGCCCGGGGGGGGGGGCGGATCCGGGGTTTTGTGAAGGGACTCCAGACCCCAAAAGGACCCGCTCCCAAACAGCGGGAGAATAGAGTCTATTTTGTGGATACACCGCAAAACGAGGGGTCGACGTGCGTGTCGGAATCGCGCCGCACAACCTTGAAGCGCTAATTGTACGAGGTCTGAAACTGGCGAAACGGACATTGACAGCGTTCGTTTTGACGCGCTCACGGAACGCACTGGCTGTGTGTTCCTGCGCCGTGCCAGCGAGTCACGAGGGCGAAGTTCCCTTGTCGGCGCGTATCTGCACTGCTAAGTGTTCTTGTTTTGTGGCTGCGCAGCTGGCGAGAGTCGTGGGGAACCGAGGCTTCAACGAGATCATGGAGGCGACGCTGAACCCGAGTCTGAAGCCGAAGCCCACGTCCGATGTGTGAGTACTGCGGTGTGTGTGCGTGTGTGTACTGTGTGTGTGCATGTGTGTACTGTGTGTGTGTGTGTGTGTGCGTGAGTCTCAAGCCGAAGCCCTCCGATGTGTGAGTACTGCGGTGTGTGCATGTGTGTGTGAGTGTGCGTGTGTGCGTGTGTGTGAGTCTCAAGCCAAAGCCCATCTGCAGCATGTAAGTACTGCAGGTTGTGTGTGCGTGTGTGTTAGTCTGTGTGTACCGCACTGTCTCTTGTATGTGATGCCGTCCTGTATAAGATGCACCTCAACTTTTGATCCCTTTTGTGGAACCAGGGCCATAATAAACAATGAAATTTCATACTCATGTATAAGATGCACCCCTTCTTTTGATGTCCGATTTTGGGGCAAAAAAGTGCGTCTTATACACGAGACGGTACGGTGTGTTCGTGTGTGTTGCCTGCTTCAGACGGGAGTGCGCAAGTGTGTGTGTGTACGTGTCTGACCGTCACCCTGTGTCCAGGTGTGCGTGTGTGTGCGTGTCACAACAACCAGTCGTTCAGGAAGTGTCGGTTCCTTCTTTGGTCCCGCGTCAAAAAGTTGCGCGCACCCTCCGCCACGTTCCTGTTCCACGGGTCTGATTTTCAGATCGGAGAAGAAGGCGTTCATCCGCGCCAAGTATGAGGGTCGGCGCTACGCGATCGTGACGTGCACGTCGCTCGAGGACCGACGTCAGGACCTGAAGCAGGCCGTGCTGTCACGTGACGTGTTCGCGCTGCTGCAGGTGTTCGCAGAGGGCATCGACTTCATGCAGCCGCTGCCTGATATGGTGCGTCGTGTGTGTGTGTGTCTGTGTCTGTGTCTGTGTGTACGTTTCTTGTGTGGAAAGGAAGTCTGTTGTGGATCCTTGCTCTGGTTCGTCGTCCACGCTCTTTGTTCCTGCTTGCGTGTTTGACAAAGGCAAAGCTTTGTTGCGCGCACGCGCAGTAGAGATGACGCAGAATCTGAACCCTGTCTCCCTGTTCAGGAGAACGACGACACAGCGCTGCATCTCGCCATCGACCAGGACGAGGACGGCTCCAGTCTCCATCTGGTGGACTTCGTCCTGCAAAACTCTAACAGGTTCGTCTGTGTCAATTCTGCAGTCATGAAAGCTGTGCAAATCAATCCCAAAGCCACCAAGGACAAAACATCAACTGGAGTCATTCCTGCAGCCATGACCTGGGCCGCACGACGAAAGATGGCGACACGGTGCTGCACCTGTGCGCGCGCAGCGATAAGACGGAGGCGATGAAGCTGCTGCTGCGCGTGCGCCCGGAGCTGGCCGAGCTGGAGAGCGCCGACGGGGAGACGCCGCTCGACATCGCGCGCAGCATGAACTACGAGCTCTGCGTCGAGCTGGTGAGCGACGCATGCGCAGTACTGCGTCTCGTAGCGTTTGATTGAAGTTGAACCAAAGGGAGATTTCTGGGGGATTCTCTTGTGGAGCTGTACCTCCGTACACTCGCTGTGTGTGTCTTCGCAGCTCTGGGCGACCAATGCTGGGGACGCGACTCTCCGGAGTCATCGTGATTCTGTCACCAGTTTCTGATTCAACCTCATATAACGCGCAAGGTTTGCACCCCCAAGCTTAGTTCGTTTGCTTTATCAGTCAAAGTCTATTGCCCCCTCCTGACTCACAACAAAGTTGTTCCCTCCCACCCCAACACACACACACACACACACACTTTGTGCTTCCAAAGGTCAGAGCCTTCTCCAGAGGTTCCCTGCCCACTCCCCCCCCCCAGCAACCTACTCCTGGATCTGTTGGAGGGAACACGTTGTGAAGTCTGCACCCTTTCCTACTACACGCGGTGTCCCGTCCCTGCCTGTTTGACGCGCGTCTCTGGTTCAGCTGCAGCACGCCATCTCGGGACGCACCGAGCTCTTCGAGAACGTCAACGTCGACTGGCACCTCGTGTCCGACGAGCACGTGTACGAGCTCGACTACAGCGACGACGACCTCGACGCCGGCGCGCAGGTGGGCGGGGCGACGAGTCACGTGTTGGGCGTGGACCAGTCTGTGTGTTGAGTCGGGCACCTACCAATCACGTGGTTGGTGGGGACCACTGTGTGTTAAGTTGGAGGACCAGTCATTGACCCGGTCGCGAGACGGGACCACGTGGGAGGGAGTTGGGGACCAATCACGTGTTTGCTTCACGACGGCGACATGTGTTGGATTGGCCAACTGATGCGAAGGTTGTGTTGGCGTCTGATGCGACCTGACACGACAGCGTCATCAGTATCGCGTCCTTCGTTGCAGACTCCGGACCGGAAGGTTCGCTCGCGCCCGGGCAGCATCGTCCTCGCCTCGGAGTCTACCATGCCACTTCCGGTCAAAGGTCACGTGAGGAACCAGTCGTTGCCTGGATACCAGCCTCCGGGCCACGGCGGGGCGGTGGTGGGTTCGGCACCAGCAGAGGGCACCAGGGGAACAGGTAAGTGACCGCGCCGCAGTCTCTTTGCTCCGCTTTGTCATGTGCTGTACTCGATATTCAGTGACCTATAGGCGGGCACCCCACTCACATGAACCGGTGGTCATTTAGTGCCCGCGCCCCCTGGCGTGTGTGCCCCCACCGTGCTGCCACCTGTCATGTACGACCACACCTCCCGCAGTACTTCGCATTGCCATTCCCCTACGAAGCCAAACTCGAGTCACGTGATCACAGGCAGAGAGAAACGCTCTGATTGGTTGACAGAAACCACGTGTTTTGTCCTTCAGGTCCGGGCGTGCCTCCGCCGCCTCCCAAACCCATCAAACAGCCGCCGCCGCCCACCAAGCTGCAGTACGACGCGCACACGCTGCCCTACGCGTCCTCCACGTTGCCTAGCAACATGTCCGTGTCCATGACAGCGGCGCCGACGTCGCTCAACACGTCGACGCTGCCGTACTCGAAGACCAAGGGGACAGGTGAGGCGCGCGGCGTCGTGAGCGCTGGCGTTGTGTGGTGACGTCACCGGCTCCGCGGAGTAGCTGTAACTACTGAGGGCAATCAACACTTCGAGCGCTTGAGTCGTATTTGAAGCACAGTTGCAACGTCGCACGAATACACCGGAAGACTGTGTTTGCAGGGGTGTTCGGCTCGACGAGCTCAGTCGGCTCCGGCACGGCGACGCTGCCGTCGGGCGGGAAGCGGAAGGCGCCGGCGCCGCCCCCTCCCGGCGTCGACGTGGGGCACACGCGGCACCCGTCGGACCCGACGTCCCCGGGCGGCGGCCGCGTCCCCGCCGCCCGCCGCGGGGGAGGCGCCGGGGGAGGAGGCGGCCACGTGCGCTCCCCGTCCGACCCGCCCCCGCCGCTGCCCTTCAAGCCTCCGAACCTGCGCGGTGCAAACCCGCCCCCTGGTGAGTCGCGAGTGAATTTGTCAAGTTTTGGAGTTTGAATTCCTGTGCTTCTGCTGCAGTGGCGCTGCGTGGCATGAACACAACTAGTCATTGATAATGGCGTAGAGGTCGTGCCATTTGCTTTCCTACGCACCCAGCAACTGTGGCACTCCAAAGCGTGCGTTTTCGCCTCAGTTGAATGCATCCACAGAAACAATGCAAAAGGGCAATGGTGGCCATGTTTCAATGTGGAGTGTGCAAACCGAACAGTCTCATTAGGTTTCTGGCAATTGGAAAAGTCATGCTGATTTCGTGGGTAAATAAATTGGGAACGCAAGAGCCCATTGAGCACAGTGTCCCTGGCAGTGCTGATGATCTGTTGTCTGCTCGCAGTGGGAGGGAAGCTGGTGCTGCCGCCGCCGCCGGTGTTCCGGGACGGGGAGGGGCCGGCGCTGCGGCGGGTCGAGCCGGAGAGACGGCCGGACGGGCGGCCCCTCGAGCCGGAGCGGCGGCCGGACGGGCGGCCTGTGCCCGCGCCCAGGCCCCGCAAGGGATCCAGCGTCGACACGGGCTACGGTCAGTCACGCATCAGTCGGTCCTCGCGGACCAGCACAGTGTGTGCAAAGAGATGTGTTTGTGCGATTTTAGTGTTTGAAGCAAGTGAGCGTGAGTTGGGGTTAATCCAGCGAGAATAGTTCCACCGGTTCGAATTGGTTGGGTGAACGACATGGGGCGAGGAACCCACGTGTACTCAGCGCGACCTTGACCTCAGCACGAACTATGGTTCCTGTACCTTGTTCACCCAAGACACGTGTCTTGCCTCACATCTGTGATCCCAGTCGTTCGGAACTTACTGCAAGATGTGTACGTGCTTTTGCCCTTTTTCAGACACAGTCAAACCACTGGACAACACCCCAGGGCGCTTCGTGCTGGAAAACAACAACCAACCAGCGTCCTCGGTATTTCAACCCGTCAGCCAATCACAGGCGGCGTTGCAGTCCCTCCCCGTGAGCCAGGCCGCGGCTGTGAATGGCCGCAGTCGCTCCACGGACAGCCAATCACGATCGAGCATGGACAGCCTCGATTCGGTGGAGTCGACGAGTAGTCAAAAGTCGAGCGGAGGCAACAGTAGCGGAGCCCCCGTCGTGACACCCAGGGGCAAGGTACGTGTGCCGGGGGGGGGGAGGGAAGGGTCAAGGGGGCGACTTCAACCCCAACAATCTGGACAAGAAACAGAGATATTTTTGTATCTGCGCACAGTTTGCGGGGGGGGGGGGGTAAATGCATTCTTCAGGGGTTGGAGGGCCCCCGAAATCTCAGGGCCCCCGAACCCCTCCCGCTGGATCCGTGCCTGGTACTTTGCAAACCTTGGGGTCTTAAACGTCGAAAATTCTCTTGATTGGTTGGCTCCGTTTGGTGTCCCGTTGCCGCGCACTCGCGCCAGACATCAGAGCTGCTCGGGCCTGGTCCGCGAACCCCGAGTTGTACGCTGCACGTGTGTCACGTGGTTTCAGCGGAAGCTGTCGCTGGGCAGCCGACTGCGCAGGTGCAAAGCGCTGTACGACTGCGTCGCGGACAACGAGGACGAGCTGACGTTCTGCGAGGGCGACGTGATCGTCATCGTGAGCGAGGAGGAGGACGAGTGGTGGGTGAGTACTCACGTGAGGGGACACGTGATGTGGGTGGGCACACGTGGTGTGGGACACGTGGTGTGGGTGGGGACACGTGGTGTGGGTGGTGACATGGGAGGTGGGAGGGGACAAGTGTGTTGGGAGACGTGCTGTGGGTGGGGACATGGGATGTGGGTGG
>JAAUXT010019919.1_pt1 | contig 11311 bp, 16 predicted proteins | sample 7278171 | NCBI WGS metagenome assembly JAAUXT01 (sample SAMN14350112, study PRJNA611818) | marine sediment metagenome | isolation source: surface marine sediment (1.8m) | place: French Polynesia: Moorea | collected 2018-08 | reverse complement strand
CTGGGCAGGGGGGGGGGGGCAGGGGACATTTTGGTCCAGCTGCCATATACTGCATTACCACATGGTGCTTCGCCCAAAAGGGACTTCGCACAATAAGAGGTGCCAACTTCACTTTTCCGGGGTTCGGAGTGTTGTGTCCAATTTTGCAGCTGAGCGCACGAACATACATAGGCAGCAATCGATTGGCAACGTTTCTCATGTTTCTGTTTGGAAAGTTCCGACCTTCAGGCGCAAGGCGGGATGGTTTTATTTGATGCGCAGTTTGTGATGGTTTGTCTGACTCACCGTTTGGATTGGTAAATAGAACGTGACCTTGACTGGTAGCCGCCATTTTGGATTTTTTGGCAGGTGCACCAGTAACTAAGATATATTTTCAGAGGTCACCAGTGATTTCTGGTGCAAAAATGTTTCGGGCGGTGAGCAGTCAGCTCACGAATGTGACTAGGCCCGCTTTGCGGCCTTCAGTGGGGCTGCAACAAGTCAGGACGATGGTGGTGTCGGGGCCGCCAGTGACTCCCATGCCCTTCTGGGTGAGTTCTGATGTCGATGTCTCGAGGGACATGGTTTCGAATGAACAATGACACGCAGGGGGGGGGGATCAAGCACGACGTTTGATCGTCTTATTCCGGATCCAGTCTTCGTAGATATACAGGAACCAGACCAGATCAGAGTCTACGAGGAATGTAGATCTGGTGGAGAACAGAATTCGGAGTTGAGAGTTTGGTCTTTCACGTGATGCACATTCTGTATTCAAAACTGAATTTGGTCTGTTTATACAGGAGAAGATGTGCCACCTCACGGTGATTTGGCTCGGCCTCCTCGGATATCCAGGCTACGCCATGTCCCAGGTGAAGTATTGGAAGAAGATTGGAAAGGAGGGAGCAGATTAGCCGAAAACTGACCAGTGCTGAACTGAGAGTGTGTGGACAGTGAACTTGAGCTCGAACAGTCAAATTAACGTTCACCATACGAGTACGTATCGAAGATCTGAAGATGCACGGGTGCACTTCAGTGACTGTGTGGATTCGAAGATTCGTCGGCACCCAGTTCTCTCATCCTCATCAGGAACCGTAGCAAGACGACAATATTATTGGAACATTTCGCAACGAAGGCGCAACATCAGTCACTCGTCAGAAAACATCATTTTTCAGTTTATCGTTTGTTCGCCGTTCTGAAACATCAGAGAATATTTTGTGGTTCATCCATATCGTTCAGATATTTTTCCAAAGCCTCATGGAAGAGAACTCGACATTCCTTTTTGTTCCACAAAAATCGTGCAAATAAAAGGGTGTGACGCCTGACGTGTCAACAGGACAAATTCTGTTTGTCGCTTTGTCCGAAGTGGAACTGTTTGTTTCCGTCTGAAGTTTCGAAATTTTGGTCCGACGTTCGTTCACAAGTGGGAACAACGTCCGAGCTTTGGTAGGTTCACGAGTGAATCTGTGAGTCGTGTGTGCGGTGTGCAGGCAACCGAACTCATGGTTTGATCTTTCATGAAATACGTTTATTGGAGATGAGTGGAATTGCATGCTGCACGTTTTGTAACAATTGTTTGCAAAAGTTTATCGTTGTACTTTCACCGATTCTGCGGACTCGGAAGTTGAAGGAGACGAGGACTCAAAAACTCGGCTTGGCGCAAAATACGATTTCCAGTCGTGACAGTGTTGCACAATGCAAAACCACAGTACATGCACTGAATTCTACATTTGATTGATGCATGGAGAAGCTTTCTTGCGTCTATGTCCCGTGAAGGCAGCGATGGTGCAGAAGGCAGTGTAAATGCCAAAACAAATAGCCTTTTGACCCAAAACCGAAAAAGAGCTGGACGATTGCATTGACCGTGTGAAAGCATGCAGATGTGAGGCAACAAGACTGACCAAAGAACACAATTCGGCGGACACCTTTTGAGCACTTGAATCTTGCAGAAGGTGAAGTGCAGCTCAAATGTTCGGTTGAAGTCCCTGCTTTGTCTTTGTGATAACCCTGCCTCTTTCGAAACACCGCGCACTGTTGTGAGCCAGCGGCAACCTCAGTGCACAAACTGTGTGTGCGTGTGAAAGGCAAAAATCAGCCCTTTCAGCGATTATTTTCTTGCTGGTGGTGTGTAGCCAGTGAAACCGGGTAAGAAAGAAGCACAATGATGATTGGAAGCTCGCGTACAAGGTTTGAGAAGATATTTGGCGTTGATACAATGTTCAATTCAGTGCTCCTTCAAGGAAGCAAATCGAAGCACAAACGAAGTAGCACCTTTCAACTGTTCTGGACTATGTTCAGAGCAAACAGCTGACCTAACTAGAGACGAGAGAAAAACAAATGGAATTGAGCAGTTGTGCAAGTCTTCAACGAAGTGGCAGACCTCAGATATTTGAGCTGTTGTGGACAGGGTTTGGAGTGGCATGCACTCAGCCTGATCTCAACGATTTGATTCAAATAGCAGAGCCGATGCAGCTGAAATGGCAAGCCAATGAGATTGAACATTGCATTGGAGTACAGTTATGACTAGAGTGAAACGGGAAATCTTCATCTCAGACGTCTGTGTCGTCTTTAGAGTCTTCGAATTTCACACTTCAGAAAACCTCCCTGAAAGTATCGACGGACAAGCATTTGACCCATCAAGTTCCTTCGTTTGCTTGGCTCCTTTCAGTTTGCCTTTGCACCGCTTCAGAATCTTTGCAATCTTTTCGTGAGCACAGTGGATATGGCGAATTTTGCTCCGGCTACAAGTGTTCGTCGCTGTCGTCATTGTTTTCAAGGAAGTCGTCCTCGATGTGCGTGTCCGACGCGGGGGACGGGGTGTCGTCGTCTACGGATTTCTGGATCACCACCTCCTGGTAGTCATACACGAGCTGCTGAATCTGGCTCCCCTGTACAAGCATTTGTGAACATCAGTACGAGCATTGTGAACAAGGGGAACTGAGGCCAGCTGGCCGCAAAGCTTGATCTCGGGGGGAACTTTGGCAACTTTCATTTTGTCATCAGTACATGCGCAGGAATTCCTTGTTTGACTGGGGTTCAGAAGATCTCCGTGCAGGTGAAAATCTTACCTGAGTTGTATTGAAGAGAAGTTTGATGTTTCTGCCGTTGCCGCCAATTGAATACAGCGTAATTGTCAGGCTTTTCACAGTTGGAGTGCATTTCTTCACCTCTTTGTGTGCAAACGTGGAGTAGATGTCCTGTGTGCAAATGATTTTGATTTTACCAGTTTCTTTCACGAGACTGTCAAACTTGACAGGTTGTTGCTGAGCACAGAACGAAGGCAAAATTGGTCGAATTGATCACGTAAATTCTCGGCTGCTTCTCACCTGGCCTCTCTGCTCCATAAGATGGATGCCCAACTGAGACACAGCCAGCCAGATGAACTTCGGCAAGGAGTCTGCGTAACTTTGCTGAAAAGAGAACGGTTGTTGTGAAACCTCGCTCGTCGTGATTGAGACGGTATACTTGCTTCGTGCACTCGCTGACATAGTTGTGCGGCTGAGATGGGGTCCTTCTCTCACCGTGACGTCGAAGAACGTGGCGCCGTAGAGCGGCCACGCCTTGAGCACCTCGATGAAGGCAATGTTGGCCGCCATGGGCGCCATGCCGCTCACGTTGCGGTGGTCGAGCGCGATGTCGAGCACGTCGATCAGGTCGCGCAGGTGGCGCGGCAGAATCCGCATCACAGATCTGCAGCGCGAGGGACTCGTCACAACTGATTTTGCGCAACGTGCGCAGCTGCTCACTCTCGTGAATAAAACCACCGAGTTGGCAAATTACAGCAGAAGTGCCAAGTACTCAAGCAACACTTGCATGTAGTCGGTGTCTGACGCCAAGCCGTAGTCTCCAAACTCGCTCTGAGCCCGAAGTGCACACAAGTGGATCTGAAGGGAAATGCACCTGTGATATCATGCTACCTGGCAGTGCACCATGGTGTTTGATTCCACCAGATTTGTGTTGCAATGAGGTAGCAGGGAGAACGACGACGTACTGTGTCGTCCTTCGTGAGAGGAATTTTGCCCTCGAAGAGGTCGGTGACGGACTGGTGGTAGAGCAGGTCCACCTCCACAGGGTCCATCAGGTTCACGTAGGGATCGACAAACAGCCGCTTCTGCATGGGGAGAATATAGGGAGAGTCATGAGTGTTTTTTGTATACATGTTGAAAGAAAGGCAGAAAGCGTTTTGCACATGCCAAAGCAGACAATTTCACTGAAAAATTTCGAAGCACGGCAACCAAGTTGATATTGCGAGTGGTGCTGATCGCACCCGTGAGATGTACCTTGAAAATGAAGCGCATGTCCCTGTTGGAAGGACTCGTGTTCACCTGAGACCACTTCTCCCACTTGTACAGAGAGTCGGCGATTTTTTCACAGGGTGCGACGTACGTTTCCGTGTCTGCTGTAGAAATAAGCGCGTACGGCGTGAATAAATGTTCTGAGGTTCAATGAGGCACAGAATGCGGCCGTTGTCTGATGGTGATGAGTTGATTAACCTGCGACCCCGGTGGATTCGTACAGCCCGAATCCCGTGGCGTCCACTCGCATACCGATCCTCGCCTTCAGCTGGGGCATCACCTGCGCTCAGGCAAGAACAGTCCGCCCTTTACCATCTGCCACACGCACGCTTTCCCTGTGGACTTCATTGTTGTATGTCAAACTTGTTTACTGGTAAACCGTTCACATTTGAACAAACGGGACGCGCAAAATTTTGGCTTCATGCGTTTGGTGCAGGTGACGGTAAGAAACGGCAGATCTACCTCTTCTGCTGTGGTGGAAGAATCGCACTGAACAACCATCTGCTGTCCGTCTGGCAAATGAACTCGCAAGTCCATCGTTTGTCTGAGAGAAGAACAAGATGCTTCTAGCAAACGGATGCTCAACAGACAGGCACTGTTCAACAAAGTTTCACTGTCAAGAGAAGAGAATGAGATGGAACAAGTTTCACCTCTTTGTTACACAACCGATTTCTTTGTAGGACGGTGGAAATTTCCTTCCTTTCGTTTCGTAAGTTCTCTCCAAGCACTGGAACGGTGAACAGTGTGTGTTGCAACAAACGAAGTATCGAAATGAACGAACAGAAATTTGGTGCATGGTATCTGTTCAGCTGACCAACCTTGGTGCAGAATTGAGCAAATTGTCCTTCTTCGTTGTAGCACATGAGCGACTGTCGTTTGAGATGAAGGTTCAGGTAGATGAGGATGAGGTTGTTTGGAGGCAGCATGATGCAACAGGTGCACAGCAGCAAGTGCCAGTATTTCACCACAGCGCTGTTGTTTTCTGAAACATTGCAAGTCCCACGAATCACAGCACATGGTTGACGTCCAAAATAAAACTAAGACTTGACCACGTTTCTGAGGGTGGTGTGCAGACCTGCAGGACACTCGGTGGTTTGCTTGATGAGCTGCAGGTAGAACTCGTTGCACAGGTCGTCGCTCTCCATGCACTTGGTAATGAGCGTCTGAACGACGGCGGCCATGTCGCCCTCCTCCAGCACAGCTATTCGAACAGGGAGCGGGACAATGGATAAAAAACAGTCAGCCACGACGGAAATTGCTGTGGAAATTTCACCAATTGTCGGAAGCCACAGGGAAAACCAATGGTTGTGCGCTGGTTCACATGACACTCGCAAATCGTCTGGGACGTTCTTCAGTGTCTGACAGGAAGACACCACATCACCGCGTCAGCGTGCGTGTGGCTGGACTGACCTGCAGACTCGATGCCGGCGTACACGAGCGTCGAGTTGAACATTCTGATGGCGACGTCCTCCATCTCGTGCGAGTCGTACGCGAGCAGAGAATGTTTGAACGGGACGCGCGAGAAGCTCCAGAAGGCGCCGCGCGCGTCGTGTGGATCGTCGGCGTCGATAGCGCCTCCGCCGCCGCGGTCAGGACCGCAAGCGCGCCCACTCAACCTGGTTCAGAAGATTGAACGCAATGTCTGTGTTTGGCTTTGGAGAGACGTTCAAATATTTGGAATGCTGTTGGAATCGTGACATTTATGATATTTGGATCTGTTTGCGTGCAAAAGAAAAGTAATTGTTCTCATCTGAGGTTGCTTCAAACGGACTCTGAGAAAGGTACATTGACTTGCCGTGAACGTCTGTTTGAGCTTACTTCTTGAGGGCAGTCTTAAACAGGCCAAAGCCACTGTCCTGACGCCTTTGAAGAATGTCACTCTCTTTGAGCCACTTTCTGCATTTGAGAATGTCATCGCTGATGCGCAGGCAGTCACCTTCTTCCTTCATCCACTGGAACAACGAAAGTGGCTTGAGTTACAAAGTATTCAGGTGCACAAGGCTTCTGCATGTCTTTCTGAAGAGCATTGGGTTCAGGTGCAGCGTTGGCTTGCCTCACAATCAAACGGAGTCAGCCTTTCGTCGCTTGTTATTCGTTTCGAATTGGTTTGCCAACGGACGAACCTTTTTGCGGCATTTTTGTTGCAGACTGTCGGGCGACCAGGTGGTCAGATTGGGCGAGTAAGTCTCCAACACTGTAGCAAGGTCCTCCACCTCGAAACACTCAAACAAATAACACTTCTGCTTCCCCTGGGAGCGACTCCTGAGCATTATGGTCAAGCAACTGCGCTCAAAGTCTAGGTGAAGCATTTCCAAGTCTGTGTACTTGTGCTCCACCACAATAGTCTTTTCCTGGATGCTGATGAGTCTGATGCTGGAATGGCTGAGAGCAATGATGAACTCGGCGCCGAACTGCCAGATGCCTTTGTAGTGAGCAAAGAATCGAATGCACCCGTAGAGGGGAAATTGGGACACGAGCATCAAGTATCGGTACTGAGCTTCAGTCTTCGTTTTGTCGCACCCGTACTTCTGCAACGTAAAAAACGCTCCACATCAGGCAACAGTGGAAGGAAGTGTGTGTTTCACCAGTGAATAAAATTTTATATTTTCTGGCGAGGGCTCTGAAACTAATCTGGGAGGTCTGTCTGGGTCATCTCGGAATTACGTTTGTCGAGGGAATAATCGGCAGGTCATTTACAACCTTGTGAGCAGCTGCTATTTCAATTCTCCAGTCGATCAGTTCGTTCCCCTCACAGTTCATGATCCTCTGGGGTAAAAACTCATCGACATCCGCATATCTGTGTCGAAACAAAGCAATAAATTAATTTGTGGTGGATACTCCTTGCCATAGGAAGCAGAGGATTGAAAAGTCCTTGCGCTGTTGGTTTTCAAAAGTTATTGGCTGCATTGCATGTTTGGGAGTCCTGCAGAAATGCGCTGACAACGGAACTGACTGCGCCACGACGAATCGTCTGCATAAAGGGACCAGGTTGCCTCGTAGTAGTCATTCTGCTCATGTATGCCACGCTCGCAGTTTCTTGATCTGCCATTCAAGTTTATCGAGGAATGAACTCTCTGCAACTGTCCTCGTACTGACAACAGGTTGTTTCTTGTGTCGCAAAACAATCCAAAATGATGCACTTTTGGAACAGGTTGTTCAAGAAACTGTGATTGTGGTGTACGTCAGTTGTGGAACTGTACACTGTAAACTCCATGTTTCACAGTGCTATGGAAACTCGTCCTGCAGACTCATTCCACAACCACTGTGAAACATCTCGTTGGCGTTCTTTTTCTGTTACATCTGCTTGATCTTGAGCTTTCCCACCTGGCTAGTTTGTCGTCTTCATATTCCTCATGTAACACTTGAGCTTGAAGCCCTGCAAGGTGCAGTGCGACCGACTGAGGCACCGAGTAATCGTCCAACTGAGAGTGTGGAGACATGAAAATTTTACTCGAAGCAAGAATTAAAAACAAGGATTCTCCCAGATCTGCAACACAATTGCAATGTTGCTATTTTGCTGTGAACCGCACGTACCACGACGTTGTGATGCACCGCTTGAGCGTAAAGCAGATGATATTCTGCCGGATCCTCGGGAATCTCTCTGATGGGACAGAAGATCCGTTTGCAGCAGACGACCCTGCCGTAGTCTGTGGTGGGGATTTTGGGCGAGCAGCGCTTGGGGGAGCCTGTGGACATTGCCATGGAACGTTGTTTCCTACAAAGATCACCAAGTCTGAGTGCGAGAAAATCCCAGGGTTTATCAATTGTTGGTTTATTGTTCTTGAACTTTTAAACTCTACATGTTGCTGCACCGGCAACTTGTGACTTGACCATCTGGCTGGTTTTTCCTTGGAGCTCGAGCCACCACCTTGGAAACACCAACAGGTGGAAAATCATTTGCGAGAACACATTGACAAACAAGAAGATGCGTCGTGTGAAGACGAGTAGCTTGCTTATCTTGCTATTGTCTTACCAGTACAGTAATGCGTGTTTTGCAAAATGTGAAATATGAGTGCAAGTACCAGTATCTAAATGTGATGTTAAAATTCAGGTCACACGAAACTTTTTTCCGAGGATCAGCACCGTCTTCGATTCAAAACTTTTCTTGAGACCAGCTAGATGTGTTTCTTTTGAGACCCACAAGGATTGTCATGCACGTGCACTGCGTCGAGGCTGTTGAGGAATTTTTTGCGAGTCCGAGAACGCATTTCGCATGCTGAAGATGTACGACAACATCCATTCTTGAAATTGCCATGAGGTGTAAATTCTGAGATTCTACCAAGCATTTACTGTAGAAATAATTATACCTGAGGCAGAAATTTGAAACGGAAAACTTTGAGCATTTTTCCATCGGGGAACAGCTTAAAATGTCAAATTATAAACAACAATTAAGTCGGTTGTAGATAAATTTTCAACTGCGTTTTCTACGACAACAACAACAATCGGGGATCTCGAAAATACTCCTACATGAAATGAACTTTGCGCAGTGAGCTGCACGAGGTTGCTGAAGTTTCAGCGATTCATCCTTTTTCACACTTTCGCCAAGGAAAGTGATGATTCGTTGACTGGATTGTCAACAAAAGGCGAAGTTCAACTGAAGCAAGCTTCACGAGACAATGGCAAGGAAGTGAAAATTTTGTGGTCTTTTTGTGGCTGTTTTGTTCCACAAGTTACGAATGTTACGCACTTGGGACGAACAAGCTCTGCTCCAGGAAACAAATCCTCAACCCAGGGTATCTCGCCAAAGGGTAGAAGTGTAAATGCGTGGGCAAAAGGAACCACTTCAATCAAATCAACATTTGACCAGGAGATGGCTCGCAAGGTTGTGAGAATCATCCAGTGTCTACGATGTCCGGACATCTCTCTCAGTTTGCACACCCATGTGGATGTTCATCTGCGGTGTTCGCACCAAACTGAGCGACGAGGAAAAAGTGGAAGGCCTCTTGCACCGTGGACGTTGTCCAGCAACCAGTGTATTTGAAGGACAAATGTGCTGTTTGTTTTTTGCATCAGTTGAAGGACTTGGAGTGATGTCTAAATTCTCACAGCTTTGCGAGGCAGTCCTGTATGCAGTGAACGACTTTTTTTACAGGAGCCAGATGAAGCCAGAACAAAGTTAGTGACTTACTCTTCCCAGTCGGACAGTACATCAGCGAGGTACTCGTGTTCCCGAATGTGCCGTTCGTGTTCTGGGATGTGCTGTGGAGAAAGGTGCGCCTTTAGTTCACACAGAAGACTGTCCGATTGCGAAGGAACACGCAGAACATAAATGACGGTATTTGCTTTGCTCGAACCTCGTACAGCGCCCAGCCGTGCAGGTTCTGCAGATCTATCTTCTGTTGAACCTTGCGAAGGACGTCGACGACAATCTCGTACGGCTCGAGGCTGATCGCCTTCGTGATTCCGTCCATGAAGTTGATGCGACATACCATCGGCTGTAGATTGCGAACAGCCTGCAAAGGCACCAAAATCCCAACTATAGGACGTTGTCTGACTTTCCCGGAGGCTCCAGACATCTTTGGGTCACACGAATCTGCACAAGGGTTCAGCTGAACATCCACGATTTGGTCTGGGAATTGCGGGAGCGATTCTCTGGGAGGCCTTTTTCAACTTCGAATGTTTCAACGGTCAAGGGACCCGGGGTATATGGCGCTGGCACCTCCAAAAGTGTCTTCGGCTTGAAACTGACCGTGATCTCCGCACGGGACGGCGGCATGCGGCGCACGTGGGAGCGCGTTCGACGGACGTGACTCAAACACCACTTCGCGTAGTTTGCGACGCGGTGCTCGGAATGATCACAGTTGTGCTGAACGTACGACACGATGAACTGCAAAACGAATTCAAGCAAGAATTTCTTCGCAACTTTATCTGGGTGTTTTTTCTTCCGAAAGGTAGTCAGGCGTGTATGTGTCGTGAAAAGTCACCTTGTGCAAGGTGTGACTGGGGCCGAAGGAGACGGAGCAGAGGCAGAAGACGCTCCAGACGCGCAAGCACCACTCGACGTTTGGGTTGCAGTTGGTTTGTCGGACCAGTTGACAGTAGATCTCGTCGCGTAGCTCAACCTTGTTGATGCCCTGCGCAATCAGGTGTCGGATGACCACGTTGGCTGCGTCTCCTTTCAGCTCACCCTTCATGAACTTGGTGAGATCCTGCAGACAGAATCGAACTCTGATTACAGTTTGACGATACCTCCGACAAAGTGGCTCTCATTCAGATACTCACTCGTATCTGGACCATTTCGTGATCGACACACACTTGTCAAAGCGTGTTTCAAAACGTCACAATGGCAGATTGTACGCTTTCTGGGTGTTTCTGGATGTTGCCCACGGCAGGAAAAGGTGGTCCTGGCCAGCCAAGCACTGAGTACCTTTGTCAATTATACGTTGGCACCCGAAGATTGCAGACTGAGTGGAGTCCTGGCTTTCAAGGAACAAATGGAGGATCTATGGTGTTGTGCAAAAGTAATGCCGGTTGTAACTTTTTGTGAAGAATGGATGGATGACAATGTTATTCGTGTCAAGCTGCGTGTGACAAAAGCTTGTTATGTTTTGCAGTGGAAAAATCAAGCGAATTGAATGAAACCACGTCAATTGCTACGGCCTGGGCCTTCCACATCCGCTCTGTATTGTAAGCATGCCCTGCTATTCACAGAGATTACGTCGGAAAGCTTTTGTTGCCTAACAGATGGCAAACACTGCAGCAAAACCACAACACGCCGGATGCACAACAGAAAGACGTTGCGGGTAGCCTTTCCAAGCGTTCGGCAAAAAGTGCTTCTGCAGGAGATGTGCGACTGAATACTAAAATGTAACTGAAAGAGCCAACTTTTCAATGAGTCAGCTGGTTTTGAACCACAGGCTCACAAAGGAAGCCTTTTCATTGAGTCTCAAATGCACTCTGCAAAGACTGCAAATGAGGACAGCACTGCTAAGCAAGTCCACAGATACCCGGGTCACGCGTGTGAGATATACATCACGGCAAGGAATTTGTTATTTCTGCGGTGCCGAGGTGTCTTACTTGGTCATCGCAAAGATTTGTTT
>JAAUXT010094055.1_pt1 | contig 11312 bp, 15 predicted proteins | sample 7278171 | NCBI WGS metagenome assembly JAAUXT01 (sample SAMN14350112, study PRJNA611818) | marine sediment metagenome | isolation source: surface marine sediment (1.8m) | place: French Polynesia: Moorea | collected 2018-08 | reverse complement strand
GAAATGGAAGGGAGACAGTTGCGCACTGTACAAAGTCTGCACTTGAGGAAAGTCGCAGTTGTAACTGAAATTGGCTATCAAAATTACTCCAACAACATCAATGCATGACAGGCAAATAACGGAATTAGGCTGACCAAATTACATCAAACAACATCAACGTGCTTTTGAAAATGTTCACCTCAATTGCAGTTGTGGACACGTAAATAAGGAGCGCAAGTTTCTCAACTGCCGTGCGCAAAACTTCTCCCACGGAAAAATAAACCCCGCCCCAGAGGAAACCGCGCGAAATGTGCTCAGCTCCTATCAGAGCTGGTGACACCAAAGCACGGAAAGCTCTGATGCTCCGTACGGAGCCAGTGCCACCATGTCATACCCAGTCCAAATTGCTCCGATAGGAGCCAGTGACGGTCCCCTTACAATCGCCGTCTAAGTCCCGGGGCGCCGCTAGTGTTAATTCATTCTGTTGCGCAGGGACACAAAGTCATCAAGTCTGTTCTGAAAAATCTAGCCTCAGTTGGGGTTGGAACAAGGATCACAAAGGATCACAAGACACAAAATCGGAAGGGAAGTCAGTCAGACAGGCATGCAGTGTTTGTATGGGTGTTGGACGTTCTGTTTGTAAAATCACCCGGGGGATTTCACGGACAGAAATTGAGAAATCACAAAAACAACTTTGCACACCCTTTTGTGGAAACCCTCATAATTTTTTCACAGAATCAGACCAAGTGAATCAAGGAGAAGAAGGTGTTTTGCTTTCCATGAGAGACATATCTCTGCTTTGGCTTAAAAGATTGTCAAAACGAGAAACTGTGATCTGGGGTGGGGACAGATCATTTCATCTGAAAATTTTTGAAGAGATTTCCAGAAGGTGAGCATTCTTGGAAAAGTCCGTTTCCATTTCCCCCTGGAAATCGGTAGTTTTCCTCCCGCTTGGTTTTGTTCGGCACGGCATTTGTTTGACGCTGCACACCACCTGCAACAAAACCATCAAACAGCAGCATCACAATTTTCGTTGCGTTGTGTAACAACGCCAAAATTTGCTGTTCTTGACATCAAAATCAAACCATTGTTGTCACAAAGGAAGCAATTTTTGGTGAGTTTTTTGTGAGATTTGAATTCTTTTCTTTTGATGGAAATTGCTCTGAACCTGTGTTCAACTCTCAGAAATGTTTGCTCGTGTCGCATTTTGGTACGGTTTGCCAGGAACCTTCTTGAGCATATTTCAACAACAATTATCTCTGACTCTGTTTGTCTCTGTGCCTTATGCTGGTGTCCTCTTCGCGGAGGCCGTGCCCTCGCCAAGCTTTGTGTGTGCACTGAGATCAAATCCCGTGTCGAGAATCTTGCTTCAGGTCAGCGGATCTCATACCGGGGGGGGGACGGAGTCCGCCCAGGCCCCCACCGACGGGAAAAAGATCTTGTAAAGTAGTTTTCACAATTTGCTGTGTGGCTACATGCCGCTCTTCATTGCTGCTCTGTTAAAAAGACACTTTTGTGTTCAGGATCTGAGCTCAAAACAGGCAAGAAATTGCTCTGCCCACACGTCCGGATTCTATTGTATCTGCATGGAAAACATGAATATGTGCACACAAATGTCTGTGAGGCAAATGCAGTGCACATCCCAGGCACAACGGTACGTGTCTGGGAATATGCATTCAGAGCTCAGATTCCTGGACAAATACTGTGGTTGTGCAAATACATACAAACTAGTGTGCAAATATGGAATACATCAGCCAACTTTTTCTGAGCAAAATGTGAACTTCCTCAGAACGAAGAAGTTGCTTTTTGTGTGAACACAACCAATCCATCCGTCAGTTAAACTTATGTGATACCTTCACCTGTTTCTCATTCTCAGTCCGACTTCTGTCCTGTCCTGAGTCTGCGGTTCTTCGGGAGCTGTACTGTTCTTTGGGAGCACTACCCCAAAGTAGCACACCAGAAAAACTGGTCATCGAGAGTGCCACTTGCCTTGATCCAGGTGACATGGTGATGCAGGGTGGCAGCACTCCCAAAGAACCGGTAGCACTCCCGAGGAACCACAGACTCAGGACTGAACTCAGACTGAAAATGAGCAACAGGTGGAGGCCCTCTAGTTGAACTAAACCGACAGGCTTCCAAATGACACCAGAGCTGAAAGTGAAAGAGCCTTACGCTGCCGTATTTTTTTCCTGTCAGAACACTGTACCTGCACTTTGGTGAATATTTGGATGCTCCACACGCAAAGTGAATACTGTTTCCCACATCTTTCCAGCCAGATGGGAGGCTACCAGATCCCAAGAAACAGAGAATTTTTTCCAAGTTCAAATCAAGAATGTTGTTCAATTTGTGAATTCTTCAACACTTGGCACACCAGAAAAAATCAAAAGCTTCAGCAGACTGATCGTGGGATCTGCATCTCATCAGCAGCTCCGGGTAACCAAACTCATTTGCGTCTGTTGATGCATCTGCATTGATCAGTTTGAGCACCTGCAGGGGCATGCATTGGCTGGGACAACTGAGAGGCCGCCAGAGTCATGTGAGCCTGCAGTGGAGTCATTGGCATTGACCTTGCTGTTTTCTCTGCAGACATCTCTGCTCCTCGAGATCTGGAAGCCCTGGTGCTGGAAAGAAACACGAGAACAAAGAAGAAACGCACACCCTGAGAATATTTCATATGACAGAAATACAGAGTGGATATAAATGTTCACCGGGCAGTGTATATGAAGCAGTGACTCACTGCAGGAAAGGGACAAATACGAAGCGTGACAGTCAGATTCCAGGGTGTTCGTGGATGCATGGTAGAACTCGAACAAATCGTCATTTCTGGCTGTCGCACTATGTCTGTAATCTGTGAGCCAAGATGTTCATCAATGTCAAGATCAAACAAAACCATCGACAAGAAGGGAAAACCATCCAGCGGGAACTTATTTCTTTCTACGGGTATCTATGGACAAATTCTGAGTCACATGATTGAGGTAAACAAACATGGCTACCATTGAAGACTTACCTCCCGAGATACTTTCACATATCTTTTCATTTCTCCCGGCGAAAAGCCTCGCTACTGTTCCTCAAGTCTCCAAATCATTTCGTAGCGCATGTGAGGTGGAAAGTGTGTGGCAGAATCGCTGTGCTTCAGGTAAACCGTGCAGGAATCAAGCTGGTTCTGTTTGGACTCCAGAATCTGGAGACAGGTTTCCATTCATCATTGCACGCACGCACGCACATTCGCAGACCACACAAGTAGATCTACACACACGCACACGCATACGCACACACAACACACACACACACACACACAAATCACACACACACAAACCACACACACACACACACACACACACTTGGCGAAGATCGAGTGCAGCCTATTTTGTGGGAAGATAAGGATTTCGTCGGCGGCAGTCCGGTCGGTATCACGTCCAAACTTTATGTTCAAATCATATGGGTCTGAAACTTGATTCTGAGAAATTGCGATTGGTGTCTTTTTCACCCAGTCCACCTCGTTCGCAGTCCGTTGAAACTGTCAACTGGTAGACCATGACTTGCTGTGAAGGTTGAAGTGGACAGACCCTCGTGTGTGTTCACTCAATGCTTTTCCAATGAGGACGGCCTGTACCCGACCACTGACCATCCTGTTGTGAAGGCGATCCGTGTCCAATTGCAGATCATGACAATTGTCACTTTGACTTGATAGATCTACGTCCTCGTATGTGACCAACGTACCGCAGGAGTGCAAGCCAAAATGCTTCATTCAAGTTGCTCCCTGGCTGTTTCAAGTGAAGCTGATAGACAGACACCAGTGTCTCCTCGGTCCGGGTGTCTGGGCATTTCATTTCAGGTTTCTCCAATCTGTATTTTCCAGATTACGAAGTTGAACCAACAGATTTGAGCAAAGACTTGTCCTCTTATGATACCTATACGAAACGTAAGTATTCGTTCTTCGGCACTGTGTGGTCCACTTTGCCTTATTTGTTCGCTCCACCTCAACAGTGTCAAATGTTGTTGGTTTGGATTTTCTGGACACAATGAGCTGGGTGGTTCTTTCCAATGAGAACTGGCCCTTGAATTTGCGTTTCAGTTTTGCACCCGTACGGGTTCATGTTGGGGCTGTGGACAGCCGATATTCGTCACTACGGGGGCCTCCTGCAGGTCAAGGTGAACTGTTTTCCCTTCAGTCGCAATTCTGACAGTGTCTTTTATTGAATCTTCGGTGGGTGTCAAGTTGAAAACAGCATCCTCTGTCGCAGTCTGCCATACAAAAGTTTTCTCAGAAAGTTGACGAGATTTTCTCATCAGCTGGACCCGTGATTTTGCCAGCCGATCTCCTCTTGCCTGGAACTGACAATTCGCCAGATGCCCACGAAAACATTGATTTCATCATTGAAACATCATCATCTGGCAGACACCCCACCTCCCGCTTTGAAATTTCACCCAGACGACCTGTCTGATAGATCCTGAGAGGCCTGCTTCCTGGCAGAGAAATGTTTTTGTTGCACGTTTCCGTATTTGTCAACGCTCATCATGGATAAAAACAAAACCGTCGTGTAATGTGCTCACAAAATGAAACATGGCCATCCTGCCCGCGGTATGTGCAGGTTTACCTCTTCGTGTTTGTAGTTCAACAAGAACAAGTTGACGGGCACTCAGTACTTTCCACCGGTCGATCCCAACATTGATGATCCGCTGCGGCACAAGGTGTTCTTTACGGTCGAGCTCGGTTCTGACGGAGCCACCGAGGTGCTGTGTCATCGCGGCCACAGGGGCAAGCACGAGTGCGAGCTGAGTCTGGAGGTACACTGGGTTGCTCTCTGGGTGTTTCAGAAAGAGCCAGTGGCCAGAGCCCTTCGCCTTCCCTGTTTGTAAATATTTTGGGTTCTTTTTTGTGAAGTCCGAATGATCGTTCAGCATTTCCGCCACACGGCCACAAGCGGTTTCTGCTCAACAGAAAGTGGAGACATATCTTTTGTTCATCAGCAGGGGAACGAAAACATTTTCTACGAATGTTTCGAGAAGCATCGAAATCCTGACGACGAACAGCACGTGAGAATCTATCTTGTGTTCAGACGCAACAAAGAAAAGGCTCGAGACATTTTCTGTGTTGCCCTTGCGCACACGACACGTATGCGTTGTCTCGTATTCAGGAGTTTGCCAAGTGGCTGATCGAGGAAACGAACAACAACATTCAAAGTTTCATTCAGCATGGACAGGAGCTGTTGGCCTTGAAGTTCCGAACTTTCACCCTGTTCGAGTAAGTACGAGGAATTTTGTTTCAGATTTTTTTCAGATGTATTTGAGAGGGCGATGTCCATCCCCTGACACTGAGGGCTGCCCGAACGCTAGAGGCCTGTTGCCACTCAAATACCGTATTCTGATGAAGAATGATCGAGTCCATTGGATCAGGAAAACCCCAAAACTGACGTGACCAAGTTTCAAAAACGCTGCCTTCGAGAGTACAACATGTTCTTCATTCACCAGACAGATGTTTTTAGCACCTGCTGGCCTGGTTTCTCACAAATTGTTTTTGCTGTTCAAAGAGAATCGTCTTCAGACGATGGTTCCTTTTCATGTCTCGATCTTCCCAACAACACGTTGTGGTGCTGTTTGGGATGTTGGTCTATAGATCTGTTTCGGTGTTCTGTTTTCCCACGTGTCGCTCCCACGCGACTTGTTCTTCAATTCTGCCCCTCATTTGGTGCCGATATTTGGCGTTTGTTTTCAGCGAGCAGACTCTGTTCAAACCTCTGCATGTCCCGAGACGGCGTCAGGGCGTCCCGATTCAGCCCGGACTGTTCAAGGGCAGCTACGGAGCCCACGGTGTAGAAATCGTGATGGTGACGTACAATGACGACAACACAGAAATGAACGCCGTCAAAATCACGGTGTGTTTCTGGGGACTCTTGGAGTCGCCGGTGGAAGATGGGTCATTGGGCTAGTTGCTCCTGAAGCCCTCCGCTTTGAGTGTTCAGAAGATGATTTTGTAAAGTGAGCCTCAGTTTCAACGACTGAGTGAGACTCGGTTCATAGTTTTGCAGGGAGACCCCAACGTGCCTGCAACCAAAGTCACAATCAAAGCCGACCTCAGGCGGCCGATGATTCTGAATGTTCAGCAGCAGGACTCCATCGAAACTCTGGCGGACATCGACACGGCGGACCTGCCCCCAGACATGCGCCTCGACCAGATGCCCACACAGCCCTTCAGAGTCCCATCAGGCTGCATGGACAGAGAGACCAACTCGCCAAGCAGATGCAGAGCCAGGTGCGTTGGCCTCTTACGAGTGAGACATGCACTGATTCACGTACCGTGATCACCCGAGAAAAGATCGCACCCAAGCATATTGCGCGCCCTGTTTATTTGTGTTGTTTTTCTGTTGCCCTTCTTTTTGCACTCTGGTGAATCGAGGTTTCTTGTGGCTCTCCCTGACTTGCCTGGAGCGAAAAAGATTCCTTTCGTGTGTGGTGAAGTGAGGCACATCGTGGTACGGCTCTATTTCTGCCTGCATGCTACGGAATACACCCCAATTCGGTTCATTCGAACTCGGTAGCTCAGTGCCTCCAATGCTCCAGTCTCCGCCTGACAGGAAATCACCAGCAAGGGATACGGAATGACTTCCCTTGTTGCAGGTACCACAGCAAGGGACACGTCGCTGGGCACAACTTCAGGCATCCGAGCTTCATCCCAGGACACTGGGTTGTCTTCGATGACAACAACTTCGGTCACCTATGGCTGGAGTTGCGATCGTACAGCAGATTTGCCAGAGTGATGGAGGACCTGTGAGTGAAACGGAGTCAATTCAGGAGGGAGGGTGGGAGAGACAGAGAGAGACAGAGAGTGTTTGTGTGTGTGTGTGTGTGTGTGTGTGTGTGTGTGTGTGTGTGTGTGTGTGTGGTGTGTGTGTGTATGTGTGTGTGTGTGTGACAACTGTTCGTCCGCCAAGTGCCTGCACGGAAACGTCAAGCGCAAGTTTCAAACTGTTTCGTGGACGCTGAGGTGCACCAAACTTGACTCGACGAAGGAAGACAGGTGCACCTAAACTGCACTTGCTGTGTAACAAATTGGGCTGAAGAAACAACGGATTATTTCCTGTGTTGATGTCTGGAAAAAGACCGCCATATCGTTGTGGATGAGAAGAAACTGAGTTATTCTTGGTTTTGGAACTGACAGGAAGCAACATCCGAAGGTCTTGCCTGCAGGACGGTTCAGTTGGAGTGAATCCAGCCAATGTTGCTTCTCTTTTTTTGATTTTTCAAAATTTTTTTGCACACGTTATACGTATAGATGTAATGCATGTGTGGAGATCTTGTCATATTGCATATTTGTGCGATGTGTTTTCACATTGCTTGCATGAGTTGGCATTGATTCTTCGGAGGTGTCGCTGTCGCTACATCTGCGAGAAATTCGTAGACAGTCAGAATTGAGCGCACGAACGACGGTGGCTGCGCCACAAAGTTCGAAAATTTTTGCGACTGTGCCCCTCTGACGGCTGCCACCTTCATGTGGCATAGTTTTGGCGTGAACCTCAGCGAAATCTGTAATTGACAGTTTTTGAACTTGTCAAGGTGCACTGTATCGGGAAAAACAACCATGACGACAAAGTGAGGATCATTTGAATTCCAGCTCGTGAACACAAACGAAAACTGCACCATATTTCAGGATCTTTGTGGTCAATAAATTTTTGTACCTGTTGTTCACTGCATAAGGCAAACATGTTGAGAGACTTGTTTGGATGAATTGGTGAATGTCTGCAAAAGTACGTGGGAGGGACACACCGGACAACGATGACGAATCAGGGATGATATTTGCAAGAAATTGGGGTGTTTTTGGGTGCATTTCGTAACTCGTACATTCCGTGAAAAGCGCGCAAAAAGTCGGCAAAAGAATTTTGGAGCAATCTGATGCAGTTCTGTGCTGTTTTCGCCTGTTCGAGACACGGTTGAGGAACCAAGACTTCAGGTGGGAGAAGCGACACAGTGGCCAAAGATGAGCAGGTGTAAAGTTGCAGCAAAATTGTTTCAGTACATTTGTCCCAAGGATGAAGCTCTCGTCCGCCCGAAAAGTGGTTTTGTTTTGTTTTTGCAAGCAATTTCTTTTCTGGAAAAAATATTCTTTGAAACACATTTTGCCGAGAGCTGCCACCCTGGGGCTTTGCTATGGATTCTGCCCAGGTGTGCCACGATCACGAAAGAGGCTTGTGTCTCAATGTTCAGTGATCCAAATATGAAATTGAAAAAAGAATTTTGGGATTCCCCAGTGTGCCGAATAGCCGCAATGCGTTCGTGGCAAAATAAGCCCAGACAGGCAAACGTGTTAACAAAATTGGCGAGATGCCACTTTTTTGGATCCTTCCCATACAAGCGCACTGGTTAATGAATGAATTTCACCTGGAAATTCCCTTGAGCCTCCCATGTGAAAAGTCCTGTACCTTTGTCCTTTCAATTCAAATGCTTGCAATTTTAGATCTCTGATGACCCAGCGTACACTCACAATACACAGCAACTCCCTAACGGGACGTGCGCACATTGTGCTTTTGTTTGGCACAGCAAACGAACTGTTGATCTACACTCTCTTGGGAATTCCATGAAATGTACCACAGAAGAGTTCAATGACGACGAGAGTTCACAAATGCACGCTTTCTGTGGGAAGAAAGGTTTGAGGTTTGGGATGCAACATGAGTGTGTGCAATTACCTCGGTCAGCGGTGAACCAAGATTTCCACCGGAGTGCTTTTATTCTCAGAAACAAGTAAGTAAATTTTATCGAATTTGGCAAACATTCTCTCCCGGCTCCACTGTTTTATTTGGACAAGATTCACAAATTCCCTTTGCAGAGGCCAACTCTCACTTATGATGCTGAAGGTGTGTGGAGCAAGTGTCACTAGTTTCACCAAAAAAAGCTGCTCCGAAACCGATCAGTTTGAAGGAGGCGCTTGAGCTGAGATAACTTATCTCTTGTCAACAACTCTCTGATGTTCCAACCATTATGGCTGTCCACAGGATCCATGAAATGTTGACAAAACATCCGTTGTGCGCAACGCGTTGCGTTGACGATGACACTCGTAACCGCAGTTCAGATCAACAATTCGTGAGCAATTGCACTTTTGCAATTGATGCACCGTGGTCTGCACGTTTTTAGTCAAAATTCACAAGAGTAACACATTGTTCTGGCATTCTTTTTGCAGATTAATCAGGACACTTCATCGGAATGCGAACCCCACGCTTTTGATACGAATGGAGTGTAATTACACACAGAATGTCACCACGTTTCTGCGAAAAGGGAGTCTCAATTGTGGCACGCCACGCTCAAAATGCAAGACAGGCCATGGGATGAGTCTCTTTCCGACCACAGCGACACAAGAAGCTCAATGTTGCGCAAATATCTGATTTGCTGTTCTTGCATGAGGAAGAATAGAAGAAGGAACCAAGCCAAAAATGTGTCGTGCAGCACAACAATTGCCCAGAAATGCTCCAGCTGTGGCTGAATCAGTCCCACGCAGCAGACAATGCGATGTTTTTTGATAGACGAGGATTTATCGTTGTGTGTATACACAAATGTGTTCGGGGTACACTTGTAAAAATCCAGCCAAGCAAGCTGCGCACGAGCCAAATCTCAATGGAATGGTCCTGATGTAAAACAACAAAACGATTGCTGATGCAGACCGAAGTGAATCTGCAACCAATACTCCCGAACCAACTTCTTGTCGGAGTTCTGGAATAAAGACACGAAGTTTGGGAAGGAAGCGACAAAACGTCAAACGGATTTTCTCATTCTGGAAGTATACGAATCGGATTTGGCCATGGCGGTTGAATTGTTTGACGTGAAATACAAAGTGTTGTTGCTGGGAGATGCTGGAGTCGGGAAAACTTCTCTCATTCGAAAACTGATGGGACAGAACATACAGCACAATTACATGTGCACCATCGGTAAGTAGCAAGAGCATTCATGAAATACGCAATTAAACATTTGATTTTCACCCCTGCTCGGTAAATTTGATTGAGTTGTGATATGCTGTGTTGTCTTTGATTTCGCCTTCGAATTGGCACATTCCTGCACAAGTGCTAGCTCAGACGGAGGTGCATGCATTTTCCATTCTTCAACTACTGGATTGCTTTTGAAAGTTGTTTCCTCTGGCTTGCAGGAATCGACTTTGTGCGGAAGACATTCGATGTGGATGGAGCAAAAGTGCAACTCGAGATCTGGTAAATATTTGTCTCAAGTCTTGCCTGTTTTCGTTGCCCAATTTACACTGTTTTTTCTTATCATTTCACTCTGTCGAGAAGCTAATGTAAAACAAAAACCCGTTACAGACAAATAACGCGCTTGTCGTGTTGATGACCAAGAGCGTTGTTCAGAAGTTGCGTTGGTGTTCGCACGATGAGCATGCCAGTCCATTCTCGTGACCACAAGTCACGTACACTGTGGATTTGACTTATGCCCAAAATAAAATATCGCCAAACTGTGCAAAGCAACACGTCATCCTCTGTGGAAGAGCAGCGAGGGTGGATCAAAAAAGTTGTCCGCCTTGCTCAGTTTTTGAGTTGCATGATCTCACTCAAAAATTTTTTCTCGTCTCCTCCCCAGTTTTTCTTGACGTTTTGTTCCACGTAAAACAACGGAAATACTTCAAAGTGATCGGGCAGGACTTGGAGTAAGCCGATCTGCCAGTACTTGAACACGTGCTGTCCAAGGAGGAAGCTACATTGGCTTCTCTGCTTGTGAACATAAATCTTCCTGCCGTTTGTAATCGTGTTGTGTTTCTCACCTCATTTGGTTTGTCGCGCAGGGATACGGCCGGACAAGAGCGCTTTCGCTCCATCACCCGCTTCCAGTACCGAGGGACCAAGGTAGCTGAACATTTTTGATCAAAAACAAAAGGAAAAGAACTTCCAGCCTTGCAAGAGTCAAGCGTCTTCCTTCTTGAGTGTTGTGCAAGTTCTGGATTCGACCGACATCTCAGATTCCTCGGGTATCGATTGAAACAACCTCGCGAACACTGTTTCGACACTCCGCCCGCTGCACTGTCAGGGCCCGGACACACTGAGGCCGGGCGGGGCGCCCCGTCCCCCCGGGCGGGGCGCCCCGCAACGCGTCTGTCGCGTCCACTGGATGGATCTCAAGCTTTTTCTATGTACTCACATACACTGGACACATTGCGGGGCGGCCCGCCCGGGGGGACGGGGCGCCCCGCCTGGCCTCTGGATCCAAAAGACGTTCAGTGGCTGGACAGGCCGACCCAGGACGGGGCAGTTGGGATTCTCCAGGGGTGTCCCCAACTTTTGGCGCTTTGGTTCTGTTGCAGACGTTCAGTCGAAATGAAGCTGTTTTTCCTCATCCAGTTGGTG
>JAAUXT010013502.1_pt1 | contig 11314 bp, 10 predicted proteins | sample 7278171 | NCBI WGS metagenome assembly JAAUXT01 (sample SAMN14350112, study PRJNA611818) | marine sediment metagenome | isolation source: surface marine sediment (1.8m) | place: French Polynesia: Moorea | collected 2018-08 | reverse complement strand
GTGGTTATCCGACTGGCTCTGGGCATTCATCTTGCCCACCATCTCTCTTAAGGTGAGTCGAATTCAAGTCACTCCACACTGAATGATTTTATTTAACATCGTAAGCTGAAGCTGATTCGAGATGTAGATAATTCTCTTTCTTTCGATGAAAAAAACTGAAAAATATGAACAATAAACATAAAGTGTGCACCAAGTAACGGACCCTAATACTACTCATAATACATACATACATACATACAGCCAGAAAGAACAGTCTCAATCTAACGCGAGAACATAAAAAGCAAGACAGCGAAATATACGTCACCTGACATGTTGTTGAAGTCGAATCCCAAATCCTCGGCTATCTTGTGATACATGTACAAAGACTTCACCATGTACGACGGCAGTGCAACCAGAACCAGCATCGCCAGCAAAGGCTCGACCACAACAGTGCGCCTCGGTTGGACACCGAGCACAGTCGTACTTTCTCCCTCTGCATGCTTTTCCTCAGAATTGATCAGAGGGCTCGTTTCGTCCAAATCCATTTTGGAGCGAACAAGTATGACAAGTCAGCTCACAACATTGACGACAAAGTTATGTCTTTGTTGCTGAGGTTTTTGCATATGTTGTTACCTGTAACAACGAGTGCAAAACGAATGTTCAGCAATGTGAGAGAACATTTGTGAAAAATAAAACAAAAACACATAAAAACTGGAAAGCTGTCCATGGCTTGTAACAACGCGCTGAACACCTTTGTTCGAATCTTCGTGCTCAGGCAGATGTGATCTTTTTGCAACGCGTTTTGTCTTTTTTCTGTTCGAAATTCCAGAAATGTGCATTGAGCAAACTTGAGTGTTGACATTTCTGTCTCGTGGTCTGTATTACACTTACATTTTTGGCACAGAAATCAGGATGCAGTACCTATATACAGCCAAAAAGGGGACACACTGCAGTGGTTGTGCCTCAACGCGCGGGAGAGTCATGGTCTGACAACTCAAGAAGACTGCATGCATTGAGAACTTGTGCTGAGATGCACATTGTCAATTTCAAGACCTAAAAGGAAGCCCTGATTTGACTCCGTATATTTATGGAGAATTTTGGAGCCTGCAGGTTTGCTTGGGTTTGTCCTTCAGCCTGCAAACTACCTCATAGACTGTGTTTGAAACGCACTCACGCAAAATTGACCAAATTTACCAAACAAACCAAACCAAATTACAGGAACAAAGCCACTGTAGTGTGCCAAAAACAGTCCATCGAACTGCTGGAATTAATGTATCCAATTAATTGACGGAGCTCCTTCTTTCAAGTGCAGATGATGCACCAATTATGGCGTCGGAAGCAAGCCTGACAGGAAAGCGGCGGGCTGTCGCAAAGTTGTGCAGAACCTGAGCCGCACTTCGCAGATGAGAGGAGCTTGTCGTGGGACCGTCTGCAGAAACCGTGCAGATGGTAAAGGACGTTTTCCTCAAAACATGTCGTGTGCCACTGAAAGCTCCTCACCTGAACAAATCTGTCTTTTTCACTTGCAGTTCTGCCCAGGCCCGAGGGCAAACACTTGGGGGTCGTATCCCCTGCCTGAATCGAGGATCCGGCGCTGTTACCATCCATCTCACTCACTGATTTCAGTCCCACCCCGCTTCGTCTCAGCCCAACTTGATTTTTGCCAATACCCCCAGGCAAAACACAGCGTCTGTGTACCAACGACATCAGAGACTCCACACGCACGCCGAACACTTTCGCCCTTGAAGAAAGGACACTCATTATCATGTGTCAATAGGACCCCGCGTTTCATCGCCTTCTCCTCCTCAGCAACACAGAAACTTCAGCTCATGAATTTCAGCGGCGCATGTGGAATGAAATTATAGCATGATCGTGAATGCTGATGCAAGACCAACGTCCACACAGTTCCTATTGGTTTGTTTTGTGCCACGAGGAATTGTGGTTGCTTGTTGATTAAAGGGCACATTTTGTTACCTCTTTCCCTTCCATTTCATACAGGAGGACGAAGCCTCACATAAATGCAGAGACATGCTCACTTTGACATCACACGACAAGCTTGCATATGACGGTCTTCTCGTGGAAGTGACAGGCACGAGTTTGTGATCATAAAAAGCCAAGGGAAATAACATGTGAGGTGTTGTCGGGTTTTGACAAATTCTGCACGGAACCAAATTTCGAACCTTCGATTGTCCGTATCCGCAGCTTCCGGAATAAGAAGATACCAATGTCTCCATGTTGGGTTTTGTTCGATTTCTTTGAATTCACACGATCTGCATTGGTGCTCATTGGTGCTCTTGGCGGATCAGGGAGATAATTTGAGTGCAAATTTTCTGTCTTGGTTTGGTGTGTGTTTGTCTCCCGTAGAACTCCTGGCCCACCTGCCAGCTTCCGTCCCTGCAGTTGTACATGCTGAACAGGTGAATTCACAGGAGCAAGCCAAGAAAGTTAGTTCTTCGTTGGCCTTCAATCTGCATTGTCATTCGGGGAAAGCGCCTGAATTATTCAATGAATGTAAACACGCCAGGCAAAGACTGATTGCCTCAGGAATCTGTTTTCCAGCACAGCAGCTTTCCCCACGTGGACAGCAGAGCATTTTTGGAGGAAACGCAAGTAATCATGTTTGCAGATTGATTACCTGTCACAACAGGCACCATTCTGTCCACCTGCACGAAACCCCTTTGCCAATTTTGTTGTTAATTCCATCAACCGAAAACGGAAAGCAGTTCATATCGGAATATTCGTGAGCCAGCGCGTCTGACTTGTTTGCACAAGCCTCTCGCACGCTCCCAAGTGAACGCAGGAACGCAGGCTCCTTTGCCTGTCGATCTGCTGGGACGTGTGCCCAAGAAACATGTTGAAGGCACAATTAAAGAGACTGACTCTTATTGATCCGGGTGAACAACTGTTTCTCGCTTGACAGGTAACATGTCATCGGCAGAAACAATTCCAACAAACAGCTTTGCCTTTAATTCCCGGTTTCGGTATCAGATGCCGGAAGCTGTGCGTTTGCTGCATCCACACGAACAGTGTCAGGTCTACTGCAGACACAACAGGCCAAGTATCAGATATCTTTCAGGGGCACGATCCTGAAAAGCAAACACGCGTCTGGTGGAGCAGCAGTGTGCAAAAAAGTCGCAATGTTCTGTTTTGTATCGTCTTAGACAGGGGAGTCTGTGTAGCTTCCATTAGGTCCTCTGAAGCTGTACTTATCACAAGCCTCATCGCTTTTGACGCAGAAGTGTGCTTCAGATCCAAGCAAGCAATGATGCCTCCATATTCAGCTGCAGCAGGTGCCAGTGTGATCGGCATCCGAGACTGGAAGGGTCTCTTGCAAACGCGCAGCCAGCTGACGTGCGAAGTATAATGGCGAGAGATCCGCAACTGTCACGTCAGATGCAGGACACAACGAAATACTTGGACGACAAGGAATCTGACCACTTGACGGAATATCAGCCGCGCTACTGTATCGTTCTCATGGAGCATCTCAACAGGCGATATGAAAGCTGGCAAAAGGCTAAAATGTGTTTCTTTACCTGTGCTCTTTTGGTGGGATCGTTCACCTTTGCGGCTCTGCTCGGATACTGGTTTTTCTCGCTGGACAATCCCACTGGCCACATCTACATGGACAAACTCTACGTGCACGTGACGTTCAACACCAGCAGGTTCTTCGAGTTGAGAAGTGGCAGAAAACACAGTGACTTGTTGTTCCTGCGAGGTAATCTGGGACTTTCAATTCCGAAGGTTGCCCACTTCAAGGCCCTCGCGAAAAACAGCACTCACGTGCACGTCAGATGGACTCCTTACGCGGACCTCAAGCTTCTTTACAGTCACGACACAGCGGCATCTGCAACTTGCTATGAATTTATTTGGATAGGACAAGGAGGAGTGCTGGGAAATAGATTGGAGGATTGCATAGACTTAGGACACAATAAGTGGTATGGCACGTTCATGAATGACAACGACGAAATAAAATCACCAAAGGAAAGCAAGTGGTTTTGGACCCAGCAGGAAGAGAGCTGGATCGACTTTGACTCACTCAGCATTGCACCAAATGATATTACCTTGGAAAGATACTGGTTGGCGTCAAATGGAGTGGCGTTACATGTTTCAAGCGATGTCCCTTTGAAGGCAAGACTGACAACAGAGAACCACGTGCAGAGTCTATGCCTCAAAGCTGCACTGAAAAACTATTCACTGTACGATCCGTACACGCCTCTTCATTTGAGGTACTCCATTTGCCAGTCCAATAACGTAAAGAGTGTTCACCAGTACATGGTCAAAAAGTACGAGCTGTGTCCAGGGAAACGATTCAGAGAAACCCGGTCATTAAAGGATGTCCTCTGGATACCTGCTGACAGGAGAACAAATGGCAAGCCTCTCAGTGCCATCGCGACGCAGCAATTGGCACTGCGAATTCTGGATGAAGGCCACAAAGACTCCGCAATTGTGGTTGACATCGATGGGTTGGTGGGAAATGTCCTCTGGCAGCAAGGAGCACAAGAGAGCGTGAAAGGTTCCTTGTCACTTTCAATTCCTGCTCAGGTATCAAGCATGATGCAGGAAATATCGGCGATGGGATTCTGTCTGGTGACAAGAATTCCGTTTGTGAAGCTGCTACGTTACTCTGTTTCGTCAGAAGTTTCTTACCAGAGTAACAAGTGCACTCTTGAATGTGTCAACTTCAACGACAAGACTGCAGTGAACGTATTCACAAGTAACATGCTTACAATATTGAGCAACTTCAAAAGGCAGTACAACGTCTGTACATTCCTGTTTGACATGCGAGAGGCGCCTTCTGAACAGACTGCAGCGAGTCCCCATCTACAAAGCATTGCTCACGATTTGTTCAACTCTCTGCAAGTCTGCTGCCAGAACTCCATTAGCAACGTGGCATTCGGTGTACAAAAGGCGTCGTTATTCATCAAAATGAGAAACATAAAGCCAAATTGGGGTCGGACAAAGGGTCTGAAAAGCATCATTCCTGAGGCACTAAAACTATCCATTCTGGGCTATCCATACATAATTCCGCCCGGATTTACTGAGACGGATCACGTTTCTGTGAATTCAACAAGTGAAGTCCCAGGATCTCTGCTTCCGGATGTGGAGCTTTACATTCGCTGGTTTCAGCTCATTTCTCTTTTCCCAGTGACAGCTGTGACAGTGGAGCCCTGGATGTACCAAGACACCAACCTGTCACACGCTGTCCGGGAAGCACTGAACACGAGGAAACAATTACTACCCACCATCCTCCAATTAACCAAGCAATCAGACCTTGGTCAACCTGTCCTGCGTCCCTTGTGGTGGTTGGAGCCCAACAACATGAAGCTGCACACAGTGGAGGACCAGTTTTTGCTCGGTGACAACATACTGGTCGCACCCGTCGTCGAGCCGTCACGTCGAAGCAGGGATATCTACTTCCCCGCAGGACGCTGGAAGGATCAGAAGTTATCCCTGATAATTAAGGGAGGCCAATGGCATCGGAACTATGAAGTGTCATTTGGCCGCCTGCCTTATTTTCTCAGAACCAAGGGACCATAAATTCCACTCACGTCCGCACGGCTCATGCGTCATCTCTATCCTCGGAATCAAAGCCAATTCCCTGAGGGAGATGAACCTGTTTTGCGAGCACTTGACCTCCTTCCTGTCACTGCGACCCAGGTTTAAAGGAGGAATCTTCGGGGAAGTGGCGAAATGATGGAGAAATCGCTGGGGCTGAAAGCTGTCGGGGAAGGCGCGAGCTGTGCCCAAATTTAGATTGCAACACGAACACAACAATGGCGCGACGGCAAAATGGGGGACGCGGGCCTCCTGCGGTGTTGGTCTTTCGATCAGTTTGTGATACATGTGCCCGATCTTGGCACACACACGTAAGCACAGAAGCGAATCTTTTTGTCTTCGTTAGCTCACGAAGCAGCGTCAAAGAAGACTTCCTCTCCCACTCAGCGTTTTGCTTCAAAGAGGTAATGACTGATTTCAAAGCAAGTACGCCTTGAATTTTTCATGCAAACAGCGAAACAGTCTTGGTTCGTGCGCAGGAAACAACGCCAATTGCCTAGACAATGTACAACCAAATCTTTCGACTTCACTTGTTTCAACATCCGCAGCTATCCACAAGTGTGTTGGAGCCGCAGACTCTTCCCAATTGACTGGTTCGCTCTGTTGCGCATCACGATCCTGCAGATGACATCTGTTTGTGGTTGCTTCAGTGCAAAGCGGTGGCGCAGCACATTTGCAGTCCTTTTCTGAAGGACACCGAGGGCTCAGAGACACGTTTCTGCTCAACAGTGCAGTCTTGGTCACGATCCTCCCAACAGCCCGGAACAGATCAATGATTTTCTTCCGAAGATCTGTGTCGCGTCACCCTGTAGCAAAAATCCCGCACGTAGACATGACCAAACATGGCGCACCATGGAAAAATGTTCCAACAAGGCACTTGCCAACTGAAGCATGTGATCAACGTGCTGGCAATTGCACAATTTTTCGTGGCACGCACGCAGTCCTTCCAGAAATCACTCCGACAGAAGCTGTTCTGTTCTGCTTGGATTTTTTTCTCCAAGAGTGTTGAAACAAAACATAACACAAGAGGATGAGAAATTAAATTTAGCAAGCAGATGTCTGTTTTCTCCTCAATGTTTTGATTTCAGAGTGGTTATCGCTCACGATGCCTTGCCCTCGAGCACTGTCAGACACAGACCCCAACAACCTTTTGGGCAACCGAATTCATGGTACAAGGTACGAGATTGATTTGGCTTTGCGGCAGTGAAACCCCAAGCAGCCCCAAATCTTGAACAAAAAAAGTCCTCATGCTTCTTTGCCCATGGACCCTTGTGCAGGGTTCTGAGACTTCAAATCGCTACAGCAACAAAAGTTAATGAGCCACCTCAGTGAGACAATTTGATTTCCTTGCCGTGGGACCACTGAGTTGGGAGTTGGACGGAGGGAGGTGTGGACTGGGTCCGACCTCAGTTCAGTTGGGGGAGGAGGTTGTGATTCCCCCGTGCCCCAAAAGCGACAATTTTATGCATTTCTGTGCCGTCGGGGAGTTTTGAAATGAAAAGGTTGGGAATTTGGTCAGTATTTCCCTTTGACGTGCCTCTGACAGCTTCAGTTGCCAATGTTTGGGGTAGTTTTTTTGTCAGATTCTGGGCGACTCGAGTTCTCAACAAAAACACGAAGAAAATTGATTTTTGTTGCACAAACAGGATGTTATTTTGTTTCTGGGATCAGGCTGGCTCCGTGTTGCGATCCCTGTGGTCCATATATGCACGCGTTTGCTTAACTCAAGAATTCGATGCATCCAGACTCTGCATGTGTTTGTTCTGTCTTGTACTTTCTGTCTGTTTTTGAACAGTGAAGATCTACCGTGCGCAGAATAAGTCAATAAAGGTGGTGTGGAAAATAGTCGTTGTTCTGAACTGCGTCTCGAGGTGCAGCTGCTCTACCGCCCGTTCCGTGGATGGTTTCATGTTGGTCGTTCTTTTCGAACCCAATTGATGTATCCAAACGCAGCCAACTCGCTCGCTCGTTTGACAGTTCGGAGAATCCGACGCAAAATTGGTTGCAACTGTGAAAGCAAATGTGCAACTGCACCACCACTGTCACCATATGCGACTCTGCTGTCCAACAAGTGCAGCCAGGAACCCTCCTTTTGCTGTGACCCTCCATCGAATCCAGAATCAGACAGAGTAAGGAAGAACACATCCACCCTGAGGTCAAACGCAACATGTATGTAGCTTGTCTCAGAATTGCTTGGTGGAAACCAGGATTTTTTCTGCGCATGTTCCAGGACAAGGCGTGCCTTCAAGTCATCCTTGGCACTGCATTCCCTCAGCAAAGCCCAAATGTTCACAGTTCGCACTGTGCCAATTGGGACTGGATGATCACACGATTAGAATCCCTGGTGTCTGACACCGAGGAAGATTAATTGACTGTGAATGTCAACGAAAAATGACAGGAGGCAGTCTATGTGATGTATTGAAAAAGTAGATTCCTCTGCATATGTGACAAAAACAAAGTTTGCAGAAAGTGTGACAAGGTCCACTTTCTCACAGACATTCAACTCATTGTTTCAGAAAAGTGCAGTTCTTGCCAAGTGTTTTCACGTCAGGTTGATCTGTCTGAATCCATTTGAGGCAAGACAGCATGTGTGCTGACTCAATTCACTGAAGAGCTAAGCAATTTCTGATTTTGCCTTTGTCTGGACAATGCTGTTCTGACAAGTCAACATCATCTCAATTCACTTGAACTTGGGCGAGAGAATGCGCGAAAAAGCTGTTGACACAAGAACCTGTCATTTGGAGCTTGGAATACGACTCGTAGTTTGTTGACAAATAGCTCTTTCTGTTGAGCCTCCACGAGCTCTGTGATCCTGAAATTACAAACACTCCATCCATGACAAGCAATGATATTTAAAGGCACTGTTTTTCCCAAAGGAGAAAGTTCATTTCTTCTCTATGTCAGTGCCTGCATGGCTAATATCTTCAGGAACACGAAAGTTTTTCGGATGAAACTGGATTTACATGTGTGAGATAACAATATCTAAGAGGTGTTTATGTGTTCAGAATTTTGCTGGGTTTACGATGTGCACTTTGGCACCTTTTGAAATCATCTGAAAAATTTATTTCCTCCAGATTAGGTTCCAGATGTTCAATTGTCCGAGGGATTACAGATGATGGGGATTCACTGTTCGTTCTCCATGTTCACATGAACCTTTTCTGCTTCGGGTTGTGGATTTGGTGTGCTTGAGATGATTTCTGGGACACAGAGAATACTTCACATCGTTTTTGGGAAGCATGCTCACGCACTGTTTATCTAAGGACTGGCCGCATGTGTCTGCCACAGAAGGTGTGTACGTAAAGAGCTGCCAAGGCCAAGGATTGTGGTTTTGCCTTGCTACGCCCGCCTTTGAAAAGCACGGCCAGTTTGCACCTCTCAGTTCAAACACTCTCTTCCAAATTTGGTTGATCAGAACAGACAGTTGTTTCAAGTGGATTGACTTTTATTTGAGGGTCAAAAAGCTTTCAAGCAAACGTTCTTGAAAACAATAGATCTGGCGATCTCGCGATGAGTTGAACTTGTTACGAACCTTTTATTTCTTACCGCGCGCGACTGTCAATCCACATGCAACCTGTGTGACGTGGGTCAGGTGATCTTATTCATAGCCTCCAAGACCATATCCAGAAGATTGTATTTTCATATCCTCCAACAATCAGAAACCAAAGTTGAAATCAGTCAACAAACAAAAAAGTTGAAAGTGCACTTTTTGTGATTCTGAAAATTTTAAACATGATTAATCCACACATAAACACCACCATTGTGGTTGTAATAACTTTGCTAAACTACTACTGAAAGGATTTTACTCTGCATTGATACAAATTTTCAACTTTTTTCAACCCATCAGTCCATCAAAATCTATTTTTCAGACCATTTGAACCATCTTCAGAGGTCCTCATGCACCTCATGGAACACACACAAGTCAAATGCACTCATCTACCCAACAACCCAACATGTGCTCTTCAATTATCATCCAATATAACTAAAGTAATACACCTGTCATCATATGCCTTGAAAATGTATGCACATTGCAACACCTTAAAATGATCCCAATTTTTATCTGACCATGCTACACACAAATCTCAATTGTCTCACTATGCCACCTTGGAATTTTACAAACTTGGTACCAATGCAGAGCAAATTGCATACTTCATCACAAATCATTCAAATTTCACACTGAAAGAACATTCAAACTGTTCTCATTTACCTACACATGTACACCAATCCATTTTTTTCACATTTTTCAAAAAGACCCCATGGAAGCCCAGGTTGAAATAGTCAAATGCCTTATTGTATCATACACATATTATCTACCCCCAATATCCTTCTGACATCTTCATATGAAAAAAAAAAAAGATTTTTTGCAACCACTTGTGTCTAACAACACATTTCTTGCCTCTGAGAGCCTGAATCACAAAAATTATACTTGGATAGCCATAACTCACCGATGGAATGTCCAATTCACACAAACTAAACACCAAAATCTTCCTCTCAACATCCTCTTTACTCTACTAGACTCCAACAATGTCTGAAAGAATCTAAAAAAATAAAACAAAATTCATTTGAAGAAATTCAATTTTTTCACTTTTTTCAAACTTTTAACTTCAGACCCTAATGGTGCCCATACATGGGACAGGAAAATTTTTCAATACCTTGGGCATCATCTACCACCAATACCTTCTACCATTACAACAATAAAAATTTTGATACTTTGTACAAGTTTGCTGTGCAGCACACAACACATTTTGATCCAAAAAACCAAAAATTCACATTTTGACTTTCCACCAACAAAAAACCAGCAACAAATGTACCATAGTAACCAATCACCAAGTCCAAAATTTTAGCCCTAGCAATTGTCCACAGTTTCTCAATATATATACATCCTTCAGCAGAAATCAACTGTTTCTGAGCTATAAAACCATTTGTATAACCATACCCCCAAAAACCCCTGTAAAATCAAAAATTTGTCCTTTTGATACTTTGGGCATAAACTACAGCCCAAAAGTGAACGAAAAAACCAAGTCTGACAAAAATTGAACAAATAGAACACTTTCAATCTTGTGTTCACACATTTTGCCTTTTGATGCCTGAAGGTGATTTTTCACCACCATACATTATTCAATGCATGGTTCAAATTACCTGAAAGCAAAACGAAAAGCTGGATAACTCAACACATTAATTTGCTTCACATTTTTTTGAGTTTCTTTGTGTTTAAATGTTGAGCCCTGCCGCCACAAGGTTTTCACAGCCACTGTCAAGTTCTACAGATTGTAACGAGCGGACCATGCAGGTGCTCAACACTCTCAGCTACCGTGGATGATCAAGGATATTTTCGAATACTCCGAAAATAGAGTCAACCTCGTGCAAACTGCAGACTCACCACGCACGCAGGCAATTCAGGTCGTGTGAGCAGAATTCACCAACTGACAAGTGTACGCGGTAAGAGCCATAGACAGAGTTCCCGCTGGTTCCTGCCATTTTCCGTGTTCTACCGATCCATCGCAGTCGGTTGCGAGCTTTCCTTGCGTCCAGAAATGAGAACATGTAAAGACGGAATACGCCACAAATGCGTTGGCACTAGCACACTGGCTGTGGCCAAGACGTTCTCAGCCCATGAACAGAAGGCTTCAGTGGTCCGCCCTGAGTGTTGGTAGCAGGGCCCTGAACTTCTAGTGCATGCCCATCGTCCCTTTCGTGTTCTCTGGACGGCCCCAAGGTTTGCGAGCTAGCATGGAATAAAAAGATAACATGCCTCAGGTAAGGAGTTGATCTGTTTTTATGT
>JAAUXT010103212.1_pt1 | contig 11315 bp, 6 predicted proteins | sample 7278171 | NCBI WGS metagenome assembly JAAUXT01 (sample SAMN14350112, study PRJNA611818) | marine sediment metagenome | isolation source: surface marine sediment (1.8m) | place: French Polynesia: Moorea | collected 2018-08 | reverse complement strand
GGGAGGGAGGGAGGGAGGGAGGGAGGGAGGGGAGGGAGGGGTGGCTCTGAGATACGGGGCGGCGCGGGCCTGGGTGACGGGCGTCCAGTGCTGCAGGGTGAGACAGAGTCACGTGGAAATACGGAGGTAGATTGTCAGGGTCTCGGTGTGTTAAGGTCTCAAAATGCTCTCAAGTCCCGCAATCTCGTTTGCGATGGACCAAACTGCAGTCTTGGTTCACAACTGGATTCCGCGTTTTGCTGAACCTCGTTTGGTCTGCAGAATCCCAGATTCCGCACAACCTGCACGCTGTCTGCGTTTCAGCAGATCTAGGGAACATCTTCTTTCCGCTCAGGTCCACTGCACAAACAGCGCGATCCGACGCACAAGTTCCAGACACCCGAGGGTCAGAATGCGACCAGACCCCAACCCATCCCGGGTCAAGGCGTTTTCATATTGGGTGACGCGCGGTTGTTTTCTGGGCTGACGTCAAAAATTCCACCATTGATTTCAATGTTAAATTTTTGACGCCGATGTCAAAAAAAAAATGACTGTGCGTCACCAATGTGAAAACCGCTTCAGGCGCTAGAGTTGGTTCTCTGAGGAGTGAAGGACAGATTCCCCTGAACCTGGACGTCACCTCCCAGGGTTCACTTCCGGCGTCTCAGTGAGAGCCCGGTGATCTCAGCTGGTCCCCGTGCCGCGGTCCCCAGGGTCCCCGCTGTGTAGCACGGTTCAGCAGCGCGTGTATTAGATTTGTATTGTGCAGAACCCTCATGTTTATGGACCCTAATCGCATCTCGTCCCACCCGCTCCGTGCTGCTCCCAGCACTCTGAGACCTGCCCCATTCTGTAAGTGATGTAATGTAAGATACGGCAGAGAGCCGTTTGCGTCTTGACGCGTATTCTTGTGCGACTGATCAATCATCAGAATCAGCGATGCTTGACGTCACATTGACCTTCAGGTCAGGGTTCACGCTCCCCGTGATTCCCCTCCTCTTCAACGTGACGCACAGACAGCGTGAATATCAAGTCACGTGACCCTGCCACACCCAGAAATCTTTGCGCACGGAGCACGCTTCACCCCAGCCGAACCTCCCTACTGAGCACCGTGCATGTCCAGCTGGCTCCCCGGACGGAACTAGCGCCGAGCCTGGCTCCTTATCGCGCTCACAGCGCGTTGTAATGGGGCGTAATGCGACGCGATGGGAGCGGTAACGCGCTGGGGCTGCGCTCTGGGTTGTGTCGCCCCGGTGTCCCAGGACCAGTCCCCGACCGCAACATTTCTCCGACGTCGTTGTGTGGTCCTGACATTTCAGGACCACACAACAACATCGTTGTCTGGTCCTAAAAGAAATTTCAGGACCAGGTTCCAACCTGCCTGGCAGTCCTGGCAGGTCAGAGCCTGGTCCTGAAATTTTAGGACCACACAACGACCTCAGAGTGTGGTCATTGTCTGGTCCTGGTTGTTGTCTGGTCCTGTTACACCGGTGTCTCAGGACCACGTTCCGCCCCGCAGACCATTCACCCAGTGGGGTGTGGTCCTAACATTTCAGGACCAAACCACGTCATGGTCTGTCGTAAAATTGGTTCGGGAACACGTCCCGCCCTGTTAGGAGGCCGGACCCTGGTCCTGTGGTCCTGTTACACCGGGAGTGAGGGGGAAGCGAGCCAGCGGGTCGTGGACACCCCGGTGTAATAGGACCAGAGCACGACCAGGACCACAGCATGACCACACTATTTGGTCATGCTGTGGTCCTAAAGTTTTGGGACCACAGCACAACCACAGTATTTGGTCATGCTGTGGTCCTGAAATTTCAGGACCACAGGATGACGTCGGAAAATATTACGGTCGTACTCTGGTGCTGAGACACCGGGAACCGTAAACACGCATCAACCACCCAGATCTCCATATGCTGCGCTGAGTACCCGCTGTGAAACTCGGGTTGATGGGGTTGTAATGTGATTGTTGGAGTTTTGTGTGTCAGTCCACAGCTGGTTCACTGAGCACTTTCTGCACTTGGACCCGTCTTGGACCAAGAAGAAAACATTGGTCAACGTCACCACAGGAAATTTTACCGGTACGTTATATATCGTGTGGGGTGATGGTCCTTGCTTGAGTAGACAAGCGTTCTGAGCATGGAATTGTGGAGAAATATTGCAGAAAAATATTGTCGTGTATGATCACACACACACACACACACACACACACACACACACACACACACACACACACACACACACACACACACACACAAGCCATCGGACATGGCCCAGGTTTTGTTTCAGCCAAACCTCCTTCTCACAATCAACCCAACCGCTGCCAAAATCCATAGTTCTGTCAATCTCGCCCGAGGAACCGTGTGTGGGAGGCTTGTACTTTTGCAGGCATCACCATGTGCAGAATTACAGGAAGTGAAAATTGGCCTCTGGCACCCCTGGATGAAGAGATGCAATTGGCGGGCGCCACGTCCCTGTTATTTGACTGGCGTCCCTCTTCACAAGTGCGATTGGTCCAGCAAATATTGACGCGGTATTGACATGCAGTGCACACGTCTCCTCAATGTGTCCAACTCAATGGAGTCAATCAGGACCACGAGGCTCGCACGAGCCTGCGTCTCCATGGTAGGGACTTTAGGCAACGGTGAAAATTGCCCGTGGCCCGTCATCCACACTGAAATTGAACGATGACAATTGTGTCCGTAGGATTTGGCGTGTAAACTTTTGTTGACAAGGCAGTGACGCGTGATTCGGGCACGATCAACTGAAGTGCCCATCACACTTTCGCACGTGTGTGTGTGTGTGTTTTGTGTTGCAGAAATATTGACGCTGGTGAACGCTGTCCGTTTTCAACCTACCTCAGCGGGGGTTTCTCAATCGACATCGCTGCAAAAATCTTTTCTTCCCGAAAAAGATTCAGAGTCAAGACACGTTATTCCATAAAAATTTTACAAAAGAATTGTGATTGAAAGAACAACCCAGCGCGACCTTCCCAAGTCAAACTCTCCTTCCATCAAAAACCTGAGATCTGCTGGCAGATTTCAAACTTTTCCTACAACTGCTGAAAGCTGCGTTCAAATATCTTGAACTGCCTCCGGAGTCTCTGTGAGATGTCCGAGCAACTGTGGAACCACCCAGAGGCTCCGAGCAGTGAAGTTTCAACTGACAACAGCCAGAGCGCACAGACGCACGAGTCATCAATTGAAAAGCCAAGGGCAGATCCAGAGAATTTAGTGAAGGGTTCTGCGCTACCCAGCTTCCAGTGGGAGGGTGAAGAATTTGACTGAGATGCAAGAAGTCAGAGCGTTTCCAAAGACAATCCCAATGTTCTGTGTTCGCCTCAGAGACCAGTCAACAAAAATTAAATTTTGAGGCTCGCATTGCATGTATCTTGGGACGAGTGTCCAGAAGCTGGGCTCTCTGGAATCTACAATCACAAGAAGGAAGCAACTGCAGCTGGAGTGAATCCAGGAAAAGCCGGGGCCGTCATTAGAGCCAGATGAAGAGGCTTCCAGACTGCATCTGATTGTCGGGTAACAAACGCCGAGGAGGAGGAACAATCCAGAGGCATCTGGCTCCCGAGTTACAGATGGAAGCTGCATCTGGAGCGAATTAGACGATCCTTCAGAACAATTAGTGTTCTCAGCCAGACATGAAATAACAGATTCTCCCGCTGTTCCCGCTGCGCAGGGGAAACACAACTCCAACCATCTGGACGAGAAGATTTGCATTGGAATGTCTCGGGTCAAGCCGCGTTTGACGAAACTCAAGACAATTGTGGCGTCAGTGGGACTCAAACTAGTGGCTCTTGCAGTGTGTTTTGGCACTCCTGGTCCACCGAACTCAAATTCAAAAATCAAATGAATCTGAGTACAACGCCAATGGGATTAGGGGTTTTCACATTGGATGACGCGAGGTCGTTTGCTGTGCTGACGTCAAAAATCCCACCATTGGGTTCAATTCCAAATTTTGACGCCGACGTCAAAACATGACTTCGCGTCACCAATGTGAAAACCGCTTTTCTCTTATCAACATGGACACCAGTTGATGAGATTTGTGTTCCCAAAAGCAGAACATTCTTGGGCACGCTTTTTTGGGTGCTCTGACTGACCTGTCTTCTGTCCCTGGATCAGCCCCTGGATGCACGCTGCTCCTCTATGACCTTCACCTTGGCACGTGACCTGTCGCCCGGTTGTCGGTCCGGAACCGATCATCACGTGACGAGACCCAGGCTCAGGCCCGGCGTGTGAAAGTTTACTGCAGGAGCCCAGGGTTTCAATGGGAGATTCACACGGTTGGGAGATGAAGTACAGACTGCTGGAGTGACTCGTGCATCTGGAGATTCAGCAAGTTTCTGCTGGCATGTCTTTTTGGTGCAGTCAGTGTGGGTGCGTCTATGTACACGTGTGAGTGTGTCACTGTGTGAGTGTGTGTCTGTGTGCGTTTGGTGGAGACGTGTAAGCATGTCTGCCTGAGTTTGTGTGTGTGTGTGTGTGCGTGTGCGTGTGTGCGTGTGTGTGACAGAGACATCCATTCAGACTGCGCGTGTGCAGCATGTGTGCGTGAGTGTTTAACCCTTGTGCACAACTGCGGAGGGTGGAAACGATTCAGCTCAAGTCTTCACCAGGCCCAAATCAGTGCAGTGTGTCCGCCCCCCCCCCCAATTGACCCATGCAAAACAGGCACACGCCAAGTGTTCAAGAACCCAAGGGTCAAGCTGGCATTCACACTCACCGAGGGACTTGGCTCGTCCCCGTGGTGTTGCCGCAGCCTCGGACAGTGACCTATGAGTGAGGTGCACGGCTGGAACCGTCGGTGCCCATCCCGATCCATCACCACTGAACCGGCGCTGCCCCCCCCCCCGCGGCCGCTGCGTGACTTACCAACCGATCTGTCAATGTTGCGTAACGGTGCAGGGCGCTCCAGGCCACGCAGCGTCCATTGACTCAGACGCGTGCGGTGTGAATGAGGCCTGAGGAAACACACTACACTGTACTGCGAGGCACACCAGCGCGGGGGCCAATTCTTTCTTCGTGCATCGCATGACTCCCGTCCACGTCACTCCCAATGTCATGGCAAAGACACCAATTTTGTTTGGAGTACTCCACTGATGCTACTCCTACTCAGTGATTTTAATTTCGTGCTGGGGCCTGTTTTATTTTTGCTGGGAACAGTGGAATGGAAAAATTTTGAGATCTGAATATTTCTGAGTTGCGAAACAAAAAGCTACGACTTCAGGAGGAGATGCGAAGCGAAGACAGGGCTCCAAACATCGCGTCGACTGCAACAAGTGGATCAGCTGATCCCAGATAGACCTTCCTCCTTGAGACTAGATCCACCAGATTGAAGATTGAAGCAAGTGTAAATTGTGAGGATCCAATCTCAATGACACTGATACACAATACGTTTGCGTTTTCAGGCCCACACAATAAACTCTGCACTACCAGGCTGCTTTCACTTCTGGCACGACTGGCGATCAACATGGTGACGGGTCACTATCCTCAAAGACCACTGCCCATTGGGCTAGAAGAGAATGCAAACAAAACAAAATCGCAGTCTCGCCAGAAGTGAATTCAGCCTCGTACATTCGGCGTGAAACGAGCCTGTGGGTTCCTGTACACGTTTGGTGTCGGAGACCCAGGGTGCACGCGCTGTGATTCAGTGAAGGTCAGCAAACTCTTCAACGCGTGGACTCGCACGGGGACACAGCGCTGTTCGCTGCTGTGGGCAGAGGCCGCGGCGCCGTCGGGTCCCCTCCGCCGGGAGACAGCGAGGTGTGCCGGCGACAGATTTGGGCAATCAGCGCGGCGGCCAGGCCGGAGTGGTGACGAGGCAGGGACAGCGCTGTGAGACATGGAGGAAGCCTGGAGTTGCAGTGTTCGGCATGCTGGCCTTGTGTTGGTGCCGCGGTATGCCGAAACGAGTGCAGCCACTTGGCATGATTGCAATGCAATGCCCAATGGAACAAAGACACATTGTCCCTTGATTTTCATACAGGTGTGCAGTGTCTAGTTACCCCATGGAGGAGCACTCTTTGACTTGCAGGGACGCCCTGGACGTGTGCCAGACCCGCCCCCAACTTCCCCAAAGTAAATTGGTGGGACCCCCGTGTAAAATTCTCAGATTGGAACTCTCTCCCCTCCACCAGAGTGAGGCAGGACTCCGTCCATTCCCTGTACCAGGCAGAACAACAGTCCATCGTGTGGACATCAGAGTCGTCGCTTTGCTGAGAGTGTTCCCTGTGTCTTCAGCGCCTGTAACGCCGTTGACAGCAGCAGTGTGGGGCGGCGCTGTGTCCATGGGGTCCTCTCCCCGGTTACCCTGAGCCCGTCCCCCCGGGGCCTCTCGTCGGCTTCCTGGAGAGTCTGTGAGCACCTCTCCTGTTCATGAACACGAGGCTGCAGGGGCAAGGAGCGCGCGTGGGTGTGTCAGAGGAGCCAAATCTGACAAATCTACAGTTTTGTATTGGAAAGGTGAACACAGCAAACACTATGGTTTCCATGGGGACTGGGGCCATTCACCAGCACATTGAAAGCAGCCAGTCACCAGTCCGTTTTTCAGTGATAGCAGGCGAAAGACACCCCGGCGCTGTTCTGCATTTGAGGACACAGAACTGTAGGTAATCTGTCCCCAGGCGTGAGTGAACCCGAACATCAGCGACACAGCGCCCGTTGACTTCGGCTGGGTTGTAGCGCTTGGTCCATCCGGTGTGACCTGGGCCTCACGAACATTTTGCACTGAACGCGAGCCACACGAGGTAAATTCGTTCAGAGATGAATTATCGGGAGATTTGAGACGAGGCCGGACACAACTCATCTGCTCCACCAGTGTCGGGTACATATGGTGTGATTGACATCATTTGGTATGTTGTACTTTGGAAGTACATTCTGCCGAGGTCTTCTCATCTCTGAGTACTTTTTGAGTATCCGTGCGCATCGCAGCAGGTTCAGGTCAAGTCGAGTGCACGAGTTGAGATTGGTTTGCCAGACAGACAGACACGGAATTTGATTGAAAATATTAACACATTGTGCAGACAAACAGGCGTCGGAACAAACCAGTGATAATGTCACAGGCATGAACAAACACAGGATTCGTTGCGAGACAGGCACCCGACCGCCTCCCCCCCCAAAAAAGAAATCTCCCTGAAAATTTGAACAAAACTTTTGCTCGTTTTGACGAGTAGTTTTCTTTCGTGAACAGCGCTTGGTTTTTGCTCATCAAACTCCTGGATATTGGATCCACCCCAGAATCGATGTTGTGCACCAAACCACGGCAACGTACACAATGGCACAAACAAAAACACGAACCCTTCCCAAATGCCACTGACTGCGGCTGAACCGCGCTCGGGGCAGCTGCGGGGTGAGGGAGGCGCGGGGCCCGCACTGAGGGTACATCGTATCCCCGTGGGAACACTCCTCCGGATCCAGGGGCGAATCACTCAGCGTTCATAGGAGGATCCAGGGGTGGGGTGCAAGGGGAGACCATGCAGTTCTATTGAGTATATAAAACTGAGGTCTGACCTCCGGAGAGGGGAAGGAGCGCCCCACGGCAAGTCGGCATGCAAGTTATGTGCTGCAGGGTCCAAAGGCAAGATGACGGACAAAGGGTGGTTCTTGTCTCCAGGGGTGGGCCACTTGTGTGTGTATGTGTGTGTGTGTGTGTGTTCAACTACAGCTTGCGCTTTTACGTGAACAGTCGGATGAATTTCGTGCGTGTATCCTGATGGGGTTCGGTGCCTTGAGCCCCTCGCGATCCACTGGAGCAGCAGCCCTGCTTGACCTCCTTCTCAACTCCCATCTGAGAGGTTGCGATCAGCATGACACGGGTAAGCTGGTAAATAGTACTCATAACTCACCTACTCAAACCATACTCAGTGTACTCAGCCCTGAAGACAGCATCATGATTGTTTCACCACGATTTATGCGTCCGAGTCAAGCGCGACATGGACAACAAACACAGAAACCTGAGGTCGCAAGGATCAACTTGATCAGAGGATGACTTGAGGGGTTTTCACGTTGGTGACGGCGTCATGTTGTTTTTTGACGTCAACTGCAGCTTTTTGATGTCAACGTTGGTGGGCATCAAAAAAAGTTGCCGCCATTACCAATGTACAAACTGCTTTGCATGAACATGGTTTCAGCACCACATGAGAATGTACAAGACGTGAGCGTAGTCAGCAGGTCAAACTGTCAAAAATACCCAAATATTGCGGGCCTGTTTTTACAATGGGTTCGTCACACCAGCCCTCCAAAACAACAAACACTTCAAAGCGACCAGTGATGCTCCAGAGTTCCGCAGGCCACACTGAACAACACGTCAGAGACGCAACATCGCGGCGAATGACACGTTCACGCCGCCGCGCAGCCAATCGGAGCGTCTCAAGAGCCTCAGCCCCGGACACCGGAGCTCTTCAGCGCCGGAGGAACACAGGCAATATCCCCCGAGTGCACGTGGTCAGACGCACTTCCGGTCACTCGTGAGGTCTCGAGGACCTTTGAGTACCTTTGAGTACTGTTGAGTCCCCTGACTGTGCGCAGGAGAACCCTCGAGCCTCACCAGGAGAAGACGCAGTTCTAATTGATGTTATTCATGATCAGTCCACCGCCTTTCTAAGAGCAGTCGCTGGAACTGAACATGGTTTTCTCAGGCACGTGAGGGCGTGGTAGGGACTGGTCCAGGGCCATTGGGATCTGACCCCAATGATCACGTTGCCTCACAGACTAGCTGTGGTTGTTCTCACAGTCACACAGGATCCACGTGGGTTCAACCCCTAACCACACCCTGATATCTACCCCTAGCCGGAACTGACCCTGGTTGTCTGAGACAAGTGACGTCAAGTGACGTCAAGCTGCAGATGTTTGTGATCAAAGGCGACAGGCCGTTGACCTCTTGACACTCGAAGCGAAACATTCAATGTTCTTCTCCTTTTCTATTTCCAGGTAAGAAATCTGCTTCTGAATCCACCATCATGGCGCTCAGCACGTGTGAGTAAAACTTCAGATTTTCGGGTGCAGACCCAGGTTTGGGGCTCACGAGGTCTGATTCAGGCCAGAACCCCGAGCCCCTCCTGACCCCAGACCGTCAGGGAGTCTGGTTTGGTGAGTAGCATGGCGTTCGCAAACAGCGACCGAATTGAGTCTCTTTTCTGATTGGCTAACCACGCGTGGAGTCCCCGGATACTCCTGCGGACACGTGTGTGTTTTGTGACGCTGTGAAAAAATTTCAGTTTCGTGCCGCAAAATGCAGGAACAGAGCCACTCCGTTCAGCATCCGTTTTGCTCAGGGTTCATGGATTTGAGCCTGCAAGTGCGAGAATTTGGTGGTTGTTGCTTGTTTTTGGCGAGAAATTTGTGCAAAACCATCAAGAGGTCAACATGGTGAGGAGAATCGTGAATGGTAAAGACTGTCAGTTCCAGCGCATGGACGCTTGAAAGCCCCACGCACTAACAGCACAGGCGAGTGCAGAAGGCCCCAGGGACATCAGCCAACATCTGAAAGTTTCCATTGTCTTGAGTCAACTCATTTTTAATTTCACACTAGAACTGCAAAGTTGGCGTCAGATCCCAAACAAGTACACCAAACTCGCCTGGTTGAGCACATCGTGGGTCCTGGGAGACCAAGGTCTTCTCTGTTCTTCGAGGTTGGTTGGTCGCTCGTGTTGGGTGAACCTTCGTTCTCACAGCGCAGAAATACACTTCATTAAAGTCAGCGCGGCTCAGGGGGGACACACAACACCCATAAAGAACCATTACTCCGCGGCTGAGCAGAAAAAAGTAGTTCCTTGTGATGTCGGAGCGCAGCAATATGTCAATGTAATGAGGTTTGACCCATTTGCATCAATAACGGTCAGGAGTGGAGCATTGTTGCACAAACGTGGAATGTCAGAAACCGGAAGCAGAATTATCCCAATCCACGGGAGCGCCAAGGGTTCGACTTTGAAGTACCGAGAACAATTGCAGGAAACCAGTGAGAAGATTCTTTGTGATTGGTGGATCCAGGGGTGGGAACCACCCAAAGTCCCAAAAAATCACTTCTCATCTTGCTTCGTTCATAAGATCGATTTCCACGGGAATCCGTGCCCCTGAACCAAATTTAGAGTTTGGATTGATTCAGTGAGACATATCACAATCATTGTTCTTTCTGTCAGACACATGCCAGCGGCACTAAAGTTCACGGTGGTGTCCCCGACAACACGCAGTCACAAGTCTAAAGGTTTGACGTGGGGACCTGTTTTTACCTGTGCTGACCAGCAAATAGATCACAGGGTTCAGTGCAAAATCAACACTGACCACAGACACGTGTCTGAGTCGTGGCCAAATGGTTCAGCAGGACACGATTCCTGTTGCTTGGTGTGTTGAGTCCGTGGTGGGAACACAGAGAGTCGGCCGGAGCCTGGGCCAGTGCCATGACCCGTCTCGTGTTGAGGCCAGGTTCTCGCCTGAGTCAACACACGTGCCGAGACACGCCTTTCAATCAGAATACCAAACCTATTCCGAAATTTCAGTCGAACCATTGGAACCGAGCTAGTTGACCCTTGATCCACTGAAACAATGCAAACGACCACGTCCAAATCAACTTTTGCAGATTTCTCCTGCATCGGGCCAGGTGAACACAGGTGGTCTTCCTCCATGAAATTTCTCCCTCTCTCTCCCTCTCCTCACCGCAACCTGTGAAGGTGGATGGAGAAGCCCCGAGGCCCATTGACAAGTGATGAGGCTGCAATAACAATCGCAGGGTATCATGTTGATACTGCTGCTTGAGTGTGTTTAGAGTGTTGTACTTAGACATGTGCTTCTGCTTGCTCAGCCCCATCTGCACCGCAGCCCCGCCGCTCCGATCCCCTCCATCCACCCTGGATGCGGTGAACAACTCAACTCCCCCACTGTGAAACACATCTCTGAATAATGAGATCAAGCACGCATTGTCCCCGATCACACGTAGTCACAAATACAAAGGTTTGATGTGGGGACCTGTTTTTACCTGTGCTGATCAGCACATAGATAACAGAGTTCAGTGCAAAATCAACACTGACCAAAGACTCAAAAAGGGACCCTGGTTTGTTGACCAAGTGCCCGGATGGTCGTGACGTGCACACGATGGAGGACGTGTCCGATACGTCCACGTCCGACACGTCCACGTCCGATACGTCCAGGTCCGACACGTCCACGTCCGACACATCCACGTCCAACACATCCACGTCTGACATGTCCAGGTCCAACACGTCCACATCTGACACGTCCACGTCCGATACGTCCAGGTCCAACACATCCACGTCCGACACGTCCACATCTGACACGTCCACGTCCAACACGTCCACGTCTGACATGTCCAGGTCC
>JAAUXT010040117.1_pt1 | contig 11315 bp, 10 predicted proteins | sample 7278171 | NCBI WGS metagenome assembly JAAUXT01 (sample SAMN14350112, study PRJNA611818) | marine sediment metagenome | isolation source: surface marine sediment (1.8m) | place: French Polynesia: Moorea | collected 2018-08 | reverse complement strand
CTGAAGCTGATTCGAGATGTAGACAATTCTCTTTCTTTCGATGAAAAAACCTGAAAAATATGAACAATAAACGTAAAGTGTGCACCAAGTAACGGGCCCTAATACTACTCGCATTAAGTTCTGAACAGTTCAGAAAACAATTTGAACGAAAACCTGCAAAGGAAAGAAAAACGGCAGGGTAGTTTCGGTTGTGTTTGACCATCTGTATCGTTGTGGAGCAAAGTAACGCTCCATGGCAATGTTGTTCGGAACAAACGTGTTCGGCAAAATGTGCACTGTTGACAAGTGATATTGTATTTGAGTTGTCATTTTTTCGATCTGCTCTTGAAATGTATACCTGCATGTTATTTCGAATGTATCATGCTTTCGAAAAGTTGACGCAATTGACATGCCTTGTTGTTCGAGTGTTTGAACCGTCATTCATAAATCTGCAGGTAGAAATGTACGTACCCGGTGGTGTTTTGCATGTTCAATACTTTCGAAAAGTATACAGGGGTCTTGGTACGGCTGGACGAGCTGCTTCCAAAAACCGCAAAGAAAAGGCTGCACAACAAACCCCTCCAATGGTCTTGAGAAAAAGTTCAATAAACTCTGGCATTGTGATCCGTATCGAGTTTTGACTCTCAGGCTGGAGGGACAGAGCACCCTCCACCACGAACACGGGTTGAGACAGTCGCAAAGCAAAACCACAAACAGCACAACACCGCAAAGTTCTGCAATTTCCATTCGGCATGTAGAAACAGATCGAACACAACGAGTAATCACCGCAGCACCAGCAGTGCGGTGGGGTTGTGGTTTCCGCTGAGAGAATCGAACAACAGACCCAGAACAAATACACAACCATGAGCCCTTGGGGTGTGCGATTTTCTCGTCCCTTTGCTGATGGTACATGGGAATGGACAACACTCGAAACCCGTTTGTTTGTGGTCAAAGTGAGTTTCTGAACATGGGACTGGAGTGTGATGGTGTTCCCATCCATTTTGTGCAACGCACTGACCAACTCGAACACAACAAGGGTAATGAGGCTGCCAGGCATTGTTCTACCCTTCCACATGCTTGACTCGTTCCTCTCCAGCACCCTCCAATCTTGACAATGAATCTTGAAGGCCGTGGTCGTGGTAAAAACCTCATTCTCAACAGAACTGTTCTCTGATATGTACTGGGGACCAAGCAGCACAGCCCGTCAGTAAACTCGCTTGAAACTCAGCCCAACAACATTTCACAAAAAGGCACTGAATAGTAATTTCCAAGTGTGTCCCGTTGATGTTGTTGCACCCATGTTTATGTTTGGAGCATTCGAACAGGATGACATCTTTGATCACAAAAACTCGAAACAATTTTTGATCTTCATTTGTTTTGCGCGAAGGTGAACAGCACATCAGCACATCACAAATTGCAGGGCGTGTTTGGGAAGGCAACAATTCATCGCAGATTTTGCTTCAGGAGGACAATGATCAGTATTGTTGGAATAAGCAAAGGGTTTGTGGATGAAATTCCCACCACTGTCCAGATGATCAAGTCAACAGGATATTGTGACAAAAACATCACAGAAACAAAGACAGCGTTAGCTGGAACCCAACATACAAAGTTTGACAATGTCAATGCGAAGAGCTGTGCAATGAGAGACCTGTCACTGTGAAGCTTTCCTGTGTTCCTTTCAGATTTCCTTTTCTCAATTATCAGCCATGGGTGAATCACTGAAATTGTTGTGGCTGTTATCAACTGACTCACAGCAATGAACCAAGTAATGGCCTGCATAAAAACGTTTGAATGGGTTGGATCTACAACAGGTAAACAAAGGTTGAAGGGTAATTCTTTGTTTATGACCTTCAGAACAAATGTTGCCCCAACGGATATTGAACAGGAGGTCAGTAGACAGAGGGCATTGACCTTTTTGACAAATGTTGTTCTTTTGAACACTGTGTCAAATGGAGAAATGACAATCATAAATCTACACACAGACAAGAGCAAATTTTCAACTTGAGTGGAAATATTGAAACAGAGAAAAACAGACAAAGCTGTGAAACACAATAATCCAGATTTCCAGGATGAGCTTTGAGTGTAAGGGTCATCTTGGTATTTTTTATCTGTTATCCATATTATTGACAAATAAGAGGTGAAAAGAACATGACAGGCACTGATGAAACTCACTGTTAAAGAAAAAGATTTGTTTGTTTTGTTTGTGTAGTGTAAGTGAAGAAGAATTGACGCTAAGTTTAACATGAAGCTGAGGGCAGAAATTAAGGTGTATGCTAGCTTGCTTTGCTTGTCTGGAAGCAGCTCCAAACATGAGTTGTACCAGACAGAGGCTGCAGTGCACACAGAGGGTGAAGGTTCAATGCAACAAAGCAGAAAGTCAGTGGTGCTCACAACAGCTAAAGTTACGGACTGAAATGCTTTTCTGGAAACAAGCGAAAACTTGACATGTTGCATCGAAAGGAATTTCAGGTTTCGAGTGCTCACAGAGAGACAACTGGGCAAGTGGCTCAAGGGGTTGTTGGAGAGTTGAAGCAGCATTAATTGTGGTAAGTTGCCGAATGTTCGAGATTCCAAACAGGATATTTTGTTGTTGTCTATCAGCAGTGTTTTCAAATTGTTTGCTGAAAGAAAGCAGTTCTTTTGCAGCTGCTGGACTGAGTTGAATCCAAGATCACATGAAAGCAAATTTATGGGAAGTATTGTCCCACATGCCTGTGTTAGATTACCATGTACAAGACTCAGATACACAAGGTGGACAAGGTTCTTCACAAATCCTTCCAAATTGGCAATCTCACTCCCATAGAGAAATAGAGCCATATGGGGACAAGATGTGAGACAAACAAAGTTGGTGTTGTAACATTTGATGGCCATTGCTACACAATGGCAGTCTCTGGGACATACCCATGATTTTAGAAAACATAGAAGCTCATCATCGTCAGCTGGACAATCTTGACTGCCATCACATACACTGCCCAAATGAATGCACCTGGCATTTTTGCACTTGAACATATCAAGACAAGGAGATGCAAAACCACAGTTTTCCTCTTTGCCATGTGGACAATCCCACTTTCCATCACAAACATACAACCAGGAAACACAGTATGAATCAGGACATTTAAAGTGAACATTGCATTCAAATTTTTGACAGTTCAAAAGATGTCCACCATTTCTGCATGGTACACTGTGATGGAATCTATTCAGTTTATAAACACAAATGTCAGAAATATTGAAACATTTTGAGTGACCCTCTTTGCAAGCAATCTCATTTGGACTAATACATGAAAACATGAGAATAGTTTTGAGCAACAACACCAATTGCTGTTCATCTTCAGCGTCGCTTCCACAGTCTGAAATGAGGTCATCCACCAGGGCTGAGTCCAGGCTCACGTTGTTTTCACAAGTGAAGTTCCTTCCTTCTTCAAATGTGTACACCTGTTCTGGAGAGAGAATGTACCTGTGCAATCTTCCATTTGACGAGAAGTAATAAAGTAAAGAAAATTTTGATTCTTCGTTTGCGTGCAACTCTTCTGTGCAGATGTATTGGGTACAGTCAGGTTCTGCATCGCTCTGACATCCACAGAACTGCTCGTCGGAAGTGTCATTGTTTGGACAATCCGCAGTCTGATCACAAAAGTGGAGAGATGATATGTAGGCTCCTGTCTGACATTTGAACATATGATCCCCGACATCTGGGTCAGATGTCCCAGAAGTTCTCAGGAAAAAGCCATGTGCTTCTGACACTAGAGCAACAAAACTATGATACGCAAAGGTGTTCAAATGGGTGATGTACGTAAATATTTCCACAAACTTCACATCTGATTGAAGTGGAAATAACAAAGCTGGAAATTTGGAATTAATTGCCACAAACAACACCTCAAATATTTCTCTCTCTTTGATTTGTGCCAAAGATGCAGTCAGTTCAAAATGTCGTTTTCCTATTATGTTTTTGTTTTCTTTTTTATGCCACACAAATCTGTAACACATTCCATTGATGGCAATACTGCTTGACATACAAATTGCTTGGTTCTTTGCAAAAAGGTCTGAGTGAAACTCAGCACTGTTGTTCTGGGCCCGTTGAAGAAAACACAATACATCAAAAAGTACTGCCTGTGTACAATTTACAGATATCCATTCAGGTTCCGCCAGATTAAGAAACAAGAGCACGGTGCATTTGTGAGACTTTGTTAACAGAGGGAATACATTTTGTCTGATTGTGCTCTTCAAAATGTGGAAAACATCACTTGAGTAGCCTTGCAACTGGTATTCGAATCTGAGGTGCCAAAAGTTGAAGTTCATAAATTGCTGATATGCAACTGGACTGGAATCCTCCCATTGCAGCTTGTTCTGAAAGAACAAAATGAAAACAAGACAGAGATAGGAGTTTTGGCAAGAGAAACTGCAGCAAAAGAGAGATTACCTTCACAAGATGAAGGCCAATGAACAAACCCAACAGAGGCTGGCCCCATATCGTTGCCAATTTTAACAGTGCCACAAGTTTATCAAGTTCTTCCTTGTTTGTGAATTGAGGTAAATATCCTGTTACATTTCTGCACAGCAAAGAAGCCTCATTCCAAGAAAGAATACTGTGTTCAACAAGGTAATTGAAGTTAGTTTTGAACAGTATGTATTCCATTTTCTGGTGTGTTTCAGAAGAAAAGTTGTAACAGTCCTTGATGATCCTGTTGACAATATCTTCCAAACAAAGGAAAGGTTTTTTGTTCAGAAAGTACTCATATTTTGTGTAAAGACTATTTCTCCAGGTTGCTTTCAGAACTTGATTTTCGTCTGTTGTGTCTTTCCCAGATCTTTCGTTGAAAATGGTGTCTTGTGCCAAGTGGTGAACTTCCACATCTCTAATTTGTCCAAACAAAGAAACAAACTTGTGTTGTATTGTTGCAGAAAGGTTCAATATTTGCGCCCAGAAATACTCCTGAGTAGAAGTGTATGTGCTTCGTGGGTCAAAGAAGTTGGCTTTGATCGACACCTTCACTGTGACTCTGCCCGTTTGTTGGATGTTTGTGTTGTTGGATTCGTGTTGCAGGAACAGCACTGACAGAATTGTGTTTGCTGCTCTGAGCAAAGAGTAACCATTGACTGTCAGTGGAATTATTTCTGGACCCTGCTGACTTGCGACTGATTGATTTACAATAATGTTGAACCACCAAGACCTGTGGGTGTGCAATTTGGCTCTCAAGTGAAAACTGTTGGGTCTAGCTTTGGCAAAAAAGTTGAAATTCGTATCATGATCACTGTGCTGAGTGACAAGAAAATCTTGCTCTGAATTTGTGTGATATTTTCTGCGTGATGTCTTGTCAGCAGATGTCTTTTTGTGAAGTTCTATGTTGTCACTGTAGTCTTCTTCTTGAAGTGTCAAATGTTTCACCCCACGTGGCAAAGACCCAACAATGTGAAAGTGAATTTCACTCTTCGACACATGTACATTATGATGTGTCAATGTCAGCTGACAATAAGTAGCCTTTCTTTGTCTTCTTTTGATGGACAAAACGAAACACTCTCCATCTCGCAACGAAAATCTCGAAGTTCGGAAACCGTCCTCAAGAAGATCACCAAGCCTCAGATCAAATGTCCAAATGTTCACCAAATTGTCAAGAACCATGTCGCACAAACGGGAAGGAAACACACACCATTGTTGGTAAAAGCAGTCGTCAACTTGCACCGCTTTACAACTTGTGGAGGAAACAGACAAAATGGCTGTGAGTGCACTGTAGTGTCGGTACCAATAGAACACCACGGTCAGTGAAGAGGTGAAAGAGTACAAGTTTCTGTTGTCCTCTTGGTCATACTGTTGGCAAAGTGAATAGCTTTTTGGAACGGTACCACCCACATTCTCAGTAGTAAATATCCCACCAAACTCACAGGTGAGACTTTTCAACCCTGTATAATCCATATGCTTCACGGAAACATTCAATTGGGAGCCCACCCCTGTGGTGCGCACAACACACGGATTGGTGGAACACGCGTGATCGGGAACACTCACAACAACTGTGACATCTTCTCGCAAACTGAGCTGCACAGTTGGTTCCAGTTCTGTGAAAAAGTATTCAAAATGCTTCATGTCGGGTTCCTGTTGAGTATTTTCCAAAAATATGTGCACGTGAACAATGCATTGAAACGTTGAGCAGACATGGTATTCTTCACTTTTCTGGACAATGGCTGATAAAACTCCAGGTCCATCATGAGCAACTATCTCATGTGAAATACCATTTACAAACTGAAGTTTCACCTGACACGTTTTTTTGCCCACAACTTTAAAAACCATCAACATGTCAGTTCTCAATATTTTGAACACAGATGATGGCACTTGACTTTGGGCTTGATTTGTCTCTTGACTCACAATCAGGTCAGAGTCCATGATGCTGAACCATATGTGCACATTGAATGCCATTTTTCCTCTTGTGGCACCTTCTATCATGACTTCATTTCCTGTGAGGTACAAGGGGCATGTTGTCCACAGTAAGTAAATCTTTGAAAACTGCCAGACTGACTGGCACCAGACAAAGAGGGCAGACTCAAAATGGAGCATCGTCCCCTTGAACAATCTGCACCAATTGTGTGAAAGAAAATGTTCTTGAGTGTGAGATTTAGGGCTGTTGCGTCATCAATATTGAAAGTCCACAAGAACTCGCACGAGTGAACATTTGATGATTTGACCATGTAGTGGTCCTGCTGGACAGGGTTGTTGCTAATGGTCCGCAATTGACACGCCATTTGTTGGGAATCTTGTTGAGACACTATTTGCCCAGATGCTTTCCGAATTACACTTGTCCAGGTTTTCTTAGCTTCATCAACAATTTGTGTACTTTTCATTTTGAAAGCTTGAGCAAAATACACCTGTCTGCTCAGCTTTGATTGCAGATCTACAGGAAGATATTTTGATGTGTGAAAACGCAAAAATGCTCTGATGTAGTGATGCCATGTTCTTTTAAACTCAAGTTTTGAAGTTTTGGAATTTCTAGACCGCAAAATTGATGTTTCTGTCAGGCTTTCAGTTGAAACTGAACACACAAGAAAACATGTCATGTAAATCCAGAGAAGCATCATGATTCTCGTTTCCTCGTTTGTTGTTATGACATTTTTCTTTCTGCTCTTTCTTCCAGTGAATGGTCTGATGCAGTTTGATAATCACACAAATGAAAAGTTCTGCGGGAGTTTTAGAATGAAGAGGTTTGCTTGTCTTTGAAATTCCTGTTGTGTACAATGATCTGCACACATCAAAAAGAAATCAGTGGTGATGAGTAATTGGACTTGAACAATTTTTTATTTTTGAAAGAGCCCAGACCACACAAAAGTGGAAAGAACAGTGGCACACTGAGGGTTGGGCCTGTCATTTGTCATGTGTTTTGACCTGGCAAAGGTCCAAGCCTGAATTTATGCTATTTTATGAAAACAGAGGTGTTTCTCAGATTCTCCTTCTGCCTTCAAGAATAACAGAAGACGCTGTCAGAGAGCAGGAACCCATAAGTAACTAAGTAATCCCTCAGTAACTAGGGCTGTTAATTTGTACTGTACAAAACTTTGTGCCTCCAAAATCCCTCTCTTGATTCCAATCCGCTGTTTGCCGTCTGTTGACCTGCACTGCAGATCATTCCATATCAACGTACAGTGGTAAACCGTCTGAAATTTTTAAATGGTTTTCTTTTATTTCTGGAATATTTGATGAGATGGACGACTTGCATCCTGCAAGAACTGCGGTGTGTGTTGAGCCCAAACGATGCCCCTCGCACTTTGAGTTCTTCGTTTGTTTGCAACAGGAGCGTGTTCCGTGTACCAGTCTCCTCATAACAATTCCTCAAGTGAACAGACATGACTGCATGGTGATGATGTCAGCTGAGAACTTGGTTCAATGATCAGGTTGTCTCTCTCTGTTTGGATTGTCCTCTCTTCTGGCAACGAAACAACACCCTTTGTTTTGGAGTCATTCAATGACACCACTCCGTCACAGTTTCACAGAGGTTCCTCTGGGTGTTAATTTTCATTTCTAAACTGATCCCGTTGTCGTGCACGTTAAAGCGATGGGCAGAAACGAGGTAACCGAACTGGGGAAGGTCCCATGTGTGACAATTTCACGTGGACTGCATCCCGATGGAACGAAATGAGGAGACACCCCTAATTTTTGACACGGGTGTTTGGCCATGTAGCCAGAGGTGAATCTCCCCATTTCACTCCCACCTTGTGCCTCCTCATTTCAACTCGAACATTGATATATCCGTCGGCACAGGCACTTGGAGATTGTTTGTCCCAAGATAAGTCAACTGCATGAAATGGCCAGACAGCCGTGCCTCCTCGTTTGGGGTATTGTGGCCATTTCGTTACACCGGTGACGCCTCTGGAGGATCGGCAGTCAGGGGACATTGCCCGTGGAGGCCTGAACTTCGAACTTCAGGTTGTGCCACAGTCCCTACGACGTCTGCGGTGTGGCTGCCTCCCGCTCAACGTTCCTGCTTCAGCCTGATCGGGCTCATGGAAGATCGGACGAACAATGATTTTTGTTGTCCTCCCCGAAAAAACTTCCAATGAGTTTTCTTGATGCGAAAACACTGCAAGATAATCTGCAAGTGCTTTTGCTTTGTTGCTAAATTCCTTGTCTGACACAACACGACGTTTGCCCATGGCTGCCGCAGGTTCAGGAAAGGAAACATTTTGCGCCCGAAACACGGTTGGGTGTGTGCACGAACGCGTTTCGGACAGTTTTGGACAAAAAACACGTGTTTTGAGATTCAAGTCTTACAGTCTTTTGAGTGTGTTGCAGTTGTGTAACAGGTGAAACGACCTATTGCGAAGGCTTCACGGTTGCGCACCTCACAGGAGTTACGTATATAGTTGACACACAGTTTTGCGAGATTGGACGGTTGGGCAACTCGCTAGAATGAAATCTTGAGTTTTCTCTTTGCTACAACGCACATACTTTTGCTGTTGAAACTGGTAGACCAGTTGAGCGGAGACTGACTTGTGTTCGGCTTTGACTCCCTGGATTCTCTTGAGCTGCCTGTGGATTTCTCTGGATACGTTTCCCCCACGTTGCGCTCGTTGCCATGGAGATGATTTTGACGGTGCTGGTGGTTCTGGTGGCGGCCTGGATCTTCAGGCGATGGAATCGCAGCAGGAGGTGAGAAAAAAGTGATGCCTTTACGCGCTTGAGAGAGAGAGAAAAGAGAGAGAGAGAGAGAGAGAGAGAGACAGAGACAGAGACAGAGACAGAGACAGAGACAGAGACAGAGACAGAGAGAATTGTGTGCGAAGAAAAGCATTTGGTTCGGGGTTTGGATCAAGGATCGCAAGAGGTCCGTGGGGGTCAGATAAGATCTTTGATTTGTCACGTATGGTGCACCCAGAAGCATCACAAATGAATGCGAAGTGAACGGCTTTGCAACCTGCAGTGTTTTAAGTTCCGTCACTGGCGTCTGGCCGTTGCATTCACACGCTGATTTCCGTTGAAATGACGACCGAAGCACTGTGTCTGTGTATCCTGATGTGAAGTGTCTGCCCTTTTTAGTGATTTGCGCCGGCCGGGCACCGGTCAAGCGCGAACACTATAGGCATCGTCTTCCAAAAGTATGTCTACACCAGTTTCTCCATGAAAATGGCCCTCAATTTTGTTCATACGAGGCAGTTTTCATATGAAACGGTTTCTTTTTCATATCTTCTGAGTCCTTTGGCTGAACTTGCGTAAATTTTGACATATCATCCTCATCCTTCTTGGGATGAAAGACACCATCAAAGACAAGGCTGACCTCGATCCCTTGACCCAATTGGAAGGTCACAAAGTGCATGTTGTCTGAGAGATTGCCAAAGCGATGTGCACAGAATATTTGGCAAGTTTTGCTGTTTGTTTCCTGTTGTTCTTGTGTTCATTTTGGTTTCTTGTTTTGATGGAAGGAAGAGTGGAATAAAGAGCTGTTTTAAAGTTCTTAGCGAGGTCTGGGGAGATGCCCATTTCATGCTGGCACAAGTTGAAAGATGCCTTCGGAAACAGGACCATGTCTAAGGGCTGAGTCCGAGTGTGGCATAAGCAGTTCTTGCAGGGGCAGGAGAGGATCAAAGATTTGCCCAAGCCAGGCAGGGCAAGAAGTGCGAGATCTGCTGAGAACAGGCATGCAGTGGAGACATTTTTGTGCAACAATGGAGCTGTCAGCCTCCAGGATGTTGCGGATCAAGTGAACATTTCAGTGACCACAGCCCACCGACTGCTCAAGAAGGACATGAAGTTAAGCAAGTTGTGCCCCAAATTTGTCCCAAAAGAACTGACCCAAGCCCAAAAAGATGTCCGAAGAACAACATGTGAGCGGAACATCCAGCTGCTCAAAGACAATCCAGACCTCCTGCAGAAGATCGTCACAGGCGATGAGAGTTGGATCAGTGTTTATGAAGTGCCAACCAAAAACCAAACAAGTGAATGGCTCCCCAAAGGAACACACACTGACCATCTGCAAAAGGCTCTGCCCCAGCGCAATGAAAGGAAGTCCATGTTGACCCTCTTTTTTGATCATCAAGGTGTTGTTCTGAGTGAGTTTGCTGCACATGGACAAAGGATCACATCTGAAAGTTACTGTGGAACTCTTAGGATCTTGAAGGAAAGGCTGTGAAAGAAACGCCCTCAGTTCTGGAAGTTGCCCAGGGGAGCGGCTGGCCCATGCCCTTTTGTGCTACACCACGACAATGCCTCCAGCCATACAGCTGCACCGACCATAGATTTGCTCAGGGACAGCCAAATTGTCACTCTGGAACATCCTCCCAACTCACCGGATCTAGCTCCGTGCAATTACTTTGTTTTCCCTTGGTTAAAGAATGCTCTCAGGGGGGTGAGACATGCCAATGTCCAGGAAATGCAGGCTGCTGTTCACAGGGAGCTGCGCAAGATACCCAAAGCTGACTTTGCTGTTGCCCTTGACCAATTACCAGTGAGATGGATGAAATGTGTTGCAGCTGCAGGCGAGTACTTTGAGGGCCAGAACATCCAGATTGACCATGAGCATGACCATGGTCTTGTTTTTGAAGAACCTTCTTCCGATGAAGACAGTGATGACTGAAAAGTTGACTGGTTCATATGTGTTGACTGTGATCGGTGGAGCCACGCACAGTGCCAACTTTAGTGCATTTTGTTCCTGTTGTGCATGCCTTTTTTCATTGTTCTTTCATGCCTGAATGTTCATTTGCATGTTATTTCCATGTTGGGTGTATTAAAGTTGAGCATTAAAAAAAACAACTGCTTTTTAGGTGATTTGAGGAGCTTGGTCTGATTTGTGAGCTTTTGGAAAAAGCGAGTGAAATCGGAGTGAGCGAAATCAAATCACCTATAGGCAGCCTCTTCCAAAAGT
>JAAUXT010093316.1_pt1 | contig 11316 bp, 13 predicted proteins | sample 7278171 | NCBI WGS metagenome assembly JAAUXT01 (sample SAMN14350112, study PRJNA611818) | marine sediment metagenome | isolation source: surface marine sediment (1.8m) | place: French Polynesia: Moorea | collected 2018-08 | reverse complement strand
GGAAACTACTTTCAAATACCTTTCATATGAGCCATATATTGTGTCTCTATCATGAAAAGAACCTGAGATTTGGCCATTTGCATCTGGTTGCTGGGGAGTTTTGCATCTGGTTGCTAGGGAGGTTGCCATGGAGATTCCATTTTTCAAAATTTGAAATGTGGATTCAAAGACCTTTCCAACGAACCCTAGATCAAGTCTGTACCTTCAATAGCCCTCCACGGGGATGGGGGGATGGGACAGGATGGGACATCTTGGCCCAGATGCCATATATACAAAAAAAATTTCGGTACACCGCTAAGTGCTCTTCCCTAAAGGGACATCGCACAATAAGCTTTTGCAACTCACCTGGATCTGAAGATGCGTCTCCAGAACCAAAAACGGATTTCGTCCATGCTGCACCAATCAACTTCCAGATCAACCACACACTCACGCTGCCCATCACTGTAACATTTACATTCCTGCAGTTTTCTGTGATATCCTGTTTGTGGTTGGACTGGCAAAGGAAATGCCAAACCAGCCGAAAGGTGCTGACATTGCCAAACTGTCTTGACGCTTCTGTCAACGAGTTTTGCCCAATGGCGAGGGACTGAAAACTTGAAAGTACCGACGGTGGGCGAGAAGGGTGATTGACAGACGGGTTGTTGGCGACACAACCGGCTGCTGTGAATGTGTGTGTGTGTGTGTGTGTGTGTGTGTCTGTCTGTCTGTCTGTCTGTCTGTCTGACTGTCTGTGTGTGTGTGTACGTGTGTGCGTGCGTGCATCGGTGAGTGCTTGCGTTTTGAGGGTGTCAACGCGTGTTGATTGCATTTCCGCAACAGATGAAAATGTGGAATGGATCCCTGTGAGTGCAAGCGTGAGTGTCATACCAAACTGTCTGGTGCGTACGTTGACAACTCTGACTCTGGCAAACAATGAAAAGGAACAAAAGTCCAATTGAGACAATTTCAACAACAATTTCAGCATGAAAGGACATCTGTTCAAGTGTACGAGACAAAGGCGGCGTCTTTTGTGATGTGGGGCAAAAAGGCAAACAAATTTTTAAAAATCTCCGACAAAACACCAGAGTTCGTGAAACAATGCCTTGAAGCACAGCAAGGTTGTCCAATTTTCACCTGTGAAGTCCACCGACTTTCTTTGTTTGCTGCCAAATTGTCACTGAGGTAAACAAATATCTCGGGGGTTTCTGAATTTACTTTTGGGCAGCAGCCAGTGTCGCAGTCATGAACTTGAAGTTTTCAGGGCAGTCATGGAGAAAAGGTGTTCCACGTGTGGAAGAACAACTCCAAAGTTAGTCTACATTCTGACAAAAACAGGCAAACAAACGTCCCACAGACACAATCCACGTTCACAATGGGGGTTTAGCAAACAGCCCACAACCCTGGCAACACAAACTCAAACGTAACTTTTGGCACACACACAAAGCAACATGAGAGAACATTTGGATGGGACGTATCCTTCGTGCAAAAGGAAACATGACAAAGCTTCTCTCTTGGCTACAAGTTCAAGGTTCGTTTTAACTTTTGTCCAACAGCTTTTTGTGACCTTGGGCCTCGTCAGGAGACTTCCAGTGTGCGCTCCCCCATGTACGTTTTGCAAGCCATTGACACACGAAATTTAGTTTTACATCCATCCAAACGTGGCCAAGTGCTATATCCAGATCCAGTTTTATTGCTGCTTTTCTTTGCTGCTCCTTGATTTGTATCTGAGAAAAGAAAATCAAGACAAGTATGAATTTTACTTCCACCTGTTTTGATATTTTCAAATTCTTGGAAACTCTTCTTCCACATACCTCTTCCAACCCCAAGACAGGAGACTGCATGAAGCAAGGCAAACAATGATCAGCCCAATGATGAGTGATTCTGAAGTCAAGAACATGAGTTTTGGTGATCATGACATGCAAGCCTATTGCAAAACAAGATAAACAAACCAAATTTCAGGCCAAACCCTACTTTTGATGACACATCTGGGAGGGGGGTAATCATAGGTTCCACCATGGGTGCATTCCAGGGTTTGTGACCCTGACAACTCCAGCCACCAGGTGCAGGAGAAGGAGACAGATGCCCCACAGGGAATTCTCCCACTCTTGGGAGACTTGAAGCCATATTCTATGCTGGGTGGCTCCTTGCAATATGTTCCTGAAATTTGAACCAGTTGGAAAAGATCAACACAAGAGAAAAAGAACAACCTATTGTGTCAGTTTGTACCTGGGGGGAACTATTGTATAAAAGGATAAGGTAAAGGTCCTTTGACAAACTCACTCTCACAGGAAGATATTTCATTCCACTGTCCATCATAACACTCCAGTTGTCCCCCACTGTGGCACATGAGACAATCCAAGTTGACCACTGAGTGAGACTTGTACTTCTCCTTCCTTCTCACAACCTTCCAGGCTGCAGGGTGGTCACAATCTGAGAACAGAAGAAAGTGAGACTCTTTGAAGGCAATGCAGAAGTAGGCCTGCTTGAACTTCAGACTCCAATAGAAAAGGATGAATGTGATGTGCCTTGTCATCAAATGTATTTTTATTGTTCTTTTCCTATCATGACATGAAAAGCCAAACCTCAGGTGAGATACGAAATGTCGTTGCAGGCAAAATGCAGAATTTCAAATTCTAATGGTAAAACTTGAGTTTAATGTGCATGGCACGAGTCAGACAAACTACGGGAAAGTTGAGTGACAAAATAAAAAAGTGTAAGCCCTCACCTAGTTTGCAGCCCGGGATTGGAACACATTCTGGGACCTCAGACCAGGACGTATCATCGTGACAGGTGGCCTCGCCTCCCCCAGTGTAGCACTCCGCACAGTTGAAGTTTATTACGGATCCAGGGCAGAATTTCTCCTTGACATCCGGGGTCTGAAGATCATCATGGGGAGCGATATACTTGGAGACAGTGATTCCAGCAAAGGGAGGGTCCTCTGGGAGAGCACATGTGATAGGACGACAGGGGAATTCCAAGGGAGTCCACTTCTTTGTCTTCTTGATGCAATGGGACTCTCCACCACCCAAGTCCTCCTCCTCTTCTTCTTCAATCAGTTCCTCCCCCAATACCAAGTCTTCCTCTGATGGTGAAACTTCTCCTTCGTCTGGATCAAGCACTTTATCCTCTTCACCCAATACTTTTTCTTTTGGTTTCTCACTCTTTGGGGTCAAGTCCTCCTTTTTACCCCATGCTTCACCCTTCTTATTTCTCCCTGCACTTTTGTTTGTTGAATATTTGCCCTGGCAGTCACACACATACTTCACTGTGTTGCCATAGCACACTTGAGGAGCATCTCCTGCCCAGGTCAGTTTGGTACCAGGTATAGTGGGAGGCTTTCCACAGTCATTGCACACATGGAATGTTAGATAATGATACCTGGACACAATAGACCAATTATCCATTTTCAGGTCTGGACTCACTGGCTGCCAGTGTAGCAGCAGAAAAATTCCTGAAAATCAAACATATGTAGTGGACAGTTTTGTTTTGTTGAGCAAAAATGGTGGCTACACTGCTTTGCTTTTTCAATAGGATGGGATTGACAACACTGCTTACCAGTCAAAAGCAGCAAATGAGTCGTCATTGTTTCTTCTTGCCAGGAATCTTGCTCTGAACAGTATTCAAATGTTCCCTGCCTGTAGATCCACGTTTTAAACCCAAGAAGGAAAGCTAAACATTTACTCCTTATCATTCACACCTGCAAAACTTTGCACATGCAAAGACAAGCGATCAAACCTTGTGAGACGATGTCAACAACTTTTCAGGTTGGCTTTTGCCTGAAATGAGCCTGAATCAAACATGCACCTGTCCTTTCTCTTACAACTTTTCTTACCTGTTTCGAATCATCCAGTACAAGCAGCACTTCAAATTTCAGTTGTATTGCTCACCTTAGAAAACGGACGTACAATGACAGCGACTGGAAACATCTCTTGAATTTTTTATGCTTGCACAAAATTTCCTGCAAAATATCGCACACGAACTGTTGTTCCTGGCAATACAGAAGCTTCCGGTGTCCAGCTGCAGCAGCAGCAGCGGCAGCATAAGGCTCCTCCTGCTGCTTCTGCAGCTGCATGTGCAGGACATGTCACCGGATTGAGTTTCACTCTGAATCGTGATGCCTGCAAAGTCCATCGCCATCCGTGCCACAGGGGTGGAGTCAGGATGAAGAGGTAGACATAGGAGATCCAGGGATGGGTTTACAGTGAGGAATCCAGGGGCAGATTCAGTACAAAGGGATGGTCACCACCTTTTTGGGCAGGATACAGCGACAAAAATTGATTCAACCATTGATTCAACCAACTGATTCAACCACCCAAAACTTTGGACAATACATATATTTGTTTGCAGTTTGTTGATCAAGTGGAGGCAAAACCTCCCGTCCACACCACAGAACGGACCCAGGGGTAGTTCTGTGGTGCACCCAGTTGAGAAGGACACCAGTGTTGTGTTGGGGTGCCCGGGTCAGGGTAACCCCTGAACCTTCAGCTGACCATCCGGAGAGAGGAGCCGATCCCTGTCTCCATTGACCCATTCCCATAAGAATAAGTCTCACAGGAACCTGTTTGGAGTTTATTGCAAGAAGTCAAACATACCTGAGCTCCCAGGAAAAGAAGCCCTGGTCTTAGTTGAGGGGTGAGGGGAGAGTGGGAGAGAATCAGGTGGGATCAAACCAACCAATAATCCAGCTTTTGATTGGAGCGGTTCAATTGCACAACATTTACATTTTCCTGTGCAGAGTTTTGAGCTGCTTCCTGACTCCTGCAAACTCAGCGCTTTCCCTGCAGGCCGCATGAATGGTTCTGCATGTGAAGGATGGCATTCCCTTCATCGTGTCCAGGCCCTTCTCTGGCAGCACAAAGACAAAATGCGTTGTTGTCCTGTTTTGATTTCCCACCAAACCATATGGAGACTTTCTGTCACTGCTTTGCCAAAGTGTATCTTCCTCAAAGATAGTGCACAGCCCTGTGGTCACAGACAGAGGCACGTCCAATTTTCTACTAATGTCACATTTTGGTTCAAAATAAACCCTTCGAAGGTCTGCGAAAACACAAACCAAGTCCGAAGACACACAAATGGCAAAGTGCATATCGGTGGGGAAATGCGCACATTTGGCTGCAAACATGTGCGAAGTCCGAATGCGACGTGTTGCATGATATTTCACCGTGGAAAATCTGTGCTAAACTTCATTCTGTGTTTAGTTGGGCATTATTGATTTGAATGTGGCTACTTTGAAGTGGCTATTGTCTGCCTGATGTTCATCTTCTGCTTCCTTCTGTCTGTGCACATTCAACTCATGTTCATCACAAACAGCATTGAGACTTGCATCTGGTTATGCTGCGTTGCGTGTTGTTCCTTGGAATTTCTGCAGCATTATCATTCACAAAACTCTGCATTGAATGCCTCGCCTGTCTTACCACAGTCATCTCTGTGCCAAGGAACTTCAACCAAGGTTGCACTGTCCAGAGATATCCAGAAACAACGTCCAAAACAAGGGTGAAGAAGGGATTCATCTGGTCCCAGATAAAACCCAATTGCCAAGCTTGAAAGATTAAGTACTGGGGTGAAACGTTTCTTGTTCCTGGCAGAACACAGACAAAAGAGAGAATTTTGGTCAAGGTTGCCTTTCAGCTTTGTGGTCAGGCATGCACTCAGGGAATATTTGTCACCAATAATATCCAACACAATGAAGGACAAGACGAAATATTTTGTGAACAAATGGCATTGTTATGCCCAGCTCAATGCAATTGCCTTTTGTTCCCCCTTTTTTGCACAGTGACTGTGGATGGAAATCCATGGAAGCCCCAACAAGCATCATTTAAAAAATGATGCATTCGCAACATGTGAAAATGATTTCAACAGTTCTGAGCTGTGTGGGTTGGTTGCCAACAAGGGAGGGAAACCAGTGTTCACCTTCAAGGTGTATGTGTGTGTGCCTTTCTACGTGTGCCTGTCTGTCTGTGCATTGTCTGTGTGTGTCTGGAATGCAGCACTCCCACCAACATAAACAAGCATAATTTGTCAAAGATTTATTCAGGTTACTGGAAAGACACAGTATATTAGATTGTATGCAATGGCCCTGCTTGGGTCTCAGATTATAAAATGGATACAATTTATGTGAGAGATAAATCTCAAAGACAGGTTTTTAACTGTGTCTGAGGAGGGATCAAGCTGGAAATGTCAGGTGTGATGCATTTGTGCTTGGGTTGTACCCACCCATACCCAACTGAACCCCACAAAACAATAAGTTGTCAAACATATTATTCAGGTCACTGCAAACACACAATACAGTATGTGGAAAGAAACTGATTTTGGGACAACAGTTGATAATTGTGAGCTTCTATTCCTATGACTCTGCTTCAGTTGCCCCAGTTCATGATGGTGATTATGTCATTTGGGGTCAATACAGAGTTGAACATGTACAGCTCATCCAGTGTTATGTCCTGATAATCCCTGTCCTTCCCTGCAAGAAGAGCAAACTTTATTATTTCAAGAACAAAAGGGGTTGGGTCAGACCATGCTCTGATGTCAGACACACTCACCCAAGTATTTCCTCCCAATTTCAAGTTGTCCAGGTCCAAATTCATGTGTAAAACTTGAGGGAATCTCATCATGATGAACTTCAATTCCATTGAGATAGAAAACTGTACCATTCCCCAGATACACCAGGGCTATGTGCATCCAACCTCTCTCAACCACTGTGATTTTTCCATTGAATAACCCATTTGGGTACAGCAGAAGAGTATATCTGAATATACACAGAATATATATTTTTACAGAGAAAGGCACATGTGGGAACATTTGCACATTGAAAACACTGTATAGAAAAGACAGAAAAAATCAGAGAAACTTACTCCAGCTTTAGTTCTCCTGGTGAAAACTCATAGTATTTCATGAAGAATCCTGCTGTTTTTGTGAATGGAGGCTTGGCAAAGGTTGTAATAAATGCTTCACGCTCACTGGGCCACAGAACATCAAGCTTGATCCACATAGCAATGCTGCTGCCACCAGTGCAGTTTCCAGGGATGGTAATGCAGGCTTGACCTACATCACCCAGGCTCACCCATTGACTCAGAGATGCATTTGTTTTGATTCCATATCCCTTCTGCATTGAGAGATAAAATGTCAGCCTGCTGCAAATCAGTGTGGGAGACTGTGGACCTTTGATATGAAGATGTTGTGGTGTTTTAGAAAAAAACAACTGTACCTTTCCATCAGAAGTCAGCAGACCTGCATTCTGTGGAATGAGGCCAAAAGTGTTTCCAAAATCTCTGCAGACAACTGGACTGATGTGAGGAAGAGAGTTGCTGCTGCAGGCTGAAAGATGCATATGAATAAACAGAACCATTCCCATTTCTGCCTCCACTGGATCAGATGTCAATCTTGTTTACATACCAACTTCAGTGTGACAGAGTTGTTCTCTGATTGGTAGACCAGGTAATTTCTTCAGCTCAGTCTGAAAAATGGCACCTTCAGTGGTCACATTTACAAGAAAATGTTGATTTAGTTCTTGCTGTTCTTACCATACACTGATGTTGGGAAAGATACAGTCTTAGTTCATCATCACAGAAACATTTGTCCACCATGTAACACGGTGGATCATTTGAAATCTCCAGTGAGTACGTGAAATTCTTGCAGACAGCTGGTGATGATGCTGAAAAAATAAGATAGCGTTCAACATTCAAACCTGTTCCCATTTCGTAAAGAAAATTTACAGCAAACTCACCTGAATCCTGTTTTAGAAGGAGCCCAATGAAAACCATGACCGAGACACAAAGTGTGAACTTCATTGTTGCTTTGTCTGCTATTTGTGAAGAATTGGCTGCACAAAAACACATTCTCAGTATTGAAGCTGAAGTAGTTTCCTATTCAAACAAACAACTGAGCAGAAAAACAAATTAACCTTTTCCTAGTGCAAATAATGATGATGAAGACAGAATGATTGATGAAGTTTGAAGGCTTATAACCTGTGAAGCTGACACTAACGAGACAGTTGACAGAATGTCATTCCTATTTTAATGAGTATTCGCTGGCACACCAGGCCAAGAGCATTCCATTATGGATAACACTGGTACATCATTGGGTCTTTACTTGTTGAAAACAGAAATTATTTTCCGGGGTGGGAGGAATAATATCTTCACAATCTGTACTTTGGTGGTCCGTCATGGTGAAGTACAAAACCTCAAAATGCCTTCAGCTGCAGTTCTCCAACAAGAGAACCAATGCATAGAAAGTTCAATTCCTCTAGTTGTGTGCGTTCCATTTCACACACATGCAGAACCCAAAATCTCCTTGCCTACTCTTTCAAGCAAGTCCATGCCAACCCTGTTCACCCGCTGAGATTTCAGTCAAGCCAATCGTTTCTGCAAACCCTTGACAGCATTATCATCTAAACATGCCACAAGATTAATAAGATTCAATGTTGTTCTTCTGTGAAATTTTACATTTGTACTGGTATTGGTTCCAGTAAAAACTGCATTTTTATATTTCAATGTCATGGTCCGGTTTCATCCTGTTTTAATCATCCTGATGTGAGAGTGATGTACATGATGGTTGTCATGATTTTCTGTATTATTTTCCATGTTTTGTGTGTGTTCTGCTTGGATCTGACTGTTTATCAATGAATTCATGTGTTTTGTTGGTGTATGGGAGATACCAAGCCCCTACATGCATGACTTTTGGATACATTTCACCTCAATGGTGACGGCCAAGGTAAACTGGGTTGCCATGGACTTGCTTTTCGGGTGATTTGACAAGGTTGCGCTGTTGAAGGTGCTTGAGAAAGTAAATATAATAATATCAACTGAAGTCAATCACGCAAAGGCAGCGTCTGCCAAAAGTATGTGTACATCTATTTTTTGGTCCAGATGAGGATCAATTTGGGATGTTTTGGGTTGTTAGGGTTCAATTTGGTTTGGGGATAATGTGGCATGAAGTATTTTGAGAAACTCAAATTTTTGGATAATTCAGACCAAAAAGTTCAAATTTCAAAAGGCTTAATTAAACCTTCCACTGCCACACACAAATACAAAATGGCTTGTAAACAAACAGCTATTGGTCAAGGGAAGTCAGGGAGGTGACATCTGTTGGACACCCTGAACACCAACATTCCCTGGGTGGCAGTACCTCCTGGTCCTACACAATTTTGTACAATAGATCCAAATGTGACAAATCTCGAGCCACTATAGTGGCTTCCAGCAGTGGAAGGTTTAAAATTTGGGGTATGGATGTAGAAATGCATCAGCATCTCAGAAAGTGCAAATATTTGGTAAAAAAACTATATTGATGAAATGTTATATATTGTTTGGGGGTTTGAGTTAGCATTCATTTTATTTTTAAATTTTTGTGCCCTATTTTAAGGTTGGTTCAAGGTACCCAGGGGGAAATATCAGATTTATTAAAGTATTCAAAATCATTATTTGGGTAAGAGAGGGGTTCATTTATGTGTAATTATGCATTAAATTATTAATTGTTTTATTTTTATGAATTTCAGTTTGTTTTGGTGCTTCCTGAATGAAAATAAAGGTGTCTAAATTTCATATTTGTAGAAACTGTACAAAATAGATATGGAGTAGGGTTCACTGGCTGGAAAGAGGTGTAAGAATATTGAACTTTTCATTTTTGTAACTTTTGGTTCCTTTGTGTCCATTAAAACTGAGTGCAATGGGGGATCCTGAGAGCTCTAGCTTCAAAACACAAAAGCCCAAACATTTTGATTTCATCAAATACAGCCATGTCCTGAAGTTTTGGACATTATATATGCTTTGTTCTCCATGGGTACACATTTGCGGAACTGAGGTTCATACCACTCTATCTGTGCAAGTCAGTGTCGAATTCCAAGAATTGGGCTGAAAGCTTGAAACAATACCCACAGTGACAACTTAAAAGATGTATTCCTCCTGACAGTCCCTCCCCTGGTCAGTGATGAGACTGAGCATCTGTGGACAACCCACAAAAACAGCAAGTATCTCTTTATTATTTTTTACTGGTTTGGTGATGCTTGTTTCGACGTCTGTCCAATTATAAACCTGCGGTTCATTTGACCGAAACCAGGGTAAGAACCGCGACAATGCTACAAGTGGGAACTTGAGTGGTCATGTTTCTTCCTTTTGCCTGTCAAAGAACTTCACACAAAACAAAACAGAACTTGTTGAAGCCTTTGAGTCAGTCTTTGAAAACATAAGAGAAAACAACAAATTAACCTTTGAATTACAGAGGACATCCTTTAAAAAATTGATGTATAGATCCACCCTGGTGAAAAGATTTTTTGTGGATGTGACAGATAACAAGCTGGTTGACATTTCCTGGATTAGACTGCTTTGTTGGTGTCTAACTGCCATGCCCCTTGCTGGTCCATACCTAACACTCCATGTGACAGAAACGCATTTTGTGTTACCCCACCAGTTATTTGCAGGTTTGTTTGTTTTTTAACAAAATCGTCCCCCCCTCAGGTGGAAGACTAGTTGGAAGCGAGGGACAGGAATGTGGTGTGTGGTCTGGAGGGGCACCAGTATGCTTGAAGGTTCTGTCATTTCAAATGTGGCACATCAACATTGCACACAGGGTTCAGCACCAGGAAGCTGGCTGTTTGACTTCTGGGCCACAACTGTTCTGGCCTGGCCTGGCCTGGCCTGACCAACCCTGACATGACCTGCCCTGCCTATTCAATACAAAAAAGCCATGCCAAGTACATGGTCATCATGCTCTGAGGGAGAGAGGCAATGTGGATTCATAGTGGGGTACTGGATTCAACATGTAGCGGAGGAGGTTCTCACCAGACAAAAAGGGGTCAGGTTTACAATGTATTCCTCTCAGAGGAGGGTATTTCACACAGCCACAGGCATGTGCTGTTCACGTGTTAGGCTCTCACTCACTACAGCTGACTCACATGTGGAGGCTCTCACTTACTACACCTGACTCACATGTGGAGGCTCTCACTCACCTCACCTGACTCACATGTGTAGGCTGTCACTCACTACACCTGATTCACATGTGTAGGCTGTCACTCACTACACCTGATTCACATGTGGAGGCTCTCACACACTACATCTGACTCACATGTGGAGGCTCTCACACACAAAACCTGATTCACATGTGTAGGCTCTCACTCACTACACCTGACTCACATGTGTAGGCTCTCACTCACCTCACCTGATTCACATGTGTAGGCTCTCACTCACTACAGCTGACTCACATGTGGAGGCTCTCATTCATCACACCTGATTCACATGTGTAGGCTCTCACTCACTACACCTGACTCACATGTGTAGGCTCTCACTCACTACACCTGACTCACATGTGTAGGCTCTCACTCACCTCACCTGACTCACATGTGTAGGC
>JAAUXT010117862.1_pt1 | contig 11318 bp, 10 predicted proteins | sample 7278171 | NCBI WGS metagenome assembly JAAUXT01 (sample SAMN14350112, study PRJNA611818) | marine sediment metagenome | isolation source: surface marine sediment (1.8m) | place: French Polynesia: Moorea | collected 2018-08 | reverse complement strand
CTGCATTTCTTGCAACTATATGTGCCCTTGGAACACTGTATGCCCTTGGAACACTCATTCTTGCCCTTGGAATGCTTCATCGGCCAATATTTGGTTGCGCGCAACATCTAATTTTTGTTTTTTTTTGCCCTGTCCCTCCATTTTCCCTCATCCTGGCTCCCGAGATCTGTCTGAGCAGGCTGATTTCCTGAAACGTCAGCAACGTATCATCGGAAGGCAGGCTGACAGAGCCGACTATGCAGAAACATGAAAGCTCCGCGTGTTGAGACGGAGAGCAGGTTGATATATGACGTGCTTGACAATCGTGTCATTGAAATGCCTCGCTTAATTTCTGCATAATTACTCAAAGCAAGAGAAATTTTGAAGGAAACAAAGTCGACAGCTTCAGTAGAGTGAAACTACCTGCACAACTGCTCTGCACAACTGATAGTTCTCTTCGCTGAATGCGTTTCAAAAGAAACCCTGAGTGGAAGCTCGTGTCTGGTGGGATTGTTTTTTCCTCTTCAGAGAGAAGAACACTGCTGAGTGTATTCAATTTCCTTGTCCCCCACCACGTAAATCTCTTCTGTCCGATAGGCTTCCCTTTGAATCATCGATCTTTGGCAGAAGAAAACTTCTGGTGGATGGTCAGCTTCGCAGATCCTGAAAGAAAATGAGCCCTCAACATTCCAACACGTGGAGAAATTCATGAATTGATTTCACTGTTTTGCACGTCCTCGCAAACTGCATGAGCATCGGGTGAAAACGCTCTGACTCTTTCCAGTTTGGTGAATTTGTTTTGATCAGAACACTGCTCACAAAGGAAACACCCTTGAAAGGACATCGTTGCCCTTGGTGCACATGTGTATGTCTCGGGATTGTGGCTTTGTGCGTGCACGTGATTTCACACGGATGGGAACCCGACAACATGACTCTCATGGTCCAAACTTCTCGCTTTGAAAGAGTCAAGCTCCGAATCCTTCTCCCACTCTTGTCGACATTCAGTTTTGTGTGGTGAGTTATTGATATCACATTCAATCAAATTTCTTGCGGACCTGCGGTGATTGTTGCTAAATATTTGATTCTTCATGTGTGCTGGTTTCGAGCTAAAGTTGATGTTTTTGAAAAGGATGATGATTGAGACCATGGCAAGTAATGTCAGACATCTCGAATGTCAGTCAGGCCAAATTAAAACATCCAGTGCTGGAAAATGACCAGTGAAGAGAGAGGCCTGTAGGACGCTACGACCAGATCAAACCCGGTAGACAGACAGACAGACAGACAGACAGACAGACAGACAGACAGACAGACAGACAGACAGACAGCAGGGGTCTTTATCCTATCATCGAGAAAAAGACATAAACCCAACTGAGCATCCGAAGAAACTCTCTTCCTGCAACAAACAAATCTCCACACTAATGAAAACTGTCACTGATGTCCGTCCTTGCCCGTGCACATCCATTTCGTGCTTCGTGTCAGGACCACGATGGGTTCTGATGTCGCCCTCGTATAGAAGAACTTACGGGTGCGAGTATTTTGAACACTTCAGCGTGGTTTGCCATATCATGAGTTTGTCGTGAATGCTCTTTTTTATTTTGATGAAAACAAGTCTTTTACTGAGGTTCCCAGGAACTTTCTTGCCTTTCATGTCAGACTTTTGTCATGCCCCATACTGACAAGCACTTCTCGCGGATTGTCGCCAGCAGCGTCGATGCAATTCGGGATGTGTACCAGGTCCCTCCCCATCGAGGAAAAACAACACTGAAGGACTGAACCAAACCATCTCCTGCAGACAAGTGACACGTTGATGGCTGTGGAACATCGCTTAGCTGCCTTGAAGTGTCGCAGAGAGCATTCGAAGCAACATTTGCTGACCTACGTCGAAGAAAAGCCTTTTCTCTGCACTTTGGCATTGTCATGGTGCATATGCTCGCATCTTGACTGAAGAAGGGAGTCATCTGTGTCGTGACAGTTCTTGAGGAATGAGACCAGGTCATCATAATTCTCATATTTCTTGAGATAGAAAATACAAGTACACAACTTTTTCAAGAAGTATCAGTGTCTGTTCCGTGAACTGTTTGCATTAGTTTTTGAATTTTCCGTGTTCTGAAAGCCTGAAAAGAGTGCGAGGTGGAAAAACTTACGTCACCACGACACGCCAGGGACTGACTTCTCCACACCAGAAACAAAAAATTATCTCGCACAACAAGTGGTGGAAGGGGTAAATGAAATCCACCCAAAGTTTTTAATGCTTGCAGCAGTATTTTTGTTTGTCCGAGAGTCGGGATACTATGTTCTCAAGAAGTGCAAAGACAAGCACTCGAAACGTACTCGTACTCGTGACATTGGTCTCGATTGGTACGTCGAGATTGGTCTCGCTGTTCAAAGACACGTCGCGCTCTTTCAGAGCTGTTCGCTGTTGACAATTCCACAAGGCAGCACTAAATCGAACAACTGTTTCTGTGCTCGGCTTCAAACGGGCCTTCGTTCCCACAAGTGACGTTCTGGAATTTCCGTTGCGACCAGGCCAGGATGACCCAGGGTCCCTGGCGGACCAGCATTCGCCAAGAGTCAAGGTCAGTTCCCAGAGCTACAAACATGACCCGGTTCACTCAGATGGGCCTGGTCCTGTCCAGCCCCTCTTGGACCAGCATTTTTAATGTTTACCGTGTGTGCATTTTCGCGGAACGGAGAGGAGAGAGACTGCTTCATGCAGTGACAAGAACCCCAACAGAAAAGCATTTCGTCCATGTGGTGGTATGACGTGAATGTTGTGCTGACTCTGAAGGTTGCACAAAATTTCAACTTTGCCAGCGTTATGGGATGTTCAAGATTGGGAGATGCACTGGCCGGGTGGTGAGCTGGCCCTTGTTCCAGAACATTGACCTGACTGTCCAAGTGCTGTGCTATCTGCTTTGTCTGGACACAGTCTCAAATTTTTTGAAGTGAAGCATTGTGCCATTCATGTCGATGCTCGTGCAAAAGAATTTTTTTTTGGGTTTGTATTTTGCACTCGGTCTCGAAACTGCACCCCAGACAACAAAAATTCAGCGTCATTTTGTCAAAACAGTTTATCTTGTTTACATTTTCATTTTTTTCTGTGTGTCAAAAGTATGAAAGAAATCTCTTTCCAACAGGGAGCTGTCTTCTTTAAGAGAAATGGAGAATCAGATGATTGATGGCTGCGGAGAGGCATTAAGCGGGAGTGGCACCAGCATTACCAAAGGTGAACTGCAATCTACTTCAAACAATCACAGATAGCTGTAACTGTTAGTTCCGATTACCTACGAGACACTTTACATGTTTGTAATTCATTATGTGGATGATCCATCAATTTGAGGGCTGACTTACGTCTACAGAGAGTTGCAGGTCTGCTGAATGGGCAATTCATACTTTCACATTTTCACACACGATTTTTTTTCTCCTGGCAATATGCAAGTGTGTACCTTGTACCGCACGGTCCTGCAGGAGGCAGTTTCTGATGTTTGGAGGGAGTTACAAGTTGAGGTGTCGCCTTTCAGGGAAAGTCAAGCGGTCTTCTCAGCTAGTCTGTCAAAACATATTGGAAATCTGTCCTGATTTACAAAGCCTTTTGTTTTTTGGAGAAGATTGGTCGTGTGGGCACAGACAAGATCGTGACGACAGCTACACCGTGGATACTAAAATTGTTGCTGCGATTCTTTCCATGTGCACAATGATAATGAACAAGGAACGTGATAAGCCTGCTTCGGTCTTTGAGGCACGACGATCCGGGCGACTGGCTCACCTCGAGCGCAGTTGCTGTTGTGGTCGCTCCGGGTTCAGCGACTGACGCGGACGACAGCGAGGCTTGCCATGACTCGAGAAAAGGAAGCTTGTTTTCCTGGACTGACATTTGAAGAAGATAAGGCAACGCCCAAGTACTTATTTAATTTGAGAAAAACGACTTTGAAGAAATCTTTGAAGATCTCTTTGGACTCATTTGCAGACAGTTTTTTTTTTCTTTTGTGTGTGCGTAGTGAGTAAACAGAGAAGATATATGCACCTGCAGCCCAAAACGTGGGGAGCGGCAAGTGGTTTTTTTTTCTCTCCAGGGTCATAGGGGGTGACGCTTGGATACGCCCCTGCATGCCAGTGTCCTTCCTGTCGAGTTTATCAAATAAAAGAACTAGCTGCAGGACCAACAGAGGCAAAATTGACTGAACTCAGGTTTTCTCGTCGTGATGTTGTCCTGACATGCGCACGATCCTAAGATCCCACGCATCACTGTCTGTATACACGCTCTGTAAAGAAATTAGTTTAATGAATTTGCTGATGAAAATCTTCACGGATATCGGATGGAAGCGTTTCTAGGCGTGCAGAATGGTTCCGCGAAAGGCTTTTGTTCAACAGAATCCGGCACGGATTCGTGAAGCTTGTTTCACTCCGGCATGATAAGGCTGGAATCGTGTTGAACTGTTGAAAAGTGCTTTGCGTCTGAATTACTGAACAAACAACACGAATCAATGAAGCCTTCGCCAAGGAGACGAAACTCCTGCAAAATAAGGAGTCGTCGACCGTTTTTTTTACATTGAGTGTCGTTCGATGGTTGGGCTACCCACAAAAATCACCGCTTCGCAATTGGAAAGAATACGCGTACTTGGTGTATTGATGCCCTGTGTCTCCGTTTGTCAACAGCCCCAACACAAGCATGCCAGGATCGGTCCCCGCTCGATCATCGCCGCACCTGGGCTCCATGGTTGGCTCCATGGTTGGCCTGATGAACTTTTCTTGAATCATTTCCAAGTTTTCTTCCTCATGCAGTTGTGAAAGGACGCATTGGTTTCATTGGTAGATTATTCATTCTTGACAACACATGGGAAAGACAAAGAAAGAGAGTTTCGGGTCTGAAATATGTGCGAGACCTGGGTTTGCTGAGAGACCTCAAGGTGGCGAAGTACAATGTCTTTGACGCCATGTTTTGGGATGCTCGGGCATGAAACCAGTTGTCGGCTGGAACACTGCTTCTTGTTTCCTGTTTTCGGAGCCACCACATCTTCAAACCCAAAAATCTGTTTCCTGATCTGTCAGCTGTGAAACAACACGGGAGGAAGAGAATCTGGTCGCTGCTGCCATGGGTGAAGTGACTGGTCAAAAATTGGACGGAGTTACGCACAAAAAGTGGTCCAATTCAGGAGGCTGGCGGGACAAACATTTCAAGGAATGCAAGCTGCAGGTTTCATTCAAAGTGCAACAAAAAAGCTTATTTTTGTGCGAGTTAGACTGCCTTTTGTCGCGTGGAAGGCTTGGCTTCGGAAATCGTGAGGAGGTGTGTGTGTTTGCAAGAAATTCCAGTGAGAGCGGCAGGATCGATCGGTTGTTTAATTTAAACGTAACAACGTCCCACAGGCACACTTGACCAGGTCGATGAGAATCACAATGAACAGTTAATACTCGGATCCCGGTTGGGTCTCTGGAGTCAACCCATCGATCAACCGTGTGCGTCGAACATGGGACCGGCTTACTCCTGTTTTACACAGGAAACTATCCTGAGCCTTGTGGGCAGAACAGCGACAAAGCAGTGAAATTGGTGAAACTTGAAAGCAAGATGCCACATTCAATTGCCTCTTGTTTTGTTTGATGTTTTTGACAAAACCTTGCTTCACGTCCCTCCAAAAGAGCAAACCTGGAAAACAGCAAAATTCACTGATCAAACATGTATCCAGCTTCATGACCGACACACGCTGAACAACAGATGAATCTACATTCGCTTCCCTTTGACGGGTTTCCTGTCTGTTGTCTCAAAAGAGGTTATGAAATTGCGCGTCTCAAGGGAGATCGCGGTGATGAAGGCTGCAGCCTGTGCAGTGCCGAGCGGTCGTTGTTTGATGGAACTGACCTTTTTTGCAGCATTCATCGATCACACACACCATCTAATCAAATTTGTGATTAATGAACGCAATAATGCAGCATTAATCTGGAAGGCCTGGACCCCTTTCCGCTGTTCCGAAGGCTTCGTTGTTGTTGTGCAGAACCAGGAACATGTATCTGTCCAGAGTCATCGCTTCTGCGACAAGGGTCCTGCAGATTGACAAAAATGGTGCAACTGCAAGAAAAAAGTTGCCAATTAATATTTTTTTGTTTGCGGTGACGCAACTTCAGAACTTTCATCTTGCACAATCAAGTGTGTCGGTGAGTGCGCGTAGTTTTGCTTGTTTCCGTAACCAGAAAAAGAAGAATGTGCGCTTGATGTGGTGGAAGTCCAACTCCACAGGCGGAGCACTCGTTTGCCACATTTCGAAGTGTCACACTTCCGACTTCTTTACGACTGACTGAGGCAAGTTCATCCCGAAGCAAAGTGCATGCCGAGTCGTTAAACGTCGAGGAGGCCTCCAGCAATGGTGCCATGTGGGAGTGATAAATATTTTTACCTGTGGTAAAGATTACACTTCTTCTGTAATTCAGCAGATTGCTGTCATCTCCGTTCCTTCGGTAAACACTTGCTTCAGCAGACAAAGTACGTCCAGTGAGACAGGAAAAACATGTTTCTGAGTGGCTGGAAGGGAAAAAAAGATGGCTCACACCCAGCTGGTTAGTCATGACAACCAACTTTGGAACAGACGTTCGTCTCGTATTGTCCCTGCAGTGAATAAATTCTTCAAGGAGAAAGGGCTCAACAAGTTGAATTGAATGGCCTGCAAACTTAGCCTGTGGTAAAAGCAGCCGTCAGACTGGTTTTGTGATCGATTTCGGACGTGCAGTTCTTGTATGGATGGGATAGAGTAACGAGTGATCCAGGGCGGCAAGTTAATTAGTCGGTGGACAGATTTCCAGCCGGAAAAAAAGCTTCAAACGGGTCATCCATGTCACAGATTTGGACCATTCTCCCTCGACGACTTGCGTGTTCCCAAAGTTTTGTGACATTGGCTTTCCACGCAGGAAAAGACGGGGTGTACTCGTATTTCTCGGCTCGCGGCACCACAGTGACAACGGTGTGAACTGGTTGCCCACACAGGAACCCCCAAGCCTCACCACACAACAACATTGCTCTGTCCAGGAAGTATACGGCTCCAATGGATCGACATTTGTCAAGTTCACTGCAGTCCTGGAAACAAACGAAAAGAGACAGACAACCGAATTTATTCTTTGTTACGTTCACCAACCTGCAGGGTGCGGCAAGTTGTCCGCATGCAAGGTCTTCTGTTCCCTACAGCTCTGGAATTCTTCCAAATGTGTTTATGTGTTCGCCACTGCGGAGGCAGACGTCGACGCTCTGTTCATGCGACAGAAGAAGCAATTTCCTCTGCCTGAGATCAAGGTCTCGGTCCCAGAATTAGCAGGTTCAGTAAAATGACATGGCCTGAAGGTTGAGGTATGCTGAGTGCAAAAAACATGAAAGTAGCCCCGCAGACAAACCAAAAAGAGAAAAACACTGGAGTCAAGCAACAGAAACGACAAGCGAGAACGAGTGAAAAGAAGTTTTTACTTTTGTCGCAAACTGCATGCAGGCGATCACTTTTCGACAATGTTTCAGGGACAACTTCCATTGGGAATAATTCTAAACCACAGCCATGGGGCAAATATACTCTGGCGACGCCTACGTTTCAGTTGTCATTCCTCGAGGAAGAGAAAAAGCAGGCGGAGTCAAAGGCTAATTAGTGAACCGGGCCGTCGCAAAATTGGCAGAAGCGATGGCGAGCTTGGAAGAAAGGGTAATTGAAAGAAAGTATTTCACATTTCTGGTTCAGTGCAGGTTCCTTTCCATCCTTGTTGAACTGAAGTCTGGTGCTACAAACGGGATTAATGCGACTCGGTGCAACATGAAAAAGTAGTTTTTGTCACTTTTGTGTCATCATCGTCAAAAACACCCTGAAAATTGACTTGGGAATCAGTGCATTTTAAATGCTCAGCTGTGTTGAAATGCCCCAGGAAAAAACCCAAAAATCTTGCCTGGCAATTTGTTCAGTGTTAACAACGCAAGATTGTGAGGTCAGGAAAAAACAAAAAGCGCTTTTTCTTTTTGTCTCTGAATCCTAACAGATCAAACTATAAGGTGACTCCTGCAGCCAAATTTGAAGGGTCACTTCTGGAAATTTTTGAACCAGTGCAAAAATTGGTCAACAGTTGAAAAAATTTGCTACAGTATCGACGAAAATGCTGAAGATTTGTGAGTGAGCACAACTCGCGTGTTCCTTCATCAGAAAAAGGATGTCTTCTCAAACTGAACCAGCGCTGCATCAATCTCACCACTCTGTGCGCCTGTCCATTCCAGGACCTCAGCACGCTTTCAAATGCCATGTTTATTGACGGGATGTCTCCCCCCTGACTCGTAAAATGGCAACACATAAAGGTAAACAAGACGGGGATGGGGTTAAGTAGATCGAAGGACGTCAAAAGGTACAAAAGGCCCCAAGGTTATCAGCGTGGGTCTTTCTGACAGAGTTCCTCTACTTGGGCACTTGCAGTCGTGGCTAAAGCTTGCATAATCTGACAAAGCTCCAGGTTCAGGAAAAGTGGCACTGTAAACTCGGAGTGAGTCACAAGAAGAAAAGCCCTGCAGTTTCATTCAAATAAAAACTGACTTTGCTCGTTCATCACCCTCTTGAAAGAGAAGGGCGTGTGTGAGAAACCCTTCCACAAGCTTTCATACTCGTACCTGCAGACTCCCACTGTCAAATAGACACATTGAGGTTGTGGAACAATCTGCATGTCACAAGGCAAGCATGCCACTTTTGAATTGTAAACCCGCGAATTAGGAAGCAACTTGTGACCGCACAAAGGGGAAGGAACTCAGCAATTTATCCATCTGTCCCAGCTCAAGCGGATAAAGGTAGCGGGAGCTCGCTTGCCCTCTTCGACCCATTTTGAAGTTGTCCACAATTTTGCCCCTGTCAGGCCTTGTGTTCACGTTTTCCAGGTGGAAAAGGGCGTCAGCTGCTCCCCTGGGGTTCGATCCCAGCGTTTCCGCCTCCTCCTACTCCAACCCTGGATTTACTGGACACACACACACACACACACACACACACACACACACACACACACATGAGTCATGTACCTCAACAGTGAGCCCTTGGACCCTCACTGAGACAGTGGAGGATCCGTGGGTGAAAAGCTGGTGGAGTCTTCACCTTTCTCACCGCCCTTCAGGCTGTGGCTTTTCTCTGTCCTCTCGGAGGTTTGTGGATGTTTTTGTTGCTTGTTTTCCTGTTTTCGACCACCCATTCTCCAAACCACCTCACTACAGGGGTCTGCAGAAAACCACTCCTGTTTGTTCCTGTTCCTGTAAACAATTTCATATGTTTTTTGACACACAACAAAAATTCAAAATGAAGGCGTGTCCAAGGACATGTGCACCACAAAAAAGGCTGTCTTTTGTCAAAGGCTCTCGGACCCCCACCCCCACCCCACCCACATAGTCAGCTCCTTCAACACCAAGAACCCCACTTGGCGATTTGAAAAGAGGCAGCCGCCTTTTCAACTCAACAGCAATCAAAACAAGAAGCAGTGCGAAATGCAAAGTCATGCAGGTGCGATGTCCCAGGCGCCCCCTTCTCGCACTCGCTTCACTTGCCCCCTGTGTGTCCCTGTGTGTCACTATGTGTCCCTGTGTGTCCCTGTGTGGGATACAATGCAACACAACATAACATGGGACATCCTGACCAAGATGTCATCACCTTTGTGCACCCCTTCATGCGTTCCCTTCATGTGCTCCCTTCATTTGCGAACTTTGCACACGCCTTTTGCTTGCCCCCTTCGCACACCCCCTGCATGTACAAGACAAGCTGCAATTCAACACACGGGACATCCCAGCTAAGATGCCATGTACCGCCCCTGCATGCATGTGTGGGATGTTGTGTGACGTGATGCAACACAATGGGACACGGGGCATCCTGGGCGAGATGTCACACTGAAAAAAATATTTGGTTTCAACCAGTGGACACAGCTCAAGTGCTTGTGAAGTCCAATGTTCTCGTTTCTTTTGCCTTGGAATCAAATTCAAGAATCTCAGGGTCTCAGGTGCCAGTGACTTGAAATCAAAGCCGCCACACAAAATGCCCAATGAAAATTGGCGGCGCACCACGAGAGAAAACTGGACCCAAATCAGGAACCGCTGGGTCGATCAGGGTGACCTCACAACCCAACGAAACTGAAGCTCTCAGCGGTTTTTTTTTTTTTTTTTTTTTTTTGTCTCAGAACATCCTGGTCGAACGAGTAATTCTGGAGCGAGGTTTACGGGCCAATTACATCTGACACCAGACGTATGAACAAAGGTGCTGTGCTAAACCACCCCAATGTCAGTTTCATCACTGCAAATCCCTCCGTAAATGGACACAAGATTGTATTTTGTTGTGGTTCAGCTCACTGACAAGTGCCCAAACACGCATGAACATGAGTCTGCAAACTGTGGCCTCTCGTCTCGCTACGAGTTTTTGATCCTTCGACACAGTATGAGTTGTGCTTCTCATACCCAACTGCATGACTACATGCATTTGAGACCATCTGCCATCATGTTGCAGCAATAGCAGCTCACACCTCAATCAATTTGGGAATTTGCTCACTATGCACTCAAATGTTCCAGCTTGATGATCATCGAGATTGCAAAGCAATCTTGGTGATCATCTTTTGCAATCTTGATGATAATCTCGCTGGAGTAATTTTTCGGTGCCTTCGCAAACTCTCCGTGGTGCGAGATCCCTGCACGCATACATGGACAAGTGCAAACTGAACTGTCATTGCAACCAATCCACGCAAGACTGCGCAGACATCCTTTTCTCCGAACGAACCCCGTCCACATGAAGTGTATACGTGAAAACAAGCCTGAGAGTGAGTGCAAAATTAGGCAGCTTCCCTTTGGCAGTCTTCACTGAAGGACCCTCAAGCTCCTCGTATGCAGGTATGCAGAGGAAACGCCGCTGATGGTTCTTTGTGGTCTCACGCACACTTTTGTGAAGATGTTTGATTCATGTACCTGAGGAAACACGAATCACTTTGCGTTGACTGAACATGCTGAGAAGCAGATTGTCAAGGGCCTTGTTTCTGCCTGCGTAAACTCGGGAAACGTTTGATCAGCGTGCGTTTCAGATGCTTATCCCATCCAAGAAGAAAAGTCTGCGTGTGTTTCGCTCCCTTTTTAGGTGATTTGAGGAGCTTGGTCCGATTTGTGAGCTTTTGGACAAAGTGAGCGAATTTGGAGCAAGCAAAATCAAATCACCTATAGGCATGGTCTTCCAAAAGTATGAGTACACCTGTTTCATAGTTAAAATGAGGATCAATATCAGATCTTTTGGGCTCTTTTAGTTCAATTTAGGTTGCGGATAGTGTGCCAGGAAGGATTTCAGGAACTTTGAATTTTAGGGTTCTTTAGGTCAAAAAGTTCAAAT
>JAAUXT010078791.1_pt1 | contig 11319 bp, 10 predicted proteins | sample 7278171 | NCBI WGS metagenome assembly JAAUXT01 (sample SAMN14350112, study PRJNA611818) | marine sediment metagenome | isolation source: surface marine sediment (1.8m) | place: French Polynesia: Moorea | collected 2018-08 | reverse complement strand
CAGATAAATAACAAGTTTGTGAAATTCTGATGTGGCATAGCAACATAAATGGTATTTTTGTACAGCATGGTCAGATGAAAAGTGGTATCATTTTGAGGAGTTGTAAGATGAAAACATTGTTTGGGTGCATGATGACAGGTGTGTTACTTTGGTTATGTTGCATGATAGTTAAAGAGTACATATTGGGGTGTTGGATGGATGTGTGTGTTTGACTCAAGTGCATTCCATGTGATATATGATGACCTCTGAAGATGGCTCAAATGGTCTGAAAAATGGATTTTGATGGACTAATGGATTGAGAAAAGTTGAAATTTTTCTCAACAGATCATGAATTCCATTTAATGGTAGTTTGGCAAAGTCATTACAACTACCTTGGTGGTGTTTGTTTGTGGATCAATCATGTTTGAAATTTCTGGAAACACAAAAAGTGCATTTTCAACTTTTTTGTTTCTCAACTGATTTCAACTTTGTTTCCATTTCTTGGAGGGTATGACTGGGGGAATCTTTGAGATTTGAGGGCATGCGCACCCTTTCCCACCTTTTGTGCCGTTTTATAGGGGCCGTGTCAAGAATCCCGCGTCATTCGTTCGAATCACCGCGGACGTCGTCAGGCGCCAAAATGTCTGCTTGATGTCTGATTTTACACCACTTCACTCCTCGATAAAGTTTTGTGACACCAACAGTGCCAATGTAGACACACCGAACCACATCCATTGGGTGCAAACACCAGCCAGGAAACATGTCGCTTTGCTCAGGTGCCCATGGCCAACCCCTGACTCTGAGTGGGACCTGGGCAACCAAACCTGACCCAGGTGGGACTAAGCCAGGTGCTACTGCTCTTCATCGGGTGTGTGTATGTGTGTGTGTGGGTGGGGGGTCAACCCTGACCCTTGATACTCATGCTGGACCGCCTAGGGGTGAGGGGGGGGGGATCTGTCAACATTATTTCTCCCGAAGCATGATCGAAAAAATCTGCAAGGATACAGAAACTCTTACATGTCACCCATGAGTCGAGCGTCCTCTGCTCGAACAACCAAACTGCGAATCAGGTTGGAGTGATCTGCCATCTCTGCCGTGAGCTTCTGCCTCGCGCTGTGGTACTCGTCAACCTGTAAGTAGTCAAACGAAATCAACAATGCCATAAGCGGACCAAAACACTCGACGCAGAATCCTACTTGTACGAGTATTTCTATGTCGCTGCTAAAATTCGATTGCACACAGTAAGGATCGTCCACGGAAAGAACAAGCAACAGAATGTTCACCTTCACCAAGATCTCTCTGAGTTTTTCCATTTCGTCAGGGTAGTCTGCGGTGACGTTGAGATCATCCAAGTTGAGAAAATTGGCCAATGCCTGGATCAGATCCCCAGCCAGATCCATGTCATCTGTTCTCAGCGTAACCTGGTGGCGAAACGTGGAGCAAAAACACTTTCAGCAGATTTGCGGACAGGTACGTGGGCGACGCATCGGTGCGACAGGCGGCCATCTGAAAACAGCTACTGTTCGGTATCTCGTAAAGGAAGGGGGCAAACAGCCGGCCATGCACAATTTCTTTGGAGGGAGAGACCTGTTGCCTGGGAAGGTGAAGGTTTCAACACGAGAACTTTGTGGACAGGAACACTGGTTTCAACCAAACATTCCTCGTGGACCTGGACCTGAGGCAAATTACACCGAAGGAGTTGAGGAAGTCCTGTCTGAGGTACATGGACGACCTTGGGAGTCACACACGCCAACGCTTCAGCAGAAACAAACTATCTGAAACCAGTTCTGAGGCGCCGTCGGTGCGCCACGACGCTGTCTGCAGCAAACAATTTGCTCTGCCATTCTTCTTGCGAAAATCAGGACGTTTTGGCAACAAAACAAAACGCAAAGCAACCTCAAAATTGAACGTCACTTCTCACAACAAAACAAACGTTGGTGACGAAAACGCGCAGGCTAACTTGTCTTATCACAACGCTCGAAGTTCCAAGGTTCGAGGCTTTCAGTGATTCTTCCTACAAACGTCCAAAGTGAATGAGTAAGTCTGCACCAAGTGCGAAGCATGAGAAAGGAACACGAAAAAGAATGACCTCAGTCTGGGTACACAAGCTAGTTTTCTCTTTCTAAAAAGAAAATAAATGCCACTGAAGTGGACTCTCCACGCAAACACCGGCAAAGATGACCATAAAAAATACCAATTCACAGACCATTCTCAAAAACACACCACGTACCTGGCCAGCTTGTTCCATCTTGATGATCAGAGGTCCACATCCACGAAGTGACATGAACTGGAGATGCAAGGAGTTTCCTTCCACCACTATGTCTTCTTGCAAGAGGAAGTTCTGGTTCATCCACATGACAACCTGCACAGAAAACCCAGCTTGCCAAAAGGAAACAGGTGAAAGAGAAAACCTGTCTTGTGTTTGGAGAATCAGTGCAGTAATCTGTGATGAAACACTGACCCTATTTATTCTTTCGTTCACTTGGAAGGTCACGGAGCTCTTGGGTGATGACAGTTCTTCTGTCTCCAGGGAATACATGGAGAAACGTGGAAGTTGCCTCGTCAGCTCAAATACGTGAAACTGTTGACTGTAAAGAAAATCAATCTGAATTGTGACTCTTCAATGGATGTCACTCTCCCAGGGTCTCACTCTCCCGACCTTGAAACCCACCCCCCCCCCAAAAAAAAAAAAGAACCCAGCAACTTCAACAATACGCGTGAACTTGTGACCGGGGAATTCACCTAGCACAGTACAAGCTGTAAGACCAGAAGGCAAGCTTGTGTTTTTGTCAAATTAGGACAGGAGGTGCCCATTCCTCTCCTCTGACGTAAGAACTGTTCAGCCCGTCCAGCTGAAAGACCCAAGGGACGACGCTGGCACGGAAAACACCACAACACAACAATACTCAACCAACCTCTGTTTGTAGCCCACAAAAGCCTTGATGTGCAGATCAACGGGCACGTCTTTCGGTGGAACAATGGGCACTTGCAGTTCTGATGTGAGATTGTTGACCGGCGGGTGCCTGCAAAGATGTCAAACCTGTCTGCCTCAGCTTCAGAAAAGGAGCAGCAATCGCAGCTTTTTGCTTCCTGTAAAATGGACTCATCAGATCGTGAGGGACGACGACAGTGTACTCACACTACATGACTTTCTCCTTCAAATATTCCCTCAGCAAAAATCAAGACTGCCTTGATAATGGTGTCTGGAAGGAACAATGAGAGAAATCAATGGTCACGACGTTCTCCTGTCCGATTGATTCTTTGACTGATTGGCAAGCGTGTTTGTTGGACTACCGATACCACACCTCAAGACAACTTACCGTTCGTTGTGGAGATAATCAGTTCCACGTGCGGCTGAAAGACAAAACGAATCTCTTTTCAGACGTGAACTTTTTGAAATGCATTGTTTTTGTCACCAGAGCCAACACAACATTGCAAAGGACAAGGCGCACCGCCACATGAAGTTGTCATGCCTCTCGGATTTGAAAATGATTCGAACACAAGAACTATGGAACAAGTCCGCGTTTGGACGGTCCACATACAAACATGAACGAACAGTGAACTAACATCATACCAGGCAGTTCAACAGGAAATACTCCTGTGGGCTGAAAAACTGTCATCACAAGTCGTCAGATTTGCTCGAAATTTGCTTCACCTTCATTCTTCGCAACACCAAACGCTTGTACTGACTGATGTGAAAGCAACTTCAAGCACAACGGCACAACAGTGTGATGCGGTGACAACGCACAGAGCTCCACTGGTCCCAGACAATGAAGGCGCACATCTATAACATTCGTTTTTACCTTGCTTTTCATTTCAGGTAATTTAGCTTTTTTGTCCGCGGATGTCTTGGTCGCTTCTTGTCCCTTTTTACGGCATCAAGATTGGCAAAATGACAAAAACATGTGGTGCAGCTCAAAAGTATGCGCCGACTGAGGAAATGTCAAAATGGGTCACGGGCAGCATAATAATGCAAATTTGTTTGTGCTGGGCAGATTTGATCGTACCTGTTAAGTTCCTGGCCAATCACTGACAGATTATCAAGGACGAGGAAGTACACAGGCAAGGAGTTCAGCATTCTAGGTGTCATAGAATGAAAAGGGGGCAGGCAGTGTTGCAAACAGAAAGTGCTAACTCACCAAGGACGGTTCCCCCAAGTTGACACTGAGAGTTGTTTGCAGCTGTGTGTTTGCCTGAAACGAGAAAATGAGACGATTGGATGCAGGTCCAGAACTGGGGAGGCTGGGGGCCTGGCACCTGGAACCCCATATCGTGTGCTGCATGCCTATTTGTTTCCAGTACACGTGTCACATTTTGTCACTTTTGTAATCCGTCTCCTCCGCCACTGAGTCAGCCACCTGACCAGATGAATCCGCTTTTGGCGAGTGAGATTTTTACTGCAACAAGTTTTGAAACAAATTTTGAGCACAACTTGCTTTGAAGCACGCCAAATTGTTCCAAAGCCAAGACACCTTCTTCCCTGTGAACCTTTGAACATTTATGTCATATCCAAATATATTCGGAGGCCTCAATCGTTCTCGGACTGTTAGCCTCACCGGAATGATGCCCATTTGTTGCTGATCCAGTTCCCCTAAACCCGACGGACGGTCAAGCCGAGCAGCCTTCTGGTTTTCTTCGTAGTTCTTCAGTTCGAGCAGCAGATTCTTCACAAACAAAAGAAACGCAACCTCATGGCATTCGCAGAACACTTCATACACAACACGTCTTGTTTCTTGTCAGTGAGTGTTTACCTGTTTTCTTTGGGACAATTCACGGATCGTGTCCTGTTCCATGTTGTTGTCCATCAAGTTGCCTTTCATTTCCGCCGCGGCACCTTGATATCCACGAACTGAACAAGGAGAAAACAAGAACGCCTTTCCACGTTGAGACACGCTTGGTATGCAGCTGTCATCTGTTTCCTTTTCATGAGCCATTCCAGATGTCATCTGACTTACTTTCGCCTTCAACGGACGTGCAAATCAGAAGGTTGTTTCCGTCCATCCTGTATTCTCCCTGGAGAGACAAGTTTGGAATGAAAGAAATGGTGCAGAAATTAGTCACTCCAAGAACAGCACGCGATCTCGTTCAGCCTTGCAAAACCAAAGAGGTCGCAAGCACTTGCTTGTTCCATCATTGCGGCAATCACACATCTCACCTTTGAACATGCGACCAGAATTCTGGGACACAATGACGGTGAAACACAAGTGATTCGCCTCTCACATGCTAGATCTGCAGTGCTCAGTCAAAACTCCGTCCGCAGAAGGAAATTGCTGGCTCTTTCATTGCACTGATGTCACACAGACCACAACAGGTCCCTATCCACGTGAGCGCATCGATCCGAAAACTAATCTGAATTGCACAGAGGCGAAGTTCATACCTCTACAATTCCAGCCACAGCGTGACTGAAGTTGTCCTTGAAAACAACTTCACCAGTTCTGTCACTCCTTGCGTCAATCTGCAGTTCAGAATAGAAGCACAAAAATGTTCATTGTTTTGCACCAATTCTGCCAACGACAGGTTCCTAGAACAACACGTCATGGCTACGGACACGAACCTTTCCATTGCTCCAACCAGTGATGAGCTCCGGAACTCCGTCCGAATCCAGATCAAAGCTGTGAATCGTAACCGCGTGGTTCTTGGACTGAAAATAATCTTTGCTGCGTTTTTGTCATGCAGAATTAGCTGCTTTCGAAAGTTCCAAGTCGTTTCTTTCAAAAGGTACTTTATTGTTCTGAGCATTTTTTGCCAATCACCTTGATCCTCCAGAAGCGTGCGGACTTCTCATATACGCCCACAGTTCCATTGGCAAGAGCGTACCCAAACTTGCTATCCATCATTGGACATAGGGAGGTTATTGCCTGCGAAAACACAGACAAGCATGGTTTGTGTGCAGTCATCAAAAACCTTGACTTGCAGGATTGAAATGTCACTCACCTCAGTTTCTGTCATTTCAGCAATTATCTCATCCTCTCGAAACACGCGAATGTCAAAGTCTTCTGATCCCACAATCAACTGAAACCAAACAAGAAAGCAGAGCATCAATTGATGAACACAGGTGCTCCACCTCGCCAAGAGTGCGATTGACAGCTACTCCGTTTCGGTAGATATTGCGGGAAGGGTGCTCACAACAGACTGTATTTTGGTCGTGGTCACCTTCCTGATCACTGCCATGTGGCGGCCAGGAAGTGGGATGATCACTGCAGAGAAAGGTGGTCACCCTTCCCTTGACGATAACTCAGTGATCACCAATGGGCTCCCTCCCCCCACCCACAGGGGTCTCACTTTCTCATTGTCTCAGTACCATTTGCCGACCAGCATATTTTGCCTATACAGTAGACTCTGCTCATGGTGGACACTGTTTACCGTGGACAACTGTCAACCATGGACAGTCGATGATGCACCGTGCATCTTTGGCCAAAAACTCTGCTTACCATGGACAACTCTGTCAACTGTGGACTATGGACACTATTTCCTGGTATTCAGGACAACTTTCTCTCCTAACCATGGACAGTCTACTAAAAACTTAAAAAAAGGAAATTTCACTTTTATCTTTACAACTTTTATTATTTTGGTGAGACCAATTTTTCTTTTGTATCTCTTCACCACTTATAACTTTTTGAAAGAGTCAGTAATTGAGCTTTACCAAAAAAATACAGCTTTTTCTGGGTTTCCTTTCCTTTGGACCCATCAAAGCCACTTTCAACACCTTTGAAGGTGACAAAAGCATTCGAACCAGGCCTGTAGGCTCTGAAACCTGGGACAGTGCCAACCATGTTGAGTGATATCAGGGGGTCGACTGGATATCCTGACACACAAAAAGGAATTGGCGCCGACTGATATATTTCAAAATGTGTTGCTGTTGTCTGTTTTGTTCTTCTGAGACCTCAAGCTCTTTTCAGACCAGAAACACAACACAGACCTTTGGACCCGAAATCTGTGCCAATATCTGACCCACAGAATGTGCACCAGTGATGCCTGTGGGTGATTTATCTGGGTCATTGTTTGGGTCACTAAACTGAGCATCCCAAAGACATCCATTCAAACGATCACCCAACAAGAAGGCTATGCCAAGAAAGCACACAGTTCCACCACACCAACTTGGCGAAACGCGCAAATTTTGTCATGTTCAGAGACTGGGGGAGGGGCAAGTCAACATTGCAGCTTCCAGCTCAGCATTGATTGCTGATAATTTTCCAGCATTGTTGATTTACAACCGCCTGGCAAGTCAATGGTGCACAGACGGCTGCCTTTGGCCTGACAGTGAACTGTGGGCTTCAATAAATCAGAATAATAATTCTTTTCTTTCAAATTCATCTTTTTTCGCTGAATATTCCAGAATAAATTTTAAAATTGCCCTGACTTCTCCCGAATTTGGCTACAATATATCAACTTTCCCTGACACTTCTCTGACTGGAAAAGGTCTTCTCCAATTTCCAGGTTTTCCAGACCGAGTAACAACCCAGCCAAATCTTCAGTCTGTCCGCAGAATCGCACAGACTATGGTTTTTGACACAACCCTCATCAGTGCTCACTCACTTCGTCCTGGTCGTCGTTGTTGAAATCAACCAGAGCCAGGGAACAGACGTTGTCACCAGTCACCTGAAGGGAGCGCAACAAAAGAGTTTCTTGGTGTGTGTGCGTGTGTGTGTGCACGCGCGTGCGTGTGTGTGTGTGTGTGCTTGTGTTGTGAAATACAAGTTTCCGAAGAGTTGGTTTCAGATTCAACTCACTGTCCAAAACAAATCTTCTCCTTCAAAGTTGTATCCCTGCATTGAACAGTTGCCACCAATGATGGCCAAAGGTTGTTCGATGGTTCCCAGAGTACCCACCACGACAGCGTTCGCACCATCCGGGGTCTGGACAAATGTGCACATATATTTGACAAGAAGAAATACCAGAGAAGTCACAAATACCCAAATTTACGACTCGAACGGAGAGGTCACTTACGTCTTTGTAGAACATGTCGGAATTATTTTCGACATCATATGCCAAAAGATTCGTTTGTGTTCCAACCACAAGGACATCAGCGTCTGAGTTCATATTCAGTTGTCCGGCCGTTATGGAGCTGACCGCCTGATTGATGTTGAGCAAGCTCAAGTCATTTTCAAGTGCTGTCTCAACTCTACCGCCTCGCTGGCCTCGAGTGTGTGGGTTGTGAATAAACACCTGTGAAAATGAACCAGCCTTCACAATCAGTGCTTGTACGGCATGGCGTGGTGAAGAAAATAAAACACTTTTGATTTACATTGCACAAAACTTTGCACAAGAGGGTTGAGGGTAGGCAACAGGTTTCTGGGATGTAAACAAACCTTACAGTTTCTTACGGGTCAGTTTTATCCTTTTTTGCGGCTTCATACGGATTGGGATGGAAAGAGGAAATGGCTACAGGTAAGCACACAACAAAAAAGAGGGATTTCTGTGAAGAAACGAGGCCAGAATCACAAAGTTGAGATATCCCCCCCCCCTCCGGAACTCAAGCTGGCCAAGTTGAGTTGTCCGCGGGGGGGGGGGGGTTGAATCAACTTTGGGAAAATGATCAGTAGGTAATCCTGAACACTGTAACATCAGAATCCCAAAGTTGAGTTGCCGACCCACCACGGAAACTCAACTTATCCTGAACATACACCGATACCAGGGTAAACTGATACCAGCTCGCGGCTGATAACCAGGGAGGTCTGTCTAGTCAGAAGCACAGTCTGAAAGCGGTACTGCTGCTGTCTCTAGTGCTTGTGAACATAGACGTTTACATTAACTTGCACATCTGTTGGAAATGTGTCTCGTTGTTGCCTGACAATCTGATTTGTATTGCACTGTCCAAATGTAGTTTGGCAAAGAGAACATGGTGAGATCACACCACGTTCACAGACAGAGAACGTTTCCAACGGTGCAATCGCCAAGGGAGCTGCAGGTATCAAGGTTGATGACGAGAGGACATGACTTATCAGGTGATAAAGAGGTGATGACTACGGTGTTTTCTGCTAGAAGGGAGGGGTGACAACATATGGTCTTTCCCCCATGTTGCCAATGCATAACACAGGCTCACTCACTAGAATCTACGAGACGTGGGTGTGTAACGCAAAGCGTACTCGGCACATGCTCTCTACCCATTCGAGGTTCAAAATCAAACGATCGTTGGAGCTGTGAAAGAGAAACAACAGTACAGCACCTTGCCAGCTGTCGTTGCGCACGTCAAACATGGGTGTTTCCCATCGAAGAGTCCCACGGTGGCCATGCGAGGATTGACCTTGTGGTTCAGTTTCAGCGTGAACACCGGTGTTAACATCTTGCTGATTGGCGAACTGATCCGACACTGAAATAAAACAGTCAAGGCGCTTTTGTACAAAGCTGCCAGCGGCAACATTTCTGCGCCAGAAAGTTTGCCGTTGAAAAACTGCATCATAAATTGGTGGTCACCGTTTCTTGATCCTCAAAATCGTTCAAAATCAAGGGTGGGGGAGATTCCAGTGTGGGCACGATCACCAGCTCCCACCTCCGGTGCACAGACACACACCACAGTGATTGCACTAAGCGCACGGAAAAAGGCGACAAACATTCCAAACAAGACACCGTTTGAACCAATCTACCACCCCCAATCAAGCTTTTAAAACCAGCAACCTGAAGCAGTGAAAATTTGACAGATCTGCACAAGGAGGCTGCGGCTGGACGCAACCTGGACCAGAAAGCGCGCGGGTCAACGCGGTTGGTAATGCGTACAGCAAATATGGCTACTTGAGCCAAAATCTGAGTTTCCTATCAGGCAAAATATCAGCCACATTCGCCTGACAAGAAACTTGCAGGCCTTGCCAAAATTTTGAAACCGGGGAAGGGGGTGTTCCGGGAGTCCAAGAGTTGTGCTTGTGCCAGACAGACATCACCGTGAAAGCAAACAAAGCGAAAGTGAAAATCTGACAACTTTCCACTGACAGGCAAAATGTCGTCCACATTTTGCCTGTCAGGGGCCTGTTGACTTGGTCAAAATTTGAAGTCATTGTGTGTGTGTGTGTGTGTGTGAGAGAGAGAGAGACAGAGAGAGAGAGAGAGAGAGAGAGAGAGAGAGAGAGAGAGAGAGAGAGAGAGAGAGGGGATTCTAGTATGTGCACGACCACCAGCTCCTCCTCCAGTTGGAGTCCACAGAAACACACCACAGTAATTGCACCAAACGCACGGACGCAGAAAGGAGACGGCAAGTGGTAGAGGGACGTCAAAAACTTGTGCTGTGCGTTCGCTGGAAAGCAACACACGGATTGACACAGCACATGGAGATCGGATCGATGATTGGGATGTAAGAGGTACAAACCTCCAGTGGAAAAAAATGTCAATTGCCTTGTTACTTCACGGCCCAAACAGGAATATCATCTCAGTGCTAAGTTATAAGTGCAAGCGGCAATAGGCAAGAACGCTGGAATGCCTGTTGTTGGAGTCATCCCGCGGTGAATGCAAAAATGTCAAAATGTCGAGCTCATGGAGTGATTGAAAGGGGAGACTAATTCTTTTGTTCGGTCTTGATATAAATAAATATTGTTTGGTTCACAAGCAGCTTATCTTCATACAGGCTACTATGAGCTTATATTTTCGTTGAGAGGTTGTATGTATCCAGACCGTCAGGATCGTGTGAAATGAATGTTGGATGTTTGTTGAATGCGCGTACCAGCCTCGCTGTAACGCGCGCTTTGCTTTATATCCGACCAACTGTTCGCGGAGACATGGGGCGATAACCCCCCAACCCAAATGCATTTTGTCTATATGTTGCGGATCCTTGCTTACAAGACGAGCTCGTACCTAAAGCAGTTGAAATATGAAGTAACTCAAATGTCGGCATACGCGTCTGCTCAAAATTTCTTGTCTTCTATGAGCAGGTGGGAGAAATTGAATTACGTCTCTCCATTGTACACGTAGATCCAGAAGGGTAGATCTACATTTCTCACTTCCTTGCTGTCAAATATTGTCGAAAGAATTTTCAATGAGTTGTCGCAGCCAATATCCGTAGAACGCATCTGGATAGCAACTTGCTTTGATTGCCAAGCAAATATTGCCAAAAGAAATATCTATTTGCAGTGAGTGAATTGAAGGTTGTGTTCGATTCACTCTCCCGAACCGCAAAACACTAGACTCTACTTGGCACACATGCCTGAAGAAATCCACATGTAGTTATTGGAGACTCTGTGTGTGTTTGTGTTTGTGTGTGTTGTGAAACAACGTTGGGGTTTACTCTTTCTTTGTGGTCACTGCGGGGGGGGGGGGGGGGGCAAAAAATTGTTTATTTTTTGGCAATTTTTTTTAAAATTTTTTTTATATAATTATGTTTTGTTTTAAAAAAAAAAAAAAAAAAATTTTAAGGAT
>JAAUXT010059682.1_pt1 | contig 11319 bp, 10 predicted proteins | sample 7278171 | NCBI WGS metagenome assembly JAAUXT01 (sample SAMN14350112, study PRJNA611818) | marine sediment metagenome | isolation source: surface marine sediment (1.8m) | place: French Polynesia: Moorea | collected 2018-08 | reverse complement strand
TTTTTGCAATGCAGAGAAATGTAGAGTGTGAAATGCAGAGGATAAAAAGAACAGCTTTTGGACACAAAAAAGCGCAGAAACGCGACGCAGAGCGAAAAAAGAATAGCCCCCTGGTGGGTACGCAACACCACGTTGTTGCTTTGTGCTGTAACACCAATGGTTTGTAACACGCGTTACGTGTTGTGTCTGCCATGTCACACAGGGTCGGTTTGTGCACCTTTGTTTTGCTTTGTCACTTCTTCCAAAGATTTGCGTCAGTTTCTTTGTTCAATGAGAAAAGTCGATTATTTATTCATTGTCATTCCTGCACTTGGTCAAGGTGAGTTTGATGTAATTTATTTTGTTTCACACTCCATGGACACCGTGAGTTCCTGAGGTTGTCCTGGGTGACCCGCTGGTTGCCATGGACACACTTGGCGGTTGCCATGGACACACTTGGCGTCGTCCTGGATACGCGGGATAAACCCACGGAGACGATACATGTGCACTGTGGTGATGATGCTGCACGTTGCCAAGGAAGCACGGCGTTGCCATGGAGATGTCGAGTACTATTGTGATGCTGGGTGTTGCCATGGCAACGCTTCGTGTTGCCATGGAAGCACTGTTGTCATGGAGACGCTGCGGGCTCCCTCTCGCTTTGTTCTTGTTTTCTGGTTGATTGTTCTGTTCCTGTGGCTACAATATTCTATATTTCCAATAAAATATCAGAAAAGAACGTCATGTGTTGTTTAGAATAACTGCTGACTGCACGCGTGGATACAAGATTCGGTTTGGGGGGGGGCGTCAAGGGGTCGACCTGTGACTAGAAAATACCTCCAGGAAGGTTGCGTGATTTGCACTCAAACACAACATCCTGGATCCGCCCCAAGTGAAGGTGGCGCCACCACTGCCGCACTGATACTCAGGATCAGGGCCAAACAAATCCGGAGCGCCAGTGTCAGGTATGGCGTCAGCGCGACTCGTAGCATTTCAACAAGGAATTTCAAATGCAAGACGTGGGAGAGACCGCGCGGTCCAATGCCCGGTCCGAAAAACAGCATTTGTTACGTGGGAAAGCAACTTGCCACGGAACAATTTCCCTGGCATTCTGACAATCACCTCAAGCACAGACCCACCAAACTTTTCTGAAAATCGGATGTGGCAAACCCTTCTCTATACCAAGCTGCAAACAGTTGCCTGCAAATACCAAGTCGTTTTTGTACATGTTGCCAAAATGTGTTGCATCTTCCCAGGTAAAATGCCATGGAATTTGAAATTCTGGCATGGCGGACGTCTTGCATCTAAAACTCTCTAATACGCGCTTACCACGCATCATCCATGCAGAGGAGAAATTACCTGCTGAGAAAAAGTGACGGGCATACACACAGGGGAATGTTCAAACGTACAAGTATGTATGACATATCAGTCTCTGCCATCACTTTCAGGTTGAACTCTGGACCACAAGTTCGTTGCTGAGATATTCAAGTTTCTCACTCAATTCGAAGGATGCGCGGATAGGTCAGAACAAGCCACTCGATACCAACAGCTCAGTACGTATCGAGCATCTGGTCATAGTCAGAGTTGCTACACCTTGGGGCTCGAAAGTGGCTCCAGGGGGCGGGTCAACAAACCCTCTGTTCTTTTGTGCAGATGGCACAATAATTGTTCGTGGAGAGAATTCCTTTGCGGCTTTGCTCTGATGCTACTGTCTTAGTTGCCAGCATGATCAAATTCGACCTGCTGCAGTTGTTGATGTATCCCTTGCTGCGTTTGCAGCTTTCTGGATCGTCTCCACAATGAGTCGAAAATTCTCCACTCCAATGTTGTCCATAACTTTTTGAAATCGCAGTAGGAACTGTTGTTGCTGTTGTTGCTGGTGTTGCTGGGCTTGCCCTGTGCGTCCGCTGTTCTCACTGCTGTTGCCACCCTCCTGCAGTAGGATTCTCTCCACCCCCTGCAGATCCTGCTGCGACATGTCATTGAGATGGCCTTCTGCCTCTGCCGTCAGCAAGATCCGGTACAGCTCCTGAAAAAGATTAGCAGATTCCATGAGAAAGATAGAAGTGCAAGGCAAGCATCACTTGGCGTATTCCTTATCTTTCGGAGGTTGACTTCTTGTTCCGGCAAATCTTCCACTACGGGGTCACTGTGTTTCCCTACAAGCACGACTGGTTCAGTCGGTCCACCGGTCTCACCTTTCTGGTGTTCCCCTCCACACTGGTCTTGTTCCTGAAGAAGATGAGCAGTTCCCTCTTGTAACCGGCAGAGTTTCCTGTATTGTCCATCCTCTTTGTCCTGGCGTTTGCGTAACTGATCCCAAAGTGAGTAAGAGCTGTGGTTTCGAGGGTCTGGGGTGTGAAGTACCCAGCCAGTCGGGCGATGTCCTGATCTGTCAGGCTCGGGAGCTGGACAGGAACACAGAACAAAAACAATGCTTTGTAGTGGAACAGTTCATCAACAACTTTTGAATTCCAGACAAAAAGCCAAGGGGACAGCAGAACCACAGGGTATCAAGACGACCACTGCAAAGATCTCTCCTGGCATGGGACAATGTGAAAAAAGTATAAGTGTCAGAAGGCCATGCTCCTTTTGGACACGACAGGAACTAAGTTTGTGGTCACCTGGTCCAGATTTGCTGCATCCACTGTTTTCTGGATCTTCTCCTCTTCTTCACGGCTCAGTGTCCGAACTCGCTTCCTCCTCAGGTCCATGCCATCCCCTGATGGATCCCCTGGATCTGCCTTTCGCTTATTGGCCGCTGGAGGAACCTCCTGGAACAGCCAATCAAAATGCCCGACAAACACTGCCAACCATCCTACGCTTGTCTCAACTGGAAGTCATTGTGTGGAAAGTGCTTCAGTCAAATCAGTAACAAATAAATTTGGTGGGTTTGTTTGTTCAAGGCTTACCGGACAAAGGTCATCCTTTGAGAAGCTGAGAGGAACCACCATGGAGGAACGCTCTGTCTGCACCTGCAGAGGTGGCGCCCCCTGCTCTCCCTGCTTCCCTGCTGATCCCTTTTGTTCCGTCTGCCTTTCAAACACTCTTTCAACACCGGCTGCTTCCCCTTGCATCAGATTCACAGATAAGTCAGCTTCAAAGTTGCCCATGAAGTGGGAAATGTTTTCCCCTTTGGCAAGAAGACTGTAGATGGTGGTCTCTTTTGGAGGAGACCTGCAGATGTGGTTGTCACGGATACCAAGCACCTGATCCAATGGCTTTACCTGAAAGAATATCTTGGACTGTTCAACATCAGGGTGAGCTCATTCTGAAGGACAGAGCAAAGAGAGCCACAGCATAGGTTTCTTTGTTGTAACACAACAAGAAGGCAGAGATGCATTTTGAGTGTTGTTTCATTGGGACAAAAGATCCTCAGAACGGAAACAAAATTTGCAAGAAGTTACCAGTTCAAACTTGTCTCCTTTCCAAGCTTCAGATGGAAATGGAGGCTGCCAATGAGAGCCTTTCACCAGCAGAGATACACTCATCTTGCCGGAGGCTGGGTCAATCTTTTGCTTTGTAATTGGCAAGCTTCCTTCTGTTATGTAGCCAAGGCTCAGGTCTGCTGCATGAGACTTCAAATCCTTGGGAAGAAAGACAAAAGAAGAGAAAGGTCCACATCAGATTTTACTGAAAAGTCATCAAACTGAAGCACAAATATAATGCATTGCCAGAACTAAATTCTGAGAAGTTGCTCCATTACCTGTCTGAAGTCAGCAATCACCTCATGGGGCATGCTGCAGAAGTAAGGTCTGATCTGCACCTCTTGTTGTGTTGTTCCATCTTCTACATAGCTCTTGAACTTGCCAAAAAAGAAGTTGGTGGCCATCTCCAAACAGAGTGGAGGAGTGTGGCAAAAAGTGCAGATCACTTTGCAGAAGGCTGAAGTGTGGAGCTCAATGAAACTGTTTTTGATGTCATAGAACAAGATGCCATCAGTGCATTTGTCTCGTTGAGGCACCTCAACAGTAGCATGTGATGAATTTCTGTTTTCATGCCACATCCTGACCTTTACCTTCCTGAATTCAGCACCTTCATGCAGACAGTGAGGTATTCGAAGAACATAGGCTGAAGAATTTGTTTTGGCAGGAGCCAGAACATCCACCACAGGGGCAATAAAACATTCATCACCTGGTATGAGTAGTTTGTCCCCAATTTTGACAGAGGCAAAGCTGGATAGATCAGTCCTGATCTCCATCATATGAGCTCTCTTTGGACAGCCAGCTGTGATGTGGAGCTGAACATCAGAGTTATCTCCCTGGAGACAGATGTCTTCTCCCTTGGCAACTGTTGCCATGTACCTCCTTCCATTTCTCACTGTTGTCATTGGACAGGAACTGTGAAGTGGGATGATGTCAACAATATCTACAGGGGTGTACAAAAGAAAATCAGCCCAAAGAATCAGAGAGGCAGATTCCAAAATGGTGAACATAGAAGAGGGTTGCAGAATAACAGCTGAAATCAAAATTGAAAACTTACCCTTTCGCAATGCCTTCCATGCCAAAGTACACAAATATCTTGGAAAGTTGGGCATGTGCTCAGAGTATTTATCTCTATCTGTCTCTTTCAAATCTTCTGGTGAAACTCCAGCTGTGAGGTACATGTTGAAAGCTTGGGCAGATCTGCTTTCGGCTGCCTGTCTGTTTTGCAGTGATTTGTATCTTTTCTGCATGTGGGTCTTTTGGTGGATCCATCCGCCTTGCAACTTTTGCAACCAACAACTCATCACTTGAACTGATGTCCACATCAGCTCCAGCCTTCAGAAGAACATTGAATGACTTCCCAGCTAAAGAGGCACAAGCAATGTCCAATGCAGTAGAACCTCCTTCGTCCTGTGTGTTCAGATCTGCTCCAGCCCAGATTAGCTCCTTGACACACTCCACATGATCATTCTGAGTAGCAACCATCATTGCTGTTGCTCCATTGGAGAGTTGAGCATTCACCTCAGCCCCAGCTTGAAGCAGTTTCCTTACATTGTTCACATATCCTCTTTCAGCAGCACCATGCAAGGCAGTTTTGCTCCGCCCATATCTCATCTGAAGATTGACATCAGCACCACACTGAAGCAGAATTTTCAGACAATCCCCTTTGGGGTCATTGAAAGCAGCCTGGTGTACAGCTGTTATTCCACCACTCTCCTGCGCATTGACGTCAGCTCCGGCTTCAATGAGCAGTTCCACAACACCACTGTGTTTTGACTCAACAGCAGCTATTAATGGTGTGGTCCTTCTTTTATTGTACTTGTTCACATCAACCTGAGCTTCAAGTAGATGTTGCGCACACTCCACATGACCATCTTTGTAATCTTTGTAACAGTTCTGGCAAGCCAACATGAGAGCTGTGTTCCCTTTCCGATCTACTGAATTCTTATCAGCTCCTGCTTTAAGTGCTGATTTCAGTTTCTCAACATCTCCAGTGTAAGAAGCCTGCAGGAGATCTTTGTCCACCTCACTGAGTTTGTCTGCTCCATCATCCATTCCTGTATGATACAAGAGGAAAGAATGTACAACAGGGGGCAATGGGGTCTGTGGAACAGTGTGAAATAGGTTCAGACTGGGGTGAACTATTCTCAGGTGCTGTCTGATGCTTTCTCTGCAAATGTTCACCAGCCACATGTCTTCTGGGATGAGGTCTGAGTGTCCCTCTCCCTGTGAGGTTTCTTCTCTTGTGTCTTCATGTCCAGCTCTCAATTGTTGCCAGAGTTTGGCATCAAAAGGTTTGCTGGGGATTGAAGCCTGTTCATCCACATTTGCAGCTGCAGCCAGCAATATCTTGACAATTTGGGGGTCAGTTTGCTTCTCCCTGTGCCATGGTGTTGTGATGGGATTGTGTTTCTCATTGGTCATGTCCAGCTCTGCTCCAGCTTTCAGAAGTTCTGACAGAGTTGTGTACACAGAGTTTGCCTGGCTTGTTTTCCTTTCTTCAGGTTCAAAAGCCAAGTGCCCACAAGCCACTGCCATATAAAGAGCACTCCTGCCTTCTGTGTCTGTAACATTGACATCAGCACCAGCTTCAAGCAGCTCCTTCACAACTTGACCATTTTCAATGCCAAGTATCAGAGATGTTGCTCCTCCATTGTCTTGAGCATTGACATCAGCTCCTGCAGCAATCAGCTGTTTGAGGCAACCCACCTGACTTCGCTGTGCTGCAATATGCAATGCTGTTCTTCCACTTGGAGGTGTTTTGATCTCCAGATTTGCATGTCTGTTTATCAACACCTGAACACAGTCCGTCTTTCCGCAGTGAACAGCAGTGTGCAATGCTGTGGCACCTGATGCTGAAGTGAAATTTACATCAACTCCTGCATCTAGAAGCTGCTTCAAACAACCTGCATGGCCATAGTATGCAGCATTGTTGAGCACAGTTGCCCCAGATGATGGTGATCTGATGGTCATGTCAGCCCCTGCCTCTGCCAGCACCTTCAGGCAGCCAACTTGGTCTGCAATGACTGCTTCCATGAGGGCTGTTCCTCCTTTGGCTGCTGGCTTGTTCACATCAGCTCCTGCAGAAATCAAAATCTTCAAGCAATCCACATTTCCACACTGCGCTGCAATGTGCAATGGTGCTGCTCCACTTGAAATGACACTGTTCACATCTGCTCCAGCAGAAATGAGCTTTTGCAAGTTGTCTTTGTCACCCAGTTGAGCTGCCAAGTACACAGCTGTGCCACCTTCCTCATTTGCTGAGTTAACATCTGATCCATACTGAATGAGCAGTTGCACTATTTCATTCCAACCAGCCTGAGATGCAGCTTCAAGTGCTGTGCTTTGCTGTTCATTCTGTTTTGTGTGTCCTTTCAAAGCAGCCAGAAAGAGTGGGGTATATCCACCTTCTATTTCTGAGTTCACATCTGCTCCCTGCTGAATCAAAAGTTGCACCACCTCATTGTGGCCACCATCACATGGAGCAGCCAGTGCTGTGTTTTGCTGATGTGACTTTGATCTGAGGTCAGTTGCAGACAGCAGTATTTTTACACAATCTTTGTGACCTTTCATGGCAGCTTGAATCAGAGGTGTGAATCCATTGATATCCTGCGTGTTCACATCTGCACCATGTTTGACCAGCAATAAGCATTTCCATCACCTCAATGTGTCCCTCCTGAGCTGCGACAGCAAAGGGTGTGCGCATTGTGTGTTCTGTCAGGTTAGGATTTGCTCCTTGAGACAACAGTTCTCGTACACACTTTTGGTGTCCCCTGCCAGCAGCCACAAAAAGAGGTGTAAACCCTTCATCATCTATGAAGTCAACATTGGCTCCATATTGAATCAACCACTCTACCACCTCACTGTGTCCTTTGCCTGCTGCCACTGTCAAAGCTGTTCTTTGTGGTTGTGTTGTTGGGTTGGGGTCAGCTCCTGCAGTGAGCATTTGCAACACGCACTCCACATGCCCAGCACCTGCTGCACAAACCAGAGGGGTGAATCCTGAGTGGTCAGAACTGTTCACTTCTGCTCCATTTTCAATCAACAGTCCAACTATATCTGACAAGCCAAATTCTGAGGCAGGCAGCAGAGGTTGTAGCCCAGTGTTTACATTGGCTCCAACAGCAAGCAAGAACTTTACCATTTTCATATCATTTCTGCTCACAGCATCAGCCAGTGGAGTGAATCCTTCCTCATTATTGTGTTCACATCTGCTCCAAGACCAATGAGCACCGTGACCACTTCAGTGTGCCCATAAAAAGCTGCACCTTCCAAAGCTGTGTTAATTTGCTGTACCAGGACAGCAGGGTCGGTTTGTGCGTGGACCAGGGTTGTCACACACTGAGCATGACCCCTGCAAGCAGCATTGACAAGAGGAGGATCTCCTTTGTCATCAGCTGAGTTCACATCAGCGCCGTGCTGAATCAGCACCTTCACCACCTCTTTGTGTCCTTCTCGAGCAGTATGTATCAATGGTGTGAAGCCTTGTTCATCAACAGCATTGATGTTTGCTCCACTGTCAATCAATGACGTCAGCATACCCAGATCACCACGTCTTGCACAATCTCTCAGCATGTGTTGAACTTGGAAATATGACAGCAATTCGTGTTGCCATTTCCTTGCAAGGAGAAGCTCAGCACAATTCTGATGTTTTCGTCTTAGTGCCAGCTTGTAAGCTGTGTCTTTGTTCTGGTTCTGTTTGTTCACATCTGCACCACGCTGGATCAATACTGTCACACAGTTGCCATGTCCAGCATCAGCAGCCCACATCAGAGCAGTCCAACCATATTTGTTCTGGATGTTCATGTCTGCTCCAGCATGGGTCAGAATCCTCACACTGTCTGTATCCCCTTTGATACAGGCCCACATCAGAGGAGTGAACTCCTTGTGTCCACTCAGGTTCACATCAGCACCACTGTTTGCCAGCATATTGATACAGACAAGCTGCTTTCCAATTGCTGCACAAATGAGAGCTGTATCTCCATCTTTGTCCACATGATCTTTTTCAGCACTGTATTTCAACAACAACTCCAGGCATTGTGTGTGTCCAAAATATGCTGCAAGAGACAATGGTGTGATGTAGTGACTGTCTGCCTGATTCACATCAGCTCCAGCTGCAACAAGGGCTTCAATGCAAGCTGTGTATCCATGATGTGTGGCCAACATCAATGCAGTGCTGCCCAGACAGTTCCCTTTGCTGTGATCAGCACCAGCTTTCAGCAGTTTTCTCAAACACTTCACATGTCCACCTGTTGCAGCTGCCATCAGAGCAGTCCATTTGTCAAGTCCAGTCACATTTACATCAGCCTCAGACTCAATTAGCTGGTCTATAACCCTCTCATGATCTTTGTAGCTGGCATGCATCAGAGCTGTCCAGCCATAGATGCTTTTGGTGTCAACATTAGCTCTATTCTTGATCAGTTCCCTCACACAGTCTACATGGCCATTGTCAGCTGCCCAGAACAGAGCTGTCCAACCTTGTTTGTTCTTTTTGTTCACATCAGCTCCAGCCTTGATCAATTCCTTTGCACACTCAACATGGCCTTTGCTGCAAGCTGCAGTTAGGGCTGTGTGTCCACTGCAGGTCTCAGCACAGGTATTAGCCCCAGCTGAAAGCAGTATTTTTGCAGACTCCAACTGTCCTGTGCTGCAAGCTACAATCAAGGCTGTGAGTCCCTCACTGGTTTTTGCATTGATATCAACAGCTCCCTCAATCAAGTCACTCACACATTTCACATTTCCTCTGCCAGCAGCATAAATGAGAGATGTCAGTCCCTTGGCACCATATTTTTCACTCTTGGCTCTTGTCAATGGAAACACACAGTCCAAACAAGTCCCCTGCATTTTGAATTCTCATTCAAGAATCACCTCAAAATGCACAAAACTTGAAATCACTCAAAGCCTCCTCACTGGATGTGGGATGTCACTCCAGCAACAATCCATTCAAGTTTGTGTTTTGTTTCAGGGTTCCAGTTGAGCTCCTCATTTCATCATTCATTCTCCCCTTGCTGTCCCAGTCAATGTCAGCTGCATTGTCAGCACAAGTCTCCACCATCACCACACTACCTCAGATCAAGTAGTAAGTACTCCTCAGGACATGCACTGGTTTCTGTCTCATCCAAAGCACCCAGAACCAAATTTGTTCACCATGCATGCAATCACAGCACCTGCCAGAGTTCCCACAGGAAATACCACTGTTTTATTGTCTGTGAATATACTGTCTCAGGACGTCTTTTCTAAGATCAGATTTGACTGAAAATGGTCCCATCCACTGTTTGTGTGAGCAAGAAGCACTCTGCTAAATTCACCAGAACAACTTGTGTCTTGTGTATCAAATTGCTGAAAATAGAAAATACACATCATGCTGAAGCTCTTGTCAAACATATGTCTCCTTCTGTTACCAACAAATAGATTGGAGCTGCACATCCTCACAGAAACCAACCAACACCCCCCCCCCTCCACACACACACTACTGATTATCACAACTGTCTTTCTCTGCTGCACACTTCAGCAGATTCTGCGTGTGCCTGTGCAAACAGGTGTGTGTTTCAATCACACAAGGGCAAAAACAACAATAAGACTCCTTGTGAATGTGAAAACAAGACATGTGCATGTTTCATGTGCATTGCCTCTCTTTAGCCTTGGTTTGTGTCACTTCAAAAAAATATTCCAGGCTTTGTTGGCAAAATGGACAGAAACTAGAATCAAGATCTTGCAACAGTCATATGCAGCTGTTGGCTGTGGCTCTGGAAGCAAGGGGCGCCACTCCCTTTCAGTCCTGGGGGGGACTGCCATAGCTGTACTTATTGCGCTGCAGACTTCTGAGGACTTCTGCACACTGCATGTGTTCCCGATGTGGTTCACCCACAAGGATCTGAAAGAAAAGCAGTTGAACCTGACAAATTTAGAGTTTACCTCCTGTGTGTTCATACTTGATCTTTGTCACTGGGCAGTTGAACCTGACAAACTTAGAGTTTACCTCCTGTGTGTTCATACTTGATCTTTGTCACTGGGCTGTCCAGCAACAGCTTCTGCAGTAAAAGTTAAACCTACCTTGTTGATATTGGTTTGTCCCCGTGCATGCGTCCCAGGGTAATGTGGACAAAAAATTGTCGGAGTTACCACACACACACACACACACACACACACACACACACACACACACACACACAGAGAGAGAAAATTTTCAACTTGGACGTTTTCTGACTGGGGCCTTGGTAGATTAGCACAAGTGCTGTCCTGCCGATGTACGCTGCCCGCGGCTGATTCTCTACTTAAAAGTCTAGTTAGTTTTTGAGTTTCCATTTCTGACAAACTTAGCGTTTAACTCCTGTATGTTCAAACTTGATGTCTCTGGGCTGTTCAGTAACAGCATCTGCAGTTCGCCTTGCTCTGGTATGAACCACAGTTCATGACCTTGTGGTGATCTCAGGTTTACCTCTTGTCTGTTGAGCAACAGCTTCTGCTGGTGCAACACAAAGCTGTTGTTCTGTCCTTTGTTGTGTGAATCCAGATATGAAATTAGGTGTACAAGTCTTTACCGATTTCCGCAATCACTTTGCACTATCAGTCCAGTTGTCACACATCTGTGACAGTGTCCAAGTGCGGTGCAGTGGTCCGATAACCAACACAAGATATATTTGTGCCAGGCTGTTAGCTCAACCAGAGGAGATTGTACTCTGTGCCATGAGTACTCACTCGGACCCGCAGCTGCTTCCTTACATCTGGGCTCTTCTACTCTTAACAATCAGCTTCTCAATGTGAGCGGCTAATACATATGCATGCATACACCACTGATGCTTTTACGGTCTTGTTCTGTCAACACTATGAGTTTGATCATGCAACTTACAAGTACAAATCGATAATACAACTTCCAAGTACAGGTTGATCTCCCACTGTGATCCCTGACAATACAGCA
>JAAUXT010133433.1_pt1 | contig 11320 bp, 12 predicted proteins | sample 7278171 | NCBI WGS metagenome assembly JAAUXT01 (sample SAMN14350112, study PRJNA611818) | marine sediment metagenome | isolation source: surface marine sediment (1.8m) | place: French Polynesia: Moorea | collected 2018-08 | reverse complement strand
TAATTAATTATTGTAAAAATATTCAGAATATTTAAAATTGTCTGTAGAGGCCAGCACCCCCTGGTGGGGGAAGAGTGTGGTGTGACACACCAGCCTCAAATGTTAGAACCACTGCTCACAGATGGCACTACTGAGGTCAATAAATACAGAGGTTCCCACCCTCAGGGACAGTCTCTCCTGAGATACCAGCCAGTGTGTTTGTGATATCACTACATCTGTTGGGTCTTTTTGAATTTGTATGGGTCAAGGATAATGCATTGAGTAAGGAATTTGTCAAGTTTGTATTTTTAGAATTTTCAAGGGTAAAAAGTTCAAATTTTTGGAGTCACTAAATTTTAGACTGAAGTTACTGTACAAGGCAGGAGATATCTCAGAAAGTATAAATATTTGATGAAGGATGGAAATGTAGCATGTTTATTTGGTGTTGCATGAGTGTCATTTGACATTTCATTTTCAAAAATTTATACATGGTTGTCAGGTGGGGCCAAAGTTTGGGTATAAATTTGGGATTTCAGGAAAGATTGTGGCAAGCTTTACATGCAATTTGGTGACAAGTTTCAATTACAGACAATTTGAGTGGACTTGGGTGTATTCTAATTGATCAAAATAAAACCAAAATTGATAATTTGTACATCCACTGATTGTGCAAAGTCCCTTTAGGGCAAGCACCATGTGGTAGTGCAGTATATGGCAAGGTAGATGTCATGTCCCCTGCCCCCCCCCCCCCAGACTCCCCCCTCTCCCTCCCCCCACCAACCCCCGTGTAACCAAAGACAAGGAGGACAAGGAAGAATTGACGACATAACCGGCAAGGGACTTCGCACTGCAGTTGCCTTGAGCACTGCTTCTTGTTTGCATTTCAGTCACTGTATTTTGGTTGCTGCATTTCAGTCACTGCATTTCAGTCGCTTGTGTTTCGCTCGCCTCTCAAATCACCGCGAGTTCCAGGGGCTATTTTGTTCACGTCACAAGACGTCGTAGACGTGAGACGTGGTTATTATCACGCTCACTTCTACGTTTCAATTTGCGGGACCTCCCAACGCTGTTCACGTCGCGTCGGGCGACTGAAACGACAACGACGAATTTGATTTGTCCATGCGCTTCGAAACAGGAAACTTTCTTGTGCCAGTCTTCTTTGCCATTTATTCTTCAGACGCATAAAGTACTTATCATTAAAATTCCTCTCAAATAGACTTCAACCGTAATTCAGTCAACAGATTGTACATAAAATATACTTTTATCACAAAAACGGGATGTCATTTTGCAACACCACTACCGTAGACTACTTTATCAATTCACGGGAAAACGCTGGAGGTGAATCAACGGGACAACAAACGTGGAATGTCGCCTTTTTTCCACAAAAGACAAGCCAGGCGCGATGAGTGAGCTGAACAGGGAAAGGACAGGAAAATGCCCATGTCAGTTTGATCGCTGACATTTGTCGCACAAGTGTACCGGTACGTGTGTGTGTGTGTGTGTGTGTGTGTGTGTGTGTGTGTGTGTGTGTGAGTGAAATTGTGTTCGACAAGGTTCAAAGGAAATGAAAATTCACACCAGTATCGGTTCGTGTGTGTTCAAGTTTACGTTCCAAATCATGGATGAACCACGCACTGGAATCAATCACACGTCCGTCCATGTGTGCATCACCCGTGAATCTGAAGGGTTGAAAGCTGTGCATTATTCACACGTTTTCATTCAACCTTGACCAACAACGTATCATTTCAACAGTGACTAGAAAGTGAACAGAAAAGAACAGCTGAAACTCTCAGGAAATGTAGCCTTCAAATCAACAACTAATTGACGCTCTTTCTCTTTGAACTCTTCATCTGAAGCTCACAACTTGGAAGGGAACAACGACTCACACAACACAAAGCACTTGTGTTTTTTGTGCAAAAGTACGAGCCAAAATCTGGAAGAGTTCAACGCAGTGTTGCGAACACATGAACCACACCTCCACAAGCCAGCACAACATCGGCGTGGATCATGCGTGGGACGCACACAATGAACCACAAATCCCTGGGAAAATAGCCCCGGTAACCCATTGCAGAGAGAACTTCACGTCTCGGTTGTGGATTATTCCTTGTTTCTGAACCTCTTTGTACGCAAACAACAACTTGGAATGGATGAAATACCGGTAGAACTTTTCAGTGCACGCAACACAAGAATTGCACTCTGCACGTTGTGCAAAACAGAATCCTGACCCAGGACGATTTACACAACGAACAAACAAACGGGCGAGGAGATATACAAAGGCCACTTCGGAATGAGAAATCAAGTTTTCGTGGCAATAGCACAGAAATATAGAACAGAAAATCACTTTAGATGACAACACTGAAACTGATGGAAAAAGGGAATAAAAACACGAGTTTGCCAATTTGTCATATCTATTCCAAACTCTACGATGTTCTGGTCAACACGATTGACAGACAGCATCAACCACACAATACTGAGCAGCGACTGATTAGATTCCAACTACTTTCGACGTGACAACATTTCCATCCAGTTTCGTCTGTGCAGACAAGTCACCACAGTTCGAACGGCAAAACTCTCTCGAGGACCAAGCAACAAACGTAGGGTGTGTCGTTTCTTGTGACACAGATATCAGAAAAAATTTAAAACGCACAAAAAATAAACAAGTAAGTTTTCCCTTCTGAGCTCAAACACAAGCCGCAAACTGCAGTTTGTTCACAATTGAAACGATTTAACAACTGGAATTGCAGACCTACTACAGTGCAACGTTCGTACCGTGGACAATGCAGGTTTTTCAACAAGTGTTGCAAGTGTCAAGAAAAACGCATGCAGATCGCAGTTCGCTGACCACGTCAGATTCGTCAATGCCCCACAACAAAATCTTTCATTCAACGCGATTTCCACCGCACTTATTCTGAGTAACAAACTTCACAATGATTTAATTTCTGAAAGTTGGTTCGTACTTTATCCACAGTAAGTGGACACACAACCGTCTGATACTCTGACGTAATGAAGCTGTGAACAAAATCTCGTGGCCTTCAGGCCAACAATGCAGCATCCAACACTGCTTCCCAAAAAGCACGTCCCCACAAGGTCTAATGCACAAGTCATGTCATTTGCGAACAAACGGTCACAATTCTTCTAATTTGCAAAAAGCTGTCACTCCAAGGAGATTTTCAGACTGTTGCGTTGTCAACTGAACACTTGGCGCTCGATTTGGCGCGAAGAAAGGAAATTCTGTTTCTCTGTCACAAAGCTTTGTAATTATGACCAACTGTAGATCCATCCTTTTGTGTTCCAACCAGAGCGCACTTCTGACATTAGGAGAGTTCTACTGGACAACTCGTATCTGCGGCACCGGCAGGGCTGACTAAAGTTCGTTGCGCAGTCCTTCTGTGACCCTGATTTTCATCTGTGTGCCAACGGAAGCGTGTGCGACGTGATTCATCCTCTCGCACTGCGGCGCCGCCACACAAAAACGAACTGCACGTCTGTCCAGAACAGTGGGAAATGCGAATCAGCCCGACCAATGGCTCCAGCTGAGACAGATTGTGAACTCCAAAAAGACCTCGTCCAGGCTCCATTCACGCATCGAAGAACCTGTCGCATGGAAGTCCTCGCGTCCAGAGGTAGATATTAGCTGCAGCAGCCCGACTGCTGCTTCTCTTGATCCACGTATTCGGCGACGTTAAACCGAGGTTCGTTCGGGTTTCGCGTTTTCCGACACTTCAAGTCTCTGCAAAACAACAGATGCGCTACTTCAGCTTCACGTGCATGCACACCGAATTTTGCGCTCACAAGGACAGCATTGTGTGCGACAGAGGATTCAGTTCTTTCTTTCGGACAAAATGCCAGTCACATGAATGAACGGACAAAACTGGTTCAACAACGACGGAAAAGCGACTGAACTGTTCGCATTACCCTGTGTCATTGGTGGGCTTTTGATGTCTACAAAGCAGATACGCACCGAGCTATAGCCATAAATGCAAGGTCGACATTCAGTCCTGTTTTGGCACTGGTTTCCATGAATGCTACGTTGTACTCCTACAAACAATGGAAAACACAAACCTTGAGCCTTGATTCTGGTCAAGTGCCCCATTCAAAGACGACCTTGGAACCAGTGGGGGCACTCCCCAAAGTCATCGGAAGAGGAAGTTGCGGACAACAAAACAACAGCCAGCTTGAGCTCGGCCTCAGCCGCGAGGAACCGCGGAAGGATCAAAGCATCAAAGACGTTTCTTGAGACTTGAAAAGAATGCTGTGCACGTCTAGAAGCAACAGCTCGGGCTGCTGAGAGAGAAGCAACATGAGGCTGCAGTGTGGGAGATCTTTTTCTGGACGAACGTTCATTGGTGCACTGAATTGCAGTCTTTCTCAGCCCGCATGTTACCTTTTTGACACCCCCATCTCAACAACACAAAAACGTAAGACACGAACCCTCGCGAGCCTCTCGCCGTCCTCTCGTCGTATCACTTTCTCGCCGGCCATGTCTGACTTGTTGCCCAGCAACATAATGACGACGTCGTCCTGAGCGTATTCGTAAATCTCGCCCAGCCACGCCTGCAGAACATGGGTGAAAGCAATTCAAGATGACTGCCGGAAATCAGTCGTAAAGCAATTCAAGATGACTGCCGGAAATCAGTCGTGTCAAGGTAAAATTAACAAGAGATCAAAGATCAACATAACTCCAAGTGCAAGCATAAGCTCAATTTTCAAAATCACCAAACAATGATCAAGAACAGTATCTTAGCACTTTTCAAAATTTGGGCCCCATTGGCCCAACTTTAAAATGCGCACGGGGGAGGGGGGGGGTGTCGTGTGGCCAAAATTCGTCAGAACCGAGTATTTCAGAATTTGATGCTGATCATCATACAGTGAGAACTTTTATTTACACTGATGCCATCCCCAGGGAGGGGTCATGTGGCCAAATATTTTCAGAGCTCAGAAGCCGATGACAATTGTCATGCAGCAACAAGCAAAACAACAAATTTGTTTACACAGGGGGGTCAGCGTGGCCATAATAGGGGAGGAGGCGCTCAGAATTCGGCACACACACCACAGAACACCACCATACCGACTGCACTGAGCCATTGACTTTTGCCGGGCCGCGGCCTTTAAAAATTCAGAACCTGAGAAGATGAAGCTGCTGACCTTAACTGCTTGTTTGGGAACAACAAAAACTTATCAAATATTAAAACTTTTTACCCGAATATTGTCGAAGCTGGCTTTGTTCGTCACGTCGTACAGCAGCAACAAAGCTGGAAATGAAAGTGATCATCAGTGATTGTGCTACAGATTCGTGTTTGTTTCACTCTTCACAGCACAATAAAGGCACCTTCAAGAAGTAACGTCGTTGAACGACAGTGTGCCGATGCTTCTCTTTTAGTTTGATTTGGTGATGTGTAACTGACACGTTTTTGGCCGTATGCTTGGACTCCAAGTTTAGTATTTCAATACAAATTTTTTTATCGTGATTCTTAATGCGTGGGTTTGACTTGTTTTCCACAAACGTTTCTCTTTCGTTCAAGAGAATGGTCACAGATTGAAGCTGTTAGCTCTAGTGCACGAACCACGGCAAACTGAGAACAAGAACCTTAACAATGTGATCGAGATTCCCTGATCCTAAAGTTTTCTCGGTGTGCCGTGGTCGCGAGAGTTACAAACTAGAAGCGACGTCAGTGGATATCTACCGTGAGCGTCTCTGTAATAAGCGTGCGTGACACTGCGGAACCGCTCCTGGCCCGCCGTGTCCCATATCTACAACCAAACACCAAGCTGCCTTGGGAAACATCCAAAACTGTACACGGGAAAGTCCATAGACCAGGGAAATTCTCGGCATGAAGGATGTAATTTTTTTCCTGAGATGGATAGATTTCAAGGGCACGTGAGAGTCGATGGTGGGGAACCACAAAACGTGAAAATCTGTGAAAGCTGACTTTCTGTAGATCTACGGAGAAGTCCCTTGTCGTCTGAGCTTTTCGTTTCGGGGACAAACTCAGAACCCGTTGATTTTTCTGTTGTCCGTGCAGCAGTGCAAACTTTCAGCATCAACAACCCCTCCGAGAGTAAAGCGAACATTTGGAGGAAAGCATCTGAGCCTTCTAGAAGACCGCTGTGGGGCAGGTCTTTCAGTCGCGGCTGTTCCGAGTGTTCCCAACCCCACGTCTGTCGTGTCTCTCAACAACATTGCACCAAAAATAGCTTCGAAAGCAGGATCAACTCTCGTGACTCAGAAATTTGTAGCACGCTGAAGCTTCTGACTTGATGTCGGGGATGAGAAAGGATTGAGCGCTGAGGCAGAATGACCACGACTGTGGCATCCCCTTTCAGGTCGTGCGTGAAGGGACCAAAGCTGTTGTGAGCCAGATAATGCACTTTTGTGGCAATACTGTCCGCATGTCCAGCGACAGGCAGATCCTTTCCACACGCTTCCAGCGAGCACGTTGCCAACAAACACTTGTGATATACAAGAGGCACGCAAAAAGTACTTGTCGATGGAGGAAATTAATGAATTTTTGAAGGTTCGGGTTGGTTCACTCACACAGCGGAGCGACCACTTTGAATTCGGCAACCTAAATCGTCGTGTCACGTTCACGGCAGAAACGCCAGTCACTGCGCGACAGGAACGCGTCACTGCGGTGTCTCATTGGACACCGAAAACACTGCCAAACAACAAATGGGCACTCATCATAGACAAGAGTTCTCAGAAGGAACAGATACATGTATGGACTTTACAAAATGTCCTCAGTAGAAATCTGGGCGGACTCCTTGGCTTCTTGTCTTTGCGCTGAATTCTTCGTTCAGGGGAATTCTACAGAAGCCTCGGGGTGCGTGTTCCCAAATGAATTTCACTGGTTTTCGCTTTGAATCAAGTTTATCCAGATTGTCAATTTTGTATTTTCCGTTTGCCAGCAGTTGTCAGATCACAAAGGCGGACACTGCATCTGTTCAGGGGAGGTGATTCGATTGAACGCCCAACTTTTTACGACTGCAGTGGTGCAAAATTGGGAAGGAGAACAACAATTGCTGGAAGTTTGTTGTTCAGTGCGTGAGCAGACGGACGCCATAAGAAGGCTGAAACTTTGGTTCCACCTGTGGAGACGTACACACAAAATGTTGTCACAATCTCTTTTTGACTTCACAAATGAAGTCACTTCTGATTTTCACCGGGCAGGGGGTGAGGGAACGTTTCGAAAAAGTTTTCTGGACTTTCATTTGTGGGGATCGGGAAAGGGCACTTCACCCACTCCAGATGCTGAGATACTCAAGTTCACAGAGCTCTTGTTTGGAGAAATACCCTTCCAGGCAATGGGGACAGGCAAGCGCGTTACTTTTGTTGGGCACTGAACTACGTCATGCCACCACCACACAGGCTTGCTGTGTTGAAGCAAGGTTGAAGCCACAAGCTGATGTTTTGATCAAGCTTACAAAGGAAGTCGTCCAGAAGGATGCCTCCGATCGCTCGTGATCCCACGACAAAAACTCGGTGGGGGAAGCCGGAAGGATCCACGACGGCCGACGAGGGAAAGGGAATACTGCGATTGGACGCATTTGAGAAATCGGGTAGATCTAGTCTTTTTCTGGGACCACACGCTTTGATCACAATGTAGGGTGAACTAAAGGCTGCACATTCAGCTCGAAAACAAAAGATCGAGAGTGGGCCAAGGCCCAATCATGAAATAGACTCTGCGGAAGCAGAAGTTTTGAAACGAAGTTCGGGGAGGGTGTTTCAGAAGCGGTGCAGGGGCCACAAATTTCTGGAGCTCGCTGATGGTTACAAGCACTGTGTCGATGAGTGTTTTGTGGGCCACGTTGATCCACTGTGTGCGTGTGGAAGTGAGTGAACCTGTGGTATCCAGCTTCATTCCACTTCCTTTCAAGAGAGTAACAAAGCATTTCTACCCTGACATTCTTGTCTGAAGTACAAGGTCACAAAATGAGAAAATGGATCACATCTGACCCCTGTCATGCATTCTCGGGATTCCTAACTTGAGTCAAAAGTCCCTCCCTCAACTTTTCCAGAAAAATTCCGTTTCGAGACCATCGCGAGCATTTTCAGACCACGGTTCGCCACATATTCAAATGCCACCAAAAATGGGCTCATTTACCACTCATCAGGGAATGTTTCAATTTCAACCAAACTTGCAAGGATTATTCTTGTTGTTTCTTTGAACAGCTTGGCACCCCAAATTTCTGATGTTGGGTGACACGCTCCCCCCACCCCTTCAGTCACCTGACACGAGTTGGGAAAGGTCTGCGGCCACTCAACACTTACGTGGTCTGTATTCTTAGCGGCGGAAGTTTTTGCGATTGCGACATAACCCTTTGCAGTGCCAAAAAACCCGCCGCTAAGAATACAGACCACGTACATCGGAGGCAGAAACAGCAGAACAATACACTGCTCCTCCGGCAAGTGTGAAAAAATTCAGTGACTTGGACAAGATGGCGGTGTGCCGAACCGCGGACTTTCTGGGCACAACGTTCTTGTTCTTTCTTGTTTTTGGGTAGCCTCGACTTTTGTGACAAATACACATTTTCTCTGTTGTTGAACGATAGATCTAGTTGCCAACACATTTGTTCCAAACATTTGGAAAACGAAAAGATCAAGAATTTTGAAGTCACTTTTTTGAATTCAAAAGCTGCTGCGATCATCCTTTTCTTCCAATTTTTTCCAATTTCTCCTCCGTTTTCTTTGAAAAGTGGAGACATGCGAGTCAATTGAAGTTGGTACAAAACGTATAGGCATCTATCTGTACATTGTATTTTCCTCATCCAGAACATCATGCTTCAGTTTTGGTGAAGGTAATTTGAGGAATTCTTCGCTGCTTTAGGTTGGACGTCCAGTAACATGTGCCCGTGGAGGTGAAGTAGAAAACACACACACACACACACGCACACACACACATGAATATTTTTGTGTTGCTGTCCAAGGTGGGCAGCCACTCTGCTGGTTGACCACTGAATTAATCAATAATTGTCACCACATTGTGATCAGTCTCGACTTCTGATCACAAGTGCAGTTCAAGTTCTCATGAATGCAAGTGTTTCTTGGCCGCTGTGGGTACGTTGGACCAGCTGTCGGAAAAAGGTTTGGAGAGCAGGGAAGGCGTTATGTGTTAGAATACCACAACGAAAACTATGCACGGTAGATACAAAGTAGTTTTGGCTTGCAACGTACCATCAGAGTCTCGGTAGTAGGCTCGCGTTATGCTACGGAATCGCTCTTGTCCAGCAGTGTCCCAAATCTGAGCAACCAACATGCATGCAAGTAGTGTGGGTGTGAGCGACTTAACGTCACATTGTGCTTTGTGTGGTGGGAACGCACAAAATGCTTCGCGTGGAAGTGGTTCGTTGTGACTGGAAGCGGACAAAGAACTTGGATATTCACACTCAAAAGTGTCAAATGCGACTGGTGTTGGAATCTGCATGTGAAGTGTGGCTCCTCCGACAGCAAATGTACGCGGAATGTTCAGTGATGGACATTTTGTGAGCTGTTGTTGACTTCCGAGCTGCACAAAACAGCCCTTCCACCACATTGACTTTGTCGTTGTCTGTTGCATCTGGAGGAATCGGTCGTTCCGCTTTTGACCAATTTGAGGAAATTGTACATTTCCTGATCATGTTCAGGGTCCAAATGACGAGTGGTCAAACTCCAATGGGCTTTTCGCGAGACTTTACGGCCCCTGGAGATAATCCTGACTGCGATGATTAATTGAGGACTGTGGGTGGACTAAATCGCCGTGCCTTGACATTTAAAACACGTGAAATCAGAACACTTGTTTTTCAAAGACTTCAGGATTCTTTCCACCTGAGTCAACATTGACGAACAACGCTTCACTTCAAAACAGGATGGATCAGGCTGTGCAGGGTTGTGCGTTTTGAGTTGAAGATCAATTTCTCGCGACATCGAGAAAACAAATCAAAAGGACCAGACCACGATCCCTGTCCCAAAAATATACGTGCAATTGTACACTTTTGACACCCGTGCATCCCATGTTCCAAATGCAGGCTCCGCGTATTGGCCCAACAGCTATCAGACCTGACAGCTCGCTGTCAGAACAGATGCCAAGCAACATTGAAGAATCTTATTAAAGCTTTTCATTCGCTGATGGATGGCCAACGGAGCAACACACGCTACAACAACCACATAGACAGCAATACGCCCGCCCACTGGCGACTCGAGGCCCAGAGCTCGTCCGCATGAGCGCCTCGCGATGGTGCACGTCACGTGTGCCTCGAGACGGCGTCCTGATCCGACCGTGTTCGCCTGATCGGGTGCGGTCGGCGCGGCCACTCTTTGCCACTTAGCTTTGTTCACCTATTTTACCGGTCAATTCTCAAGCATCAAACATAAAATCCTACCTGTAGCTTGACTTTCGTTCCATCGACTGTCACAACTTTGTTCTGAAACAGACAAGAATGAGAGTGGTGTAAGAACAACACATTTTGTCAAAAGTCAACGAAGTTTTCGATGTCTGCCTGTCTGCAAGAAAAAAGTCTGATAAGAAGAATCCAACATTTTCTGGAGAACATGAATGAACAGGCGTCGCACAAGGTGTGATCAGTTCGCCGTCACGACAGCCCGTCAATGGTTGTGAGACACTCAAGTCCTGCATTCGTTGGGAAATGTGAAACAACCCTGTTTCAATTTTGCAGCTGGCATGAGTGAGTGTGGCGGGGTGTCGTCAACATGAATTATTCGGAGGTAAAATGGGATACCTATCTGTCTCAAAATTTTTGGGAGATTCATGAATCTTTTGAGGCCACGTGCGAAAATAACTGAACCCAATGTTTTGTAGGAGACGGGTGGGGGTGTCCAGTACCCTCTAAAACTGAAGGCACAAACACAACATTGTGCGTCGAAAGCAAAAAAGGCTGCACCTGAAAAACGCGCAGCTTCACCTATCAACTCAACCAACAGGAAGCTTGCAGATTTTGGCCAAAACCGGAAACCAGTGTCAGGGGGCAGGCCACACCATCAGGTCCAACATTGCTTGGTCCTGGTGCAACTGCCTCACCCAGAGGGTGAAGCACTACAAGGTTCCACCTTCGACCCACCCAGTGCTACTGCCCCAGGTTCCACCTTGGACCTGGTGATACTGCCTCACCACTGGTTCTTTCTGGGGTGCACAGACACACAGACAGGTAGTGATTGTACAAGGCCGGGGAGTACGACAACCGCGGGCTTGAAAAAACACACTTCCATTCACAGTCCCGCTTTTCCCGTCTGACACTGAAATAAACAAGAGAAGCAGTGCACAGGGCAACTGCAAGTGCGAAGTCCCCATATGGTTTGCTTTGGTGGTCTTGTCCCAGGCCAGCACCTTCAGCCACCAAAAACCTATACAGG
>JAAUXT010105807.1_pt1 | contig 11320 bp, 10 predicted proteins | sample 7278171 | NCBI WGS metagenome assembly JAAUXT01 (sample SAMN14350112, study PRJNA611818) | marine sediment metagenome | isolation source: surface marine sediment (1.8m) | place: French Polynesia: Moorea | collected 2018-08 | reverse complement strand
TTCCAAGTTACCCCTAACCCAGACAATCTATAGCATTTCTATTGTAATTTCATATGTCATTTTTTCCTCATCAGAGCAGAAGAAAAACATGATACCATATGCGACTTGTAGAGTACCCCTAAGGGTGTCTGCACCCACTGTGATTCCAGTCTGTGATCACTGAAACAGGGGTAAAACGGAGGTTTTGTCCACCCAAGACGGACAGATGCGGATACAGGGGCAAACCAATATCAGACTGCTACCACGGCTGATAATCATAGTGCATGCAGACATGCTGGGTGTACTCACAAGTTGCACATGGTGTCACAAGGTTCCACTCTGACTGCATGTTTTGTCCCAAAAACACCAAACATTTTTGCAAAAAGTAAAGTGGCTTAAATTCAACTGGCACTTGGAAATGAATCTCCTGGTCTTGCAGAACACAAAAGCATGGTTCATTCTGCAATTAAGCTCCTCATGATGATGTATCAGAGGGGTTCAAAGTTTAAGATTTTGGGGGGTCCAGATGACAAAACATCAAAAGTTTCACCCCTCATCTACCCCAGACCCCCCATAATCTGAAACTTTGAACCCCTCTGAAATTATCATGAGGAGTTTGATTATAGAATGAACCATACTTTTGTGTTCTGCTTGACCTGTGGGGTGACATGAAGTAGAGAACCACCAGACTCACCTTAAAACAAGTTAGCTAGATGGTGCACCAGCACCTGGAAAACCCTGTGGGGGGTTGGGCCCAGATTAAAGTGGGTGCAGATGGCCTGAATCACCCAGGGGTCATTCCTGGCTCTCCCCTGCCTGGAGGCTTCTTGACAAATCTTGCAGATGATATTCTGCCTGATGAAGGAGAGTATTTCAGTTTCTTCGAAGGTGATATTCCTAGGTTGGTTGGCAGCCATGTTTTTTTTTCAAAAGAGGGAAAATTCCAGTCATGTGACACCCCTGTGGTGGGGGGGAGGAATGCAGGCAAAAGCCAGCAAAATAGTGATATTGTGCTGTTATGCATCTGTTTGATTAATTATTATAAAAATATTCAGAATATTAAAAATTGTCTGTAGAGGCCAGTGCCCCCTGGTGGGGGAAGAGTGTGGTGTAAGACACCAACCCCAAATGTTAGAACCATTGCTCACCAGATGGCATGATTGGAAAGAGGTTAATAAATACAGAGGTTCCCACCCTTGGGGACAGTCTCTCTTGAGATACCAACCTGTGTGTTTGTGATATCACTACAACCAGGAGATTTGTTTCCAAGTGCCAGTTGAAGAATTCAAGTTGCATCAGTTTGCCAAAATACCAAGGTTTGTTTTCTGGTGCAAAACTAGTTGGAGCAGAACCAAATGACGCCATGTGCAACTTGTTGAGGTGCCATGGGTGATGGCTGCTCGTGGTTTCGTCACCTGGCCCCCAGTGCACAGGGGAGAATCAGTTGCCAGCGGCTGCCCCAAAAGCACATCCACAAACACCGTTCCCTGGGGTGGTCATGGTAACGGACGCAGGTGAACTTTGGACGTTGGAATCATATTCCTTGAGATCAGTTCTGCTGCTGCCATTTCCTCGGCTGAATCTCAGGTTGTCCATTCTTTTGACGACTTGCGCAGTTTTCACCAACTGTTCACCATTTGACACTTTGCTACAAAGAACAAGAACACCTTGTTTTGAAGACGCGCCGTCTTTGTGAGCACGTGTGACCTTTCTTTTCAGAGTGTTGGCATAATTTGTCAGCACAATATTCCACCGGGACACCGATTCGTGTCCTGGATACCTGTCCGAACACCGGGTCCCCTCCAGGCTCTACACGCCTGCTAAGACGCAGAGTCGAATTGGTCTGATTCTACAAGCATTGGAATTAGTTGACTTTGTGCGCAGATCAAATTTCAAGCACTGATGATCCCCACGACTTTTGCATTGTCACTCATTGACATTTCAATGGAATGTAAATTTTGCAACTTTTTGTGTGACAAAAGCAAGTGGACGTGGCCGTCCTTTCTGAGATTCCACAGAGTACTCCGCCCCACATAAGTCACAAATAAACGAGACTCACCACACCGTTTCAGTCTGTACGAGTTCTGTTTTTGGACAGGAGTGGCCAAGAATTTTGTCGAGGAGTTCGGGGGTGCGACCCCTCGGGGGCCAACTTCAATTTCGAAAAATTTCATTTTTTTCTCGCCTTCGGCGCAAAACAAATCCAAGCCCTTCCGGGTGCGCCAGCGCACACGCACACCAAGGTCGCACACGTACACCAAGGTCACAGCGCACCAAAATGGGTCTCAGGCGTGCACAAATCGTTGTGTTAACACTGATACACCAGCTTGTGCACTGCATGTGTACCACCACAATGATGGCTGGGTCCCAACCCCAACTATGTGCTGGTACACAGTGAATAATCTCGTGAAAGTTGTGCATCTGGCGCTGGCGCAGGCGGTGTGAATCAGGGGCAAGCCCGATAAAATATTTTTCGGGGGCAGGTGGACCCGCCCCTGATGAAAACTGAAGTGGAATGGTGAGATCAGAAAGCGTCCCTCCTTCGAATTCGACTGAACCGTGTCAAATGTTGAGTACGTTTCAGCAAGATCTTTGGCACACGCCACACTGACCTTCACACGAGACAACGCCGAGTGCACATAAATATTCGCTTTGCAGTCGTGCACATAAAGTTCATCACAAATTCAAACGCACAAAAAATGAGGGGAGAGAGATCGAACCTTCAGCCCCATTCCGATGTTTCAGGGACAACAGCTCTTGTTCATTGAACAGATTTTGGCAATGGAAGACGTTTCTTCCAAACTGCACCTCAAAAGTTTTCAACACTCGCACCATCGTTTCTTCAAATGGTTCAGCCCATACTCGTACAACACGTGAAAAAAGGTCCAAAATCTCGTTGCATACAGACTTCATGTAAAGTTCACAACAAGACAGCATCACACATGGACCGCGTTATTAAAACAATCTTTAGATGACTAAAACTGGCACAAGGACGACAACTGTCGTGCACTGGTGAGGGTGGATCCGTCCGCGCGCGCGCGTGTGTGTGTACAAGTGTGTGTGTATGTGTGTGCGCGTGTCTGGGGGGGGGAGGGGGGGGGGCTTCCCACTACACCTTGGAAAACACCCTCTGGTGTACTCTCTCCATGAGTGATCGCAGCCTCCAGTGGGTGCTCTACCCTGACCGGCACTGCGTTGTACCGGGACATTCACAATGGATCTTCACGCCAGCGTGATACAACAGTCGTTCGAGATACGCCATCACGTTACAAAAACAATTTCGCGAGTGACTGCGCCGGTTGCGAATGCACGAAAGTTACTGCAAAAACAATCGCAAAAATCACACTACAACAATCTTATGTACCACACGTGCAGTAAAGGTTCACAGACAATACGAATATGAAAATAGTTGCAAAACGTGACATATTTAAAATGTGACCAACAATGAATCCTCGGAGTCGGACCTCAGCATCAGCGACCCCCGACTGGGCTGGTTCTCCAGCTCCGTGTCAGACGCTCTGCGTCTGTTCCTGCCACACGGCACAGGAATCTGACAAAAGTTTCCTCTTGGCCCAGCCAAGCGGCACAGCGACTGGAAGAAGAAGGTGGCGTAGAGCCACGAGAACATCATGACGAGCATGAGGAAGATCCCGAGCTGCCTGTACCCCATGATGTGACTCGGCATGATGGCGGCTCCGGCCAGAAATGTCGTCACGGCTGCCATGACAACGGCTGACCCCACCCTCGCGAAGGACTCCTGCACCCGGCCCTTGGGGTATTTCTCAGTTGAGAGGCGGTACGCGACACCGTAGTGGATAGTGAAGTCTATGGACAATCCAACCGCCAATGATATCGTCACTGATTCGATGATGTTCAGCTCCCATCCCATGAGCACCAGCGACGCGATGGTGGCGGCGATGGCCAGCGCGATGGTGAACAACGCGTAGAAGGTGATGAGGACGTTGAGTGACGTCATCAGCATCACGAGGAAGGCCACCCCGACGGACAGCAGGATCGAGAAGTAGGTCCCCGTCGCGATGGAGTGCTGCAGGTCATAGAAACCGAAGTCGTAGTTGGACACGAACCCGTTTTTCAGACCCGGTGGTGCGTTGGAGATCAATTTGTTGAAGAAATTGTCCATCGTCTCCTTGTGTTTCTGCATCTCCTCGTATGAGGTGGTGAACAGGAGTCCGGTGGTGATGTTCATGATGAAGGCAGAAGGGACCCTCGTCTGCGGGTCAAATACCATGTCTGCAACCACAAACACGGAATTACCGCTCTCCAGGTCGTGCTTGTGCCCAATAACGAAGGGTAAGCACAGTTCGAACACACCGGTGCTCATCGGTATTGATCCATTATTTTCGCAGCACACCGCAAACTTGGACAGTTCCGGCGACTTGAATTTTGACGCGAACTTCGTGCACAGTTCAGGAACCATGACCTGCCAGCGGTCGAAGAAGCACATGTGCAGGTGGGATGAGTTGAGTGCGCGGAGGTCAGCCGAGACGAACGGCTGTTGGACGAGGGTTCTGCAGAAATTCATCATCCAGCGTTGGGATTCCGGAGACGTGATGTTGAACGTTTTGTCCCGGACCAGGGTCGTATGAGCCTCCGTGTCGTATTTTCCTCCGTTGTCCAACGGCTCGACACCCCACACAAAGTAAAACTCCATATCTTGAGTGGCTGCCTCCTCCTCTTCATTCACGTATCGGAACTGGTTTCTGAGTCCTTGATCCCATCTCTCAATCCACTGGGAGTTCGGAAACAGCTGAATATCTTTGCTGTGGGGCAATTTCAACTTTGGGGAGTAGAATACAACGACCAAGCCACCCACACCCATAGCGAAGAAAAGCAACAGAAAAACAGCCCACAATTTCTCAATCACCAGGGGAAAAAATTTACCAAACACAGCGCTGGACATATCACTCAGCACTTGTTTGAAATTGCAGAGAGTACAAGCCTTCTGAAGAAGGAAGTCCAGGAGTCTCGTCACAACCAACGGAATCATCACCACAGACAAGATGGAGCCTCCAAACACGAGTGCGGTTGGCTTGGTGCATCTCTGATACTTCTCCATCATAATTATGATCGCCGGCGTCCACGTGATCATGAAAAAGAAATTGCCAAGAACCGCCAAGCCGGCGAAAATACCAAAACACTGGATGGCAGTGATGCTCGAAACGGAATTGGCAAAGAAGGCGGCGGAGGTTGTCAGACTCGTCACAAAAATGGACAGCGCTGCGTGGTTGAAGGTTTTGGCAACCACGATGTCCAGAGGAAGACCTTTGGTTTGCTTTTTGACTTGCTCCCATGTGTCACAGAAAATAAAGACATCGTCGGCTCCAATAGCTATGAGAATCAGACCCGCCAAAAGGTTGATGAAAGGGAAGAAATCGATGCCAAAGATCAAGTTGTACAAGCAGAAGGCAGTGATGAAGGACATGGCAACATTGAGGAGCGTGGAGAGCATCAGCGTGAGAGAGAACAAGTAGACAAACATGATGAATAAGATGATCCCCATGGCCAAGCCAAAGAGCCACAAGTCTCCTGTGAGGTAATCATCGAACAGATCGAACTTCAGGTTGTCATTGAGGTAGAAGCCAGCCAATCTCACAGACCCATCGGACGTGTCTTGCTTCTCCAGAAAGTCTTTGAAGTAGGATTCCACTCTCCCGTTGCTCTTGATCAGCGGACCCTGTGTCACCATCAGCACAGTGAACTTGAGCCGGTTCAGAATCGCTGTTTTGCCGGAGTCTCCCGTCCCGTTGCTGATGAAGTTGGTGTCTGTCAGGTAACACATGACCACATGAGCCGCGGTGCAGAGCGACGAGTTGTCAGAAATTTTACTGCACGAACCAGGGAACGATGACCAGCATTCCGCCAGAAGCTGCTTCGCTTGGTCCATGTCATCATTGTCTATGCTGTAGCAACTCTCCTTCCCCGATACCAGCGCGACGAAGAACGGGACTGAAAGTTGCCTGCATTTCAAATCGTCGGGGCTGTAGAACGACGGTGTGTAATCCCGAATGAGTCTCTCCTCCAGCCGACACAGGGAATGCATGGCTTCGGGTGTGAACAAGCTCGACCCGTCCGTCGACTCAAACACGAGCTGCATACCGTCGATTTTCGTCAAGCTTTCTGTTGAGAAAAACAACACGTGCATGTATAAAAACAGCAACGGGAGGTGAAATGAATTGCCTGTTCCCGTGCAAACTTTGGCATTTCCCTTCTGTCACACAAGTTGTGCCACAAAACGGGACACTTTTGTCGGTTCATAACACAACGACGGAAGTTCGATTGAACCCCGCTTGCACGCAAACAGAAAACAGTTTTGGTTGATTTTGTGTTTTTTCCAGTTGTAACTTACTCAGGTAGCTCTGGGCACACGTCAGAGTCGGGGCGAACCCGTCTGCTCCATCAGTGGACCTCTTCTTTCTGACGGAGACGGACGAGAAATCGTCACCGTCTGTGTCGCTCCACATGCTCACATGAAGCGCCAACGTGGTTTTGATCCTGGCGCTGATTTCAGTTCTGCGCGCTTCGAAGCCCTGAGGAAATAACAATGGCAAAAATATTTCAATTTTCACTGCAAGCGTAGCAAAATGTCACATGACCAAAAGTGATGTCAGGGGGCCAGGGACTGCACGTGCTGCATCTAACACAGCAACCCTTGGTAACGCCGCAACACCTGCACTCTTCCACTCTTCCAGCGTGTCACAATCTTTGTGTGTGAATCTACAACGCCTGGCACAAAATCTGTCCCCCTGAAAGGGATTTATTTTTATCTCTAACAACCTGGTCAACACACCAGACGACATCTTTCAACCACGCGTCTACGAAATAGAAAGTCCCAACTGATTCACTAAGTCTCACCGCTGTTGGGTCGTCAAAGTCCAGAATGTCAGCAAAGTGGTAGCATTTGAAGGACACCGTGGTTGCCGCTCCGAACACCGCGAGCGCGATGAGTAACACAGCCCACGGGTACCCAGCGTAGAACCGCGCGACTCTGAAAACAGAACGTTTCCCCTCACAGTGGCCTTCCAAAACAAAGTTCATATCGCGTGAGCTCTGAAGCAGCAGTTTCGTGACGCGTGGAGAAAACAACTTGGAAAACTGGTGATTGTCATTGCATCACTGCTCGGTCTGGTGGAACTCAAACAATGACAGGTGGCGGTCAGTTTTGACTGCCTTCAAACATTTTTCAAACGGGTTGATAACTGTGAATTTGCAAGGCAAGAGGGTGCATAAATATCAATTTCAACTGAAATGATGTCAATTTGTATGCATTCTCAACAGATACTGTTCGTTCACCGAACACGAGACACACCGGACGGCGTGGATTTCCCAGCTCCAACGCAATGGTGCCTCAACCACATCGATCTCAGCCTCTGGCCTCGAGAGAGTGGTCACGCCCCAACTACCAGTTTCTGTGTGCCGCAACATTCAACAACCAAACACCAGACAAGCAAAGCAAGACAACAGCGTGACCAATGAAAGGGAAAACACGGCGTGTCGTACATGTTGGCCTTGCTCTGTTCGGTCAGTGACTTCTCCAGCTCGAGAAGCTGATCGTCGTCGTCGATGTTGTTCAGATCGAGTAACGGTTCGTCATCTCTGTCCATGCTGAGCACTCCGCTCCACTCCCTTCCTCCCCTACACACAACAGAAAACACGCAAAAGTAAATCGCATCACGAGCACAGCACATACGAACAACACTGCAATCGTATCGGAGAAAGTTCAGAGATGGAGGGTCACAGTGTCTTTCACACACACAGACATCAAACAGGTAAGAGAAAGGGGGACAGACTCTTTGACCACAAGCATTCCCCACAACAGCAAGAAGTAAAGAGAGCAGACTGCACAAGTCAGAAACCTCCACCCAAGGTGCGAAAACTCCACATTTGCGCACATATTTCGCTCTCCACCTTTTCATAGAAACTCCGTCGAACAAGGACAAGTATTGCCCTGCAGATGTAGATCTGTGCATCTGCTTTGCAGTCTGCTCACCTGGTGGGTCTGTTCCTTCGCGCGGCAGGTGACGACAGTTCCAGGTTGAGCGAAGCGTCGTCATCCTCCAAAGAGCTGACATCGGGGAAATCGTCGTCGATCCCGTTGGAGGGAAATGAAGGCTCAAATGAATCCTCGGACATGTTGTTAATTAGACTGACAGGGGAAAACTACAAATCGATTTTATCAATCATTGCAAATTGTGCACAAACTCATTACTCATGAAACCAATCGATAATCATGTTTGTTTTCTTTTCGGTGGGTGTTTGGTGTTGCTGTTTTCATCACCTGACCCAACTTCCGGTGTCACTTTTGTCATATTTATTTCACACCAGAAACACTGCACGAAGCATTCTTAATGCTGTTTTGCAAGTAAATTATACTGGAAAATATAAAAAGGTTCAAAGTGGCACCAAATAAGACAGTTTAACCCCGCAGATTATGCAAAGACACCACGGGTCTGCTACCGAATCGCGTGGGAAACCGACGTTTCAACCAGGCAGTCGAATTTGTATCGAAATTTCGTACAGGCGTTGCAGACAGACGAACGGAAGGCAAAACTTTGTTGCCCAGCTGAAAATACAACTGTGGCTTGAATTACCAGAAAAACATGACGTTCTTAGTTGTGTTGCTGAATAAATTGCGAAGATTTTTGTTTGTCAAACGTGGAGTCCAAATCAGATGAGGTGACGCAAGGCCGCGGCTCTCAAAACGGATGTCCCGATCGTTGACAGCTTCAGAGAAAAGTGAATCATCTGACAAATCCAGCTGATGTTTATCTCCAGGCCTTCTTGCCAAATTAGCAACACACAGATGCAGTTCCACGTGAGTGTGGCATTTTCCAGCAGATCCAGATCTGTCTCAAATGGTTGGACGTGTGCTTTCCTCTGCAAAGCAAGGAGTGACCAGGGGACTGATCTATTCTGGCCCCAAGGTTGTCCAAAAGAGCTGCTGAGCAGGATTCTGCGTTATCCATTTGGAAGTGAGTAATGTGGTGCAACAACATGCCCATATATGGCGTTTGCTCGATCGAGGGGTTCCTTTGTTTCTAGGTGACTGAGATCAGGTGATGAGGCGATGGATCCGAAGCTGCTGTCCATGCATCTGGTGCGAGCCGTCGCCGTGGGAGAGACACAAGCCGTGAGAGATGCCCTCAAATACGGAGCCAAACCACACAACCTCACACACGAGGAACAACCGCTGTTGCAGTACGCCTTGGCGAAAGACTACAACGGAGTTGCAAAGGCTTTGGTGGAGTACGGTGCAGACCCCAATTTACGGAATCCTGGAGGGAAAACAGTGTTGCACTATCTCAGCATGAGTTCCAAGACTGAGATGCTGCATTTCATCCTGGAATCAAAAGGTTCACCAGATCTTGTGGACCAGCAACACGGAAATAGCCCCCTTCACTACGCTGCATTGAACAACAGACTGGAGAACATTGATATCTTGCTTCAACATGGGGCTGAAGTGGAATGTTACAACAAGCTGCAAGAACTGCCCCACCAAAGCGCTGCAAGCAAGGGACACACAGAGGCCTGTGCCCTTCTGCTAACCAAAGGCTTGGATATCCACCACAAGAACGCTGAAGGACTCACTGCTTTACACCTCGCGTGCAAAGGTGGTCACGCGTCCTGTGCGGCGCTTCTTCTCAACAACGGAGCAAAGTTTGGTCGAACTAACCATGGTGAAAGCGAATTGATACTCGCTGTAAAGTCCCAGTCAGTGGACTTGGTTCGGGAATTGCTTCAGTTCGGTGCTGACGTGAATTTGTGCAACACGAAGGGCCAAACGGCGTTGCACTACTCTGGGAAACTGCAGGTTTGTTTTTCAAAATCCTTCTCTTTCACAAATCTAGATTTTGATCGTTATCATTTTGGTTGTCTACTCGCTTAAAATTCCGCATGTCAAAGTGGTGTTTTACACCTGCAGAATTCTGACATCAGTGCGTTGCTCTTGCAACACGGATCGACACTCAACAAGTGCGACTCGAGGGGCTGGACGCCTGCCATGGTGGCAACGAAAGAGGGGAATGCTTCCGTGTTGAACGTTTTTCTCTCCCTCGGCTGCAGTTTAGAAATTCAGGTGAGACAATTCAGCAGACTTAAAAGCGCGCGCACACACGCACACGCACACACACAATTCGTTGAGTTTGCTTGTGGCTGACGGTTCAGAAAGCTCATTTTGCCAATATCATGAGGATCATCATCCGATTGTTATTTCAGGACGAACACGGTTTCAGCGCTCTGCACATAGCAGCTTACAACGGGAACACGGAGATCACGCGCACGTTGCTGAAGGCCGGAGCTTCCTACACAACCGTGTCAGCCAGGTGCAACTTGCCTCACATGATCGCAGCGGAGAGGGGCCACGCGGACGTGCTCAGGTGAAGACAAAACGAACAAGCCCAGTCGTGCAAAGAAAGTCATGTGGCGTTCACGTGAATCACTTGAGTCTGAAAATTTTGGTTATTTTCAGGTGTATCCTGACGTTGAGAAACAGCCACAAGCATCACTTTATCAATTCAGTCAACAAAAGTCTCAAGACTGCGCTGTTGATGGCTGTGAGTCATGACAACTACGACTGTGTCCAGGTGAGTCACTCACCAGAGACGGGCTCACATTTCTCAGAACAAATCGGAAATGTTTTGTACAGAGAGGGACTCGACCGTCTCGTACACTTGCAGGTGCTTTTGCAAGAAGGAGCAGACACGGAGAGAGTTGGTGTCAAGGGCAACACGCCGCTGATGCTGGCGTCGTGGCGAGGACACTCGTCCATCCTCAGACTCATCGTGGAGTACACCGAGAGTCACTGTTCCATCAACAGGTAAAGTGGCACCTCGGTTGGTGTTTGGGACTGGTTGTACGATCAGCGTCAACTGGTGCCCTGACACAAGCGTTTTGAAAAGAAGTGACCAGTCCGGCTTGCACAAAGAATCGAGACGCCATAAGTCGTCCGATTCTGTCGACATTGACTTCAAATTGAGCCGAATGGCATGGCATCTACATTCTGAAATCTGTTATAGACAGCGCAGATGCCAAGACTTGCTTTCAAAATGTGCAGCTCGTGACCATCACATCTGAAGTTCAAGAACCAATGCCTGGTGCGTTTGGTTGTTTGAGCGCAAGCGTCCAAAGCAGAATGGCAACAACATGCAAGATTCACCAAGCAACCGGAAGCACAGTTCCCACGTTTACCTTATTCACCCTGTGTGGGTCGCATCCAAGTGCAAGACGCACCCAACTTTGACCTTGATTTTCTGGCACCATGTCACATTGAAACAATTTTTAAGCGTGTGGTCACCATCAGTCTGTCCGTCTGTGTCAAAGTGGG
>JAAUXT010092958.1_pt1 | contig 11321 bp, 16 predicted proteins | sample 7278171 | NCBI WGS metagenome assembly JAAUXT01 (sample SAMN14350112, study PRJNA611818) | marine sediment metagenome | isolation source: surface marine sediment (1.8m) | place: French Polynesia: Moorea | collected 2018-08 | reverse complement strand
TAAATGAGTTCCCAAATTGTGAATGTTGAGTGAAAAAGTAAGAATTTTTGACAAAACAAAGTGAGCAAAATCAGAGTGAGCAAAATCAGAGTGAGCAAAATCAGAGGGAGTGAAATTAGAGGGAGCAAAATCAGAGTGAGCGAAATCAGAGTGAGCGAAATCAGAATTTCCTCAAATCACCGTGAGCTCCATGGAGCTATTTTTATGCGTAGCATTCTTGTTCGGACGTGTGGTTTAGTTTTCTTCTGACAGTTGTCTCCTTCCTCTTGTGTAGGTTCTTGACCTTCATGTATGTCCAAGGTACAACATCACCTTTTTTGGCTTTGGTCAGATGCAAATGATAAACTATAATTGGAGTTTAAAGAGAAGAATTGCCCGAAGACGAAACCCTGTGATTGCTTCATCACGGAGCGACGTTATCGCGCGCTTCGTCTTATCACCAAACTGCATCGCGAAATCTGAGCTGATTGCCTTTCCCTGTTCCTCCGATTCAACATTTCGTGATCGCAGGTTTTCACGAAACAATTTGAAAGTCAATAGAAATGGCAACTTTTTTCGACAAAAGCCAGGAAGTTGGTGTTGGAAGGAGAACTGATGCGAGTCAGCCGAGACTAGATGTTTTGTTGTGCTGCAGTTCTGAATATTGTCAGAACATTTGTCAAGTTTGGCAGATTTTTTTTAAAAATTTTACATCAGCACAAATTCAGCACAATCAAGTTTCGGAGCGAGTGGATCTGAATGTCTCTCACACAAAGTAACTTGCAGTGACAGGTGAGGGAGGCAGTGATGTATCTGCTCGGCAGGTAAAGCACATCTCTGCCGCAACTTCGCCAGAGGTCAGATTTCCTGTGCGTTGAGGTTTGAATTAATTAAATTGAGCATTGTGAATTCCTAATGACTCGTAAATGCATCCACCAAATGTTCTTTTGTCAACCTGGCGACTCTGAATTTAGTGAGTGAAGTGTTTTCTCTTTGGCAGGCGCTTCCAGGATTTTCATACGAAAATTCACTTTTGATGTTACTTGGGCAAGCGTAGTCAATTAGATTTCTTTATCGTGTCTGTTAAAGTCGGTAATTGAGCATTAGCTAAATTGAGCTTGGTAAGTAGGAGAAATCGTCATAGCAGAGATGTATCACTTCTGTCACACCGGGGAAAGGCAACTTTCAAGAGACGTTTCCGACAGGTTTCTTTGATGCATTCACAGTGGACAGATTTCCTGACAGTTGTGTGATGTAAGAGATCGACGCAGCGCTGCCTTGTGGGGAACCTGCTGTTAAAAGTGAAAATATATCAAAATTTTAACCGAATTGTGGTTGCGAATCATGTTTCAAGCATTCTGTTTTCATTTCCACTTTCCCGCTGACTGTTGCTCCGCAAAGTTATACCCGCGAGTTGGAAAAGTGCAAATGTGTGTCAGATGTGAACACATTTTCTGGTAGTAAAAGAACAGTAATTTGTTAATTACAGGGGGATGCGCTGTGCAAGGAGTGCTTTTACAGCGCTTTTGAAGAGGAGGTGCATCACACAATAACATCTGCGGGTCTCTTCACTCCTGGCGACAGAATCGCGGTGGGGGCCTCTGGTGGCAAAGGTGAGCAGCAGTTAGCGATCGGCGAGTCTTCCTCTGTCTGCAGACCTGCCACAAGAAATCGCATTTGTGTGGGGAAGTTTCTCTTTTCTCTGAGCACCTCGGTTCGCGCTACAGTCCCGATATCGTTGCGATTTCTTTGCAGACTCGACAGTTCTGGCGTATGTGCTCAAGAATCTGAACGAGAGGCACAACTATGGTGTGGAACTCGTTCTGCTGTCTGTTGACGAGGGGATCACTGGCTACAGGGACGACTCGCTGGAGGTGCGATGAACAGTCCTTTGGTCACAAAATCACCCTGCATCAGGATTTCTAGGTCCTTTTTATTTCTGTTAATTTTGAGAATACCGTAATGACGACTAACTTCTGCTTCAGACGGTGAAAAGGAACAAGGAGCAGTACAGTTTGCCTCTAAAAATCGTCTCCTACGAGGTAAGCTCAGGCACAGAATAGAGAAACATTTGTCAAACTGGAAAGGCACGCACATAGTGTTCACTGGAAGAAGTGTTTCATCAAACGCACGCACTGTTTTCAGGAACTGTACGGCTGGACCATGGACGCCATCGTGGCCGAAATTGGTCTCAAGAATAATTGTACGTATCACATTGTTCAAAGGAAACGAACATTTTTTCTGTCCGTGCTGGCACGAAAATATTGGAACTTGTTGGATTTTTTGTTGCAGGTACATTTTGTGGTGTGTTCCGTCGCCAGGCTTTGGATCGAGGAGCGATGTTGCTGAAATGCAACAAAGTTGTGACAGGTAGGCTGCCTGGGCAAAGGATTTGTCAACTTCTGCTCAGGAACTTCTTGCACTTGACAAAACTTGTCTCAAAACCTGCGGGCAACGCCTAGTTCCTCGCTTGTTTGTTGGACACTCGAGCTGAAATTTGTTTTCCACAGGGCACAATGCAGACGACATTGCGGAGACTGTGATCATGAACGGTGAGGGCTTTCGCGCTCCAAACAGACACAAAACTTTCTTTTACGTCATTTTCCTGCTCGAAAACTTCACGAGACACAAAAACAAAATTGTTTCACCTACGTAGATCTCACAGTGTCACTTGTTGAATTCGATGATGAAAACAAAATTTGTCTTCTGCAGTGCTGAGGGGTGATATCGCCAGGCTTCGAAGATGTACTGCCATCACTACGGTACAGCTGAACTTCTTTTTGTGAATTTTGGACGCACCGCTTTACCAAAGCTTCGGGCGCGTATTGTCCAATTGTTCTTGCCGTTCGTCCGGTTACGAACTGACTTTCCGGTCCACGCGTGATAGAAATGTGAGGGAAGCGGACCTTGTATTCAAATGATTGTTTGTCCTTCATACTTCATATCCAGATGACATGACTTTGGTCAAACGAGTCACCAGCAATGCTTTTGCAGGGAACGGAAGGTACTTTGCCGCGATGCAAACCATTCAAATATACGTACGAGAAAGAAATCGTGATGTGAGTGGATCTGTCATTCTTTCCCAAGCAAATTGTTATCAATCTGGAGACACGCGCGAACACACTCAGACACACAAAACGCACAGACACGCACCAAAACGTGCGCACACACACACACACACACACACACACACACACACACACACACACACACACACACACACGTGGCCTTTCTTCCAACAACCTTTTGTGCACTTTTTTGCAGGTATGCGTACTTCAAGAAACTTGATTATTTCTCGACGGAGTGCATTTACTCACCAAACGCCTACCGGTTTGTGTCTTGGTTGAAACCGATTTACCGTTCATCATGCTTTGTGCCTTTCTTTTTCGCACATGTTCTTTTGTTTTTCCCAATTTAGAGGTTACGCCAGAGCGTTCATCAAGGATGCGGAAGTGATTCGACCAAGCTCCATCATTGGTCAGTTTCTTTTGCTTGTCATGATTATTTCCAATGTTTGAACAAGTTGTAATAAACCGCAGCAAGACACGGACCGTGTTGACACGCGCCGTGCCTTAATGACCTTCCAGTGATTGCAAACAGAAAAATTCTTTTGTTGCAAGCCTGGAAATGTTCTTCACAGAACATTTTTCTGCTGATTCTTTTCCAATGGGGATGAGCATCGAGGACACTTTGTTTCTAGGCCACCAGTGAAGTGCTTCAATGAGAACCGTATTCTCTTTTGTAGACATAATTCATTCCGGCGAAAGTCTTGCGATAAAGAAAGATGTCAAAATGCCAGTTCAGGGTAAGTACAGACAGAGGGTTGTCAAAGCAAGGATTCCGTGTTATGGTTTGTCTATATTTTGTGAATGTTTGCCAATTCTTGTCTCTGCCTCTTTCAGGCACCTGTGAACGATGTGGATACATCAGCAGTCAGCCAGTGTGCAAAGCGTGTGTGATGCTGGAGGGACTCAATCAAGGAATGCCGAAGTACGTTCACTCGCAAAGTTCTAATGTATTTCTTTCTTCTTTGTTCCCTCTTCTTCACTGATTTGTTTGTCCAAAAATTATTTGGTTGTTGTTTTGTTTTTTTCTGCAAGGCTCGGAATCGGCAAACCACATGTTGTGCGACGGGTAAGTTGCCGGTGTCTTCTTTGTTCACGATTCTGAATTGGCGTCCCTCATGAAATTCTGACCAGGGTTCTTGTTTGTCCTCTGCAGCAGGCGGGCCTGTCGGCGCACGGCTCCGGGGTCAGCAGTCGCGTCTCGTCCACCTCCAGTCTCAATACAGACGCCAGCTCAGCCGAACCGTCGTCTGGTACGTGTGGAGGTTGATCCACCGGATTCCAAACCAAAGCACCCAGGAGGTGTCCAGGTTTACAATGTCTGCGATTCTCGAAACACCCAGGTTGATTGGTGGCAGAGTCTTGTCTGCAGAAAACGAGTTTTTTGGCGCAGCAAAATGTGCTGATGATGTCGTTGAGTTGTGACTTCCGTCGAGGCGCACGTTTCGAACTCAGATTCGTTTTCCGCAAGTTTTGTTCAGTCTTGGTTGTGTTGCTGCAGCATCTGCAGAGGGCTGCTCGTCGTGCGGCGCTTCTGGCGGGTGTTGCGGGGGCCGCGGCGCAGCGCGTCCGGCAAGGCGGGGTGGCGGCGGCACGGGGCTCGGCCTCACTTCGGGAAGACTCGGCGCGCACGGCACGACAGACCACGCCACGCATCACTCTTTGGACTTTTGACAAACGAGAACACAGTTTTGTGATATATTTTTGGAGTGTGCCGGGGCAGTAATAAATTGTTTTGACACATGATTCACTTTCGTGTTTCTTATTTCTTGAAACAAGCCTTGCTGGCCAGCACAACACTCACAAGTCGAGAGCAACAATTCGGGTAACAACGTCAAATATTCACAACGAAAAAATCCTGACGAACACGACAACACAAAATCCTGATGAACCCGCCAGTTTAAAAGTCGACAAATTTTGTAGCAAAACAGCAGATTCGGATTGAGACACAGGTGGATACAACCTGAGTCAGGACACACGGATGTCTTGCCACAGCCAGTTCTGATCAGAACCGAAATGGTTCGACTGGTCTGGCCTGACATGTGTCTCCAATGAACCAGAATTCGACAATCTGAGAGTGGCTGGCTACAAGGTCTGGAGTGGCTTTTCTTTGACAGAGAAAATGGTCAGTGAGACTAGTCTTGAAGAGGGATTTCTACGGTTTCCACCACTGACTCTTCGGTGATGGCGATGACATTAGCTCCGCTCGTTTCTTCATACTCCATTGGCGTTCCATCCGCTGAGAACGTCACATACGACACACCTGCAAACCAAAGCAGAGGCTTTGAGTCACACGAAGATACAACTTTTGTGTCAAGCATCATCAGCAAGCGTTTTGTCCGTTTTCCTTTTGGAAACACACAAAACTGCAACCGACGAAATCCGATGAATCTGCATTTCGAACGGGTTTCGGTTTCGCGCGTTCATACCTTCGACGTTTTCCTCTGCGTGCGTGTCGGCGGCCTCGGTGGCGGCAAGCAGGCTTTCAAAGGGACCGAGGTTGGTGTGTGAGACGGGCACCATCACCTCCTGATTGGTGGTCGGGTCTGTGACAGCGACGTACTGTTCATCCGCCGTGTCCATGCCTGAGATCATCGCCGTAACTGCAAGAGCGCCTCTTCTCATGAGTAAAAAGAGCAGTTCATGTGGTTCACAGCTTGTATTCTCCGGAAAGCTGCTTGCACCGACCTTCTGAGTTGAGTGCCCTGTCGTCAACGTCGACCGACTCCTCGGCCATGTCGTTCTGCGGTCGCGTCGCGCTCGGCGGCGGCGGCCGCTCCGTCTTGTGCGGCGGCGGCATGAGCAGCGACACGAGGCGCTTCTTGCCTCCCGACGACGGCGCCGAGATCGGGATGAAGCGTTCCACCTGCCACAGCACAGCAAAACAACACGGTCACATCGTTGTATCTGCTACAAGTCAGCATTCATCACACTTTTCCTTTAGTCGATTGAATGAGCCTGTATTCAGTCCGCAGAACGCACCTGTTCGTCACCATGAATTGAAGTGGAATCACCTGCGTGTTGCTCCAACATACTGCCTTTTATCTGGTCTGAAATGAACACAAAGAAAATGCCAGTCATAAACATCGAAGACGAGCCACGTTACGTCCAAAGCTGCCACAGAAATTTCGTGTGAATTTACTGTCTGCACAGTCAAAAACGGTAAATTTCCCGTCGTTGCTTTCTTCGATTTCGACTGTGTGGAGCCCCTGGATGTAATTGTGCACGAACGAACCTGCAGACAAATTGGATTCTTTGGGCATGTGTTCCGCGAGGATGTGGACGGCGAGCGTGTCCTGGTTGAGGAAGACTGAGTTGCACTCCTCGCACATGAAGACGGTCAGCGCCTTCTCGTGCCCGTCCCCGCTCCCGTCCCCCGCCACCGTCGCGACCGCCTCCTGTGAGTGATACAGAAGCATTTCCAGACACGCGAGCTGATTATTTGGCAATTCGTTGTCTTCAACGAATTCCAAAGTGGTCGACGCTGAAATAACAGATACTTTCGACGTCACGAACCAGTCCGTGTTGAGCGGCAACGTAGTTTGGAAATTCGGTGTTTGCATGGTGCCTCATGTGCTGTTCCAGCGCACGCTTCTGTGTGTAGTCTTTGCCTGACAACGAAAGCAAGAATTTTGGTGGAAAGGGAATCACTCTGATGGACTGGACTTGCAAGTCAAAAATCAGTCGCACGCCAAGAATGTGTACTGGAGAAGAAATAGAAATGTCAAGTAATAGGGGGCAGTCCCCCTGGCAACCAGGTGGCCACCCCCCTTCCCGCCCCGAGCTGGTACACTCATACAGTTCAGGACAAAGTCAGACATGCGGGTAAAACAATGGTTGCTGCAACAAACAGCACTCACCACACTTGCCACACTGGAACGGCTTGATATCAGCGTGACGCCTCATGTGAACTTTGAGAGACTCGATCCTCTTGCATTGGAAAGAACAGGTGCCACACTTGAAGTATCGAGATTCGTTGTGCACGATTCCATGATTCTGAAAGAACCGGCAGGTGTTTTGTTGAACAAGGATCACCGAGGTTGTGCACTACGCTTGAAAACACAGTCCACACGACAAACCTTGAGATCTTTCTTAGTTTTGAAGGCCTTGGTGCAGCGGTCGCACTTGAAGGGTCTGTTCTCCGAGTGGTAGACCAGCATGTGCCTCGTGAGAGAGCCCTTGGTGTGCAGCACCTTTTGGCAGAGTTGACACGTGAATCCAGAGTAGGACTCGTCGTGCATCACCTTATGCGCCCTGTAATGATGTCGCAGAACATCCAGTCAGCAAACATTGCCTTGAATGTCAAAGCAGTTTGGACATCTGTGCGACGCTGATATCAAAATGTGATGCTTACATGAAGCCGGAATAACTTCCAAAGGTCTTGTTGCAGATTTCACATCGGAACATGCACGTGTGGCCCTTCATGTGCTGTGCCAGCGAGCCGCGCGACTTGTAGAATTTTTTGCACACCTGAAACGCAAAATATTCCCACTCAAACTGAGGTGAACATACCAGAAAAATCTCTTTGCAAACAAGGTTACGGCCCCACACTGAGCACAGAGGCAATGGATGAAACGAATTCTCACCGAGCACTCGTATTTGCCGGCTTCACCGTGATTTTCCATGTGGCGCCGCAAACCGACGCTGTCCTTCACAACCTTGTCACACACCGGACACTTCATCTCGAAATCTGCAAAGCAATTTTCGAAGAGAATGTCAACTGTCAGCAATGTTTGAATGACAACACCCAAAGTCTTCTTGAGAAAATTTGCTCAGTGTTTGTCAGAAGCCGCAAATCGTACCAGTAGAATGCACTCGTTTCATGTGTCGGTTCATTTCTGCTTTCTCATTGAAAGCTTTGAAACAGATCTCACACTGGAATTCGCGCAAGTTGAGGTGGTGCTTCATGTGGTTGTTCAACTGCAAACCAAAAGAAATCGGATGTGCAGCCCAGATCATTCCACCGGTCTTCGATGTTAGAAGCACAATGCAACAAATTTTTGAACAATTCAATCGCATCCTGAAGCAGTTTGTACCTTTTGCTTGAATTGAAAGGATTTTTTGCAGACGGAACACGTGTAGTTCTTTTGGCCCGTGTGAAGTTGCTCGTGTGCGATGATACTGCTTCGCAAACGACCTGAAAAAAGATGCAGTCAACACTGTGCAAACCGAAAAAAACGACGAAGTGATTCCACACGTTGTGGTGAAGTTATCAGTTTCACAAACACTTGTTTCAAACACGACAGCACTTTCATCGCTGAAAAGTCAGAATTGTCTTTGCAAAGGTGCAGTGTACGTACATTTGTGATCGCAGAAGGAACACTGCCATGCCTTGATGTCGGTGTGCACTGTTTCCAGATGTTGTACGAAGGCAGTTTTGCTTGCAAATGACAAGTCATCCTTCAAACAGGTTTCAACTTGACAGTAAAACATAGCCTTGGTCACACCATCTGCAAGAGTGGTCAGTCAAAACTTGGACCAGTCAGTAAAACCAAGACCAGCCAGTAAAATCTCAGAGATGAAGAGCTATGAAATTTTCCAAAATGTGATTCATGACAGTCAACATCGTTAAGAAAAGCAATACACACGTTGAACAACTTTGCAGTACGGTTTCAAATCCACGTCGAGTTGTTCTTCACTGTAGCAACGAGGAACATTCTTTGTTGGCTTCATGTCTCCTTCAGTGTGCACGTACTTTTTGAGGGCCGGTTCACCCGAGGTCACTGCAACAACACGCGCGACAATGATACTTTCAGAGTCACCTTACATCTTGTGTATTGTCAGTTTTGATCCTGGCAAACCACTGCGATTGCTTTCGTCCGTTGAATGAAGGCTGCGAACCTTGTGCTTGTTGCTGCTCCTCTGCGGTGTCGGCCGGCGTCTCCGACGATTCCTCGGGCAGCACCTCATCCGCTCCGCCAGTCGCCGGTTTGAAGACACGTTGCGGTGGAGCGTCGTTTCTGTTCGCCACTCCAACCAGTCCTCTTCTGCAGTGAACAACCGGCACAGTTCAGGTCTGTGACGCATTTGGAAGTGAACAGTGCACTCATTCAAGGGCCTGACTCGAAGGCAAAGTGACTCACTTGAACTGCTCAGTGTACATTTCGGTTTTCCTTGTCCCGTAACAGTTGCTCTTTCGCCGAGGCACAAAAATACCCTTTGCTCTGAGCGAATCTTCCTGTAAACAGACACTTCTTTTCAAGTCTTCGAGGTCAAAACAGAAATCCAAACACGATCGAGATGTTGGTGAAGCGACAGATGGGGTGACGGCAACTGATTTCCCAAGGAAAGTCTTTCATCGGCAGAGGAGTACGTGCTAAAACGAACCAGTCCTCACCCCTTCAACTTCACGGATTTCCTCTTGCACATCAGACATAACCAGTTGGCTGGTTGGTTGGGCATCTTTTCCAGCTTCTTTTTGGGCTGCATCCAGCCCTGGTGTCTGTTCCACATCAGTTTTGCGCGAGAGAACATTTGTTATTCGAATCTGCATCGGCATGTCCGTCTGGTTCTCATCGGTTTTCATCACTTCCGTTGTCAACTCCACTTCCACTTCATCAGACTTCTACAACAAAGACCAAACAGAAGTGGCGAACCGTCGACACTTCACAAATCTTCAAACACGTGGAGAACAGCACTGCAAGAACAACCTGGCACAAACGTGCGTGACGCACCTCAGTGGATGCCCCTGAATCCTTGGCAACGACCGTTACCTCTGCAACAGAAAAGGAGCTTCTATGAACACAGCACAGAACAGCGTTGGTCAAACTTCAGGCTGGACGTGTGTTTCACGGCTGTACCTGCTGCAATGGCTTGTTCTTCAGATTGATGACCAACGTTCTCAGCTTCTTGTTGTTCTTCGTCAACTTCTGGATGTTCGATGTATCGAACCTCATCTGCAGATCACACCAAACCATAGAACCAAGAAGCATCTTTCTTGCTCCAAGTGAATCACACTGTCAAAATGTGCAGCGTCTCATTCACTCACGTTGCCCATCTGGGTGCATCACGACGACTGTTGTCTGCTTGGGTTTGTTGATTGTAGTCACTTCAGTCTCCAAATTTTCTTCTGCAATTGAAAATGCTGACTGAATTCTATGAAACAACAACACCAACAAGTTGGAGATTAGACCCGCCATTGCTTTCGCAGATCAAGGGCCGGAAAACCTTCTGGGGTTTCTCGACAACGAGAAACAATGCAGAGCATCATACCTGGGTCTTCGTCGGAAGCTTCGTCAGCGTACCTCCGCAGCACAAGCCTCTGTTCGTTTGTCAAGGAACGCCGATTTGGCCTGAATGCTTTCTTCGGAACTGAAAATGAACATTCTATAAAAAGACAAGACTTTCTGCGAGGAACACAACGTGGACCACAAGCATAAACTTGCAACATTGTTTGCCGGTAAAATGGGTGCATAAGCAGACACTAAGAACACGTGAAGTGGGTCTGACCCACTGAGTTTCGTCGTCGACCTTGCGAACATGCTAAGCAAGGGAGATCAGGCGTTCTCACCTTTGTAAATGTTGTGTATCTTCGACATGTGATTCTTGAGCGTCTTGTGCTCGTGGAAGGACAAGTCACATTCTGGACAATGGAAGTCTCGAATGTCCCAGTGGTACTTCATGTGCAGCTGCAGCTGTAACGAAGGAAACAGTTGTCAGTGACAAATCTACCAGGGAGTGACAAAGGAACTTTTGGAATGTGTGACGGACCCTGATACTGTGAAGTGCCACGTGTGTTGGTACGCTACCTTCTGTTTGAAGTTGAAACCCTTGCCACACTCCGAACAAGTGTACGGTTTCACTTCGCTGTGGATGTTGATGTGACGCACAACCTGCGCTCTGATCGAAGCTGCAAAATCCGCATCGAAATCCGAATGTACATCATTGGCGTGGTGGTGGTGACCAAAATTTTCAACAAATGTTGAAGGTGTCTGCAGTTTTGTTGCACTCTTACATCTGTAATCGCAGATTGGGCATCTCCATGGCTTGTAACAAATTTCTGGGTGAGTAAGAATGTGACGCCTGAAGTGATGTCGATTTTCAATTGTTTCTGCACAGTGTATGCAGCGACCAATCTTCTTGCCATGAGAGTCGTGCGCTGAAAGAAACTGCAGGGTTAACTCTTTCCGCCCCAACCTTGTATTTCGTTTGTTTCATCCTGTTACTGACCAACAATTTAAATGTCTGCACACAGGCCTCCAGGCATGTCAATAAATATGTCAACCTCTCACCTCGAGAGTGCTCAGACACAGCTGTGTTCCATTTCTTGTGTAACTT
>JAAUXT010068900.1_pt1 | contig 11323 bp, 17 predicted proteins | sample 7278171 | NCBI WGS metagenome assembly JAAUXT01 (sample SAMN14350112, study PRJNA611818) | marine sediment metagenome | isolation source: surface marine sediment (1.8m) | place: French Polynesia: Moorea | collected 2018-08 | reverse complement strand
CTCTCTCTCTCTCTCTCTCTCTCTCTCTCTCTCTCTCTCTCTCTCTCTCTCTCTCTCTCTCTCTCTCTCTCTTTCTTTCTTTCTTTCTCTCTCTCTCTCTCTCTCTCTCTCTCATGCAGACCTCTCCCTGAGACGCCTCTCCTCTGGGGCCTCTCCTCCCTCCATCACACAACACAGACGCTCAATCAAACACACTTGCACCTGTTTCTGCCCACTGAATGGCGGGAATAAACGCGAATGCCAGGGCGAGGTTACGCAGGGTGCGTCACGCGTTGCGCCAATGGGCGCCGCGTTTACTGAGATTCAAAGCTGCGTGCAAGGTGCACTGCGTCCCTGTGCGCGTGTATCTGATAAAGACACGGCTCAGTGTGTGACAAACGAGAACACATCACCCTTGAAGACGCGCCCATGGTCGTATCAACGCCAGGAGAAGACGCAGCACCCCTTGCCTGGCACAGCGTCGCAGCGCGTGACGCCTGCAGCGCGCCTCACGCCGCGCGAGGTTCTAGTTCACAAGGGAGTTGTTGCTGTTTGTTTTCCGTACAAAGGGCCTGAATGAATGGGTCGGGCGCCGATTGAGAGTGACGCGACACGCGATTCCGTAATCAAGATGCATAGCGGGGCGAGAGCGGGAAACTGTGCGAACTAGAGCTGCTGCAGGTCGGTGTGCGTGGTGGGCATGGGCGAGTGTGTGTGTGTGTGTGGGGTGCGTGTGTGAGGTGAGTGTGCGTGTGTGATCAAGACGCTTAGCAGGGCGAGAGCGAGAAACTGTGCGAACTGGAGCTGCTGCGTGGAGAGTGTGTGTGCGTGTGGGTGTGTGGGTGTGGGTGTGTGTGCGTGTGGGTGTGAGGTGTGTGTGCGTGTGTGATCAAGACGCATGGCGGGGCGAGAGCGGGGAACTGTGCGAACTGGAGCTGCTGTAGGGTGTGTGGGGGGGAGGGGCATGGGCGAGTGTGTGTGTGCGTGTGTGGGTGTGCGTGTGGGGGTGTGTGGGTGTGGGTGTTGGGGTGTGTGGGGGGCATGTGTGCGTGTGTCGTGTGTCAGGGTCTGTGCGAGAGTTCATTGAACGTGTCAAATTGTTTGTGTGCGTTTTCTTTGGAGCGTCCGTGTGGTGCGTGTGTGGTGTGTGCGTGCGTGTGTGTGCAGGTGAATCTGTATTTAGAAATTACGCAATGCAAACGACGTTTTTCAGCTGCAAACGACAAGCATGACCCATTGACGTGTTTTGAGTGGGTGAGGTCTGCGAATGAAGGACCCAAGGAACAAGTTTTGTACAGCTCCGCTGGGAAACGTGCATGTGTGACGTGCTACGTGCCACGCGCTCCACACTCAAAGCGACTATTTTCTCACTTGAAAGGCCCAGGTGAAAGTAGAAAGGGGCGAAACACTTTTACACCCACAACAGGGCCACAGAAATTGACATCCTGGCCCTTTCCAGACTGCATATATATCATGTGTAGTGTCCCTGTACCCCTGTGTCTGGGCCAGTGATCTGGAGTCGCAATGCGCAACGCGACCCACACAGAACATGATGCCCCTGCATGGGGGCTCATGCAAGTTTCACACACCGTGACCCACCCTCAGCTCCAGCTCCAAACTTTCAAGACAAAACAACATCAGAACAGCCCCCGCTTCCCCCACCTCGACCTCACAGTGCGTGGGGCGATATATTTCAGTGGGCGCTGCCTAACACGACTGCAGTTAATGCCTACATTAGGAGGGGCAATAAATACCAATACACCTCTCGGATTGGGCTCGGCGTCCGCGACGTTTCCCATTGTACTGCGGCTCTGTCCGCCCGGAAATGACGTCACGCCGCGTTCACACCAGCGTGGTGCGTCCGGAGGTAAGGGACGGCCTTGGTTCAGGCCTGTTTCACATTGGACGCAACGTGCGTTGCGTCCCTCCCAACGATGGGCCCTGGATGCGCCAAGCGTTGTGTTCAGACACAGTGACTCCTTCAGACACAGTGACACAGTACGATGGACGCTGCACTTCATGAGAAACACACACACACAAACACAAACACATAGGCACACAGACAGACACACACACAAACACACACACACACACAGACACACACACAGACACACGCACACACACACACGCACACACACACACACACACACAAACACACACACAGACACACGCACACACACACGCACACACACACACACACACACACACACACACACACATGCAAAGCCGTGTTTTTCCTTTTGATTGCTGGTTGTTTTTGATCTTTGTAGACTTTTCTGTGGTGCCCATCTTAGTCCAATTTTGTTTCTGTCTGGTGCACGAAGATCTAAGTGCTATGTTTTTGGCCCATTTCATTTGCAGTGTCCCACAGCAGCTGCAGGTGTTGTTGTGAGGGACTCAAATGAGTCTTTATCGGTCTGTTTGTCTGGTGACGTAACAAGAAGAAGAGTTTTCTGATTTGGGCCTCTCGGTGTCTTGTGTTAGTGTCACTCTCCAATCAACGCAAGGGATGACGTCAACAATTCCACCATTGGGTTCAATGTTAAACAGCAACGCCGACGCCGAAAAAAAAAAAGAAAAACGACCGCGCGTCACTAATGTGAGGGAGGAAAGTATCAGGCGTGGATTCTGCAGGAGTTTGGACTGGCCCAGTACGCATCAACTTGAGAAGCTGAGGTTTTGCTGTGAAATGAATGGATCAGTGGAACAGACCCTCGGGACACAAATCACCAACTCGTGTCTTATTTCGATACACGCGCAGGTGTGGCGGGGAAAACACAAACAGGATACAACCCGAGGTGATCAATGTTTGAGAAGCCACAAACAAACCAGAGTTTAGACTCTCAGTGCAAAGAGGTCAGTCTCCGTCTGAGATCAATTCTTTCCACGGATCATCTCCCTCCTTCTCCAATGCTTTCAGCAAACACACAAAGACTTTTTAAGAGGAGTAGTCAGCGCAGTGCTGCCCGAATGCAGAACTCAATTTTCCCCCCCCCCCTCGGTGGATCCTGGCTTTTGCACGAGATGATGGAGTGAAAAGGTAATTTTCACCTGACTCCGCTGCATTTTTGACAAAAGTTTCTTTGCGACTGACTCCACCCCGCGGTCTCCCTCCTGGCTCCGCTTGACTAACATACCCTCACACTCTCCAAAGAACCAATATTATTGTTAGTCGCCCTTCTTCCCACCACATCAGTGGCTTCCCTATCTCTCCCCCTTCTCTGTCCTCAACTCCAACATCACAATGAGACACACGGCTCCTCTCAACACCCTCCCGTCCACACTCCCTTTGTGGCTCAGAGTCCTGGGGAACAATCTCCTATTCACTGCAGTGTTTTCCCAGATGAGTGGATGCGCAGTGGGGGTTTTTAACAGGGAGGGTTCAAACTGGAGGCGTTTTGCGTGGGGTTGGGTTTGGTCCACGCTTTATGCGTCAGGCCACGAAACACAGATTTCCGAGTGATATTTCTGTTTGAGAGGGTGTGGTGGTCCTGCAAGGAGTGTATTTTTGCTTTTTTACGAACTCTCTGACCAGTTTTCTTGATGCAGACTTTTCTTGGGAATACATTTGGGGTGGTAAGGAGCTTCCGTGTTGTCGTCAGTCTTTAACGCGTTGCCTCGCACAGGAGAGCAATGGGTGGTATAACTTTGAGTGCCATCCAGATCCCACATCTTATGAAATGTGTGACGCACCCAGTGTGACCTCAGCCTGCATTGCTTCACCATTGAAAGGAAAGTGTTTAGAAGAATAACAGAGCCACGCATACGGTGGGCAAAGACCTGCTTCACACCAATGCGCCGTGCATGCGATGTATCCCTGCCGCATGCAGGGATTCAAAACAACACCCATTGACTTGCACAGAGATGCAATGTTCATGCCTCAGACCCCAACACACAAATTCACACACACGTGCACACACACAAACACACTCGCACACACACACACACACACACACACACACACACAAATACAACTGACTTGCACACCACATTCAATACGTACGTATGTGCACATGATGTTGCACACTGCGTGACAGAGAAACACACATGTATGACGCGCACGCACACACACAAACACACACACACACGCACACACACACACACACACAGTACAGTGACCCAACGCTTGACGCGCCCTGTGTGAAACAGGCCTGGGGATCCTTGAAAAGAGACTGAAGAGATGGACGCATTGTGCACAGAACTGAGTCAGCGCTTTGTCCTCAGAGAAATATTGAGATTTTATGCAGTGATTGAACAAACGTCCGGACCTGAAGGACTGCTGCATTCTCTCACACAAAACTGTGCATCCAATCGCCAGATTCGCACTCGGCCAATTGAAAAAGCGCACTCAATTCAAGTGCACACGCCTCATCATTCAAACTCGTTCTCCAAAGTGAATGCGGCTCGAATGCGTCAAGATCCAGGAAAAAAATACAAGAAGAAAGAACTTCAATTGTGTGCAAATTGCACAAAATGTGTTTCGTTGTTTTTCCTCTGTTTTTTTTTCTGTCTCCCAACAGAGTTGCAGAGTTTAAATCTCTCTTCATTTCAGCTTTGCTGGAGTTTCCCATCGGGTGGAAAAAGGTGACAACAGCTGACACGGTAAAACCCGTTTTGCAGCATTTCAAATAATTACCTGAGATCTGGGGAACCGCACAGGTGACAACACTTCCCGTCACACCGGGTTCACACCGGATGCGTCGTGCGTTCCTGTTCAAGGCAATGCGTTGTGCACGGCAACAGCGACCCAGCGTCCCCGTGCGTAGCAATGTAGCGCAGGACGCATCCACTGTAAACCAGACCTGGGCTGAGGTGGATTGTTCCAAGGCCCCCAGCACACTGGATACAAAGTGGGTGCGGCGTGGTGTGGGCAAAAAAACCAGGCGTTGCATTTTCAGGCTTGCTTGAGGCTTGTGCACCTTGGAAGCTCCAAATCGATGTGGGACCAAGAGAACGTTGACCCTTATCGCACGACGCAGGTCACGTCACGCCTCACTTTGGTGAGGTTCCGTAAAGCAGTCAAGATTTCAGCATGGGTTCAAACGTTGACGTGAAATCCACGTCCACGCTGACGTCAACTTTCACGCAAACGTTCAACACCTGCGGAACTTCGCTGTTGTCACGGAGACGCAACGCGTGACGCATCACGTGTAACGTGAATCCACCCGATGCGTCGTTTCCATGGGAACCACTCGATTTCTATGGGAGAGACTCAGAACAACAGGAGTCACTCTACCTGGGTGCGCGTCACCTGCGCGAGAAGAAAAGCCGAGCCACCAAGTAATGCGAGATTTCACATCTGCTCACCAGGGAGGGCTCACACCGGGTGCGTCGTGCGCTGCGACCCTGGCGAGTTTGTGCAAACAGCCCGCAACCTGGAAACGCAGACGCAAACGTAACAAAAGACAATCACAGCAAGCCAAAAGTTACGTTTGCGTTTGAGTTTTGCGTCTACGTAGCGCGGTGCACAAACTCGCCGCTGTCTCACACGTGTGTTTGTGCTCGTAATTGAGCAAGACATGAGGACGTCACAGCGCCAGTTGAGGGAATACGCGACGCTTCCTGTGTGAGACAGGCGTTGGACGAGAGATGACATTCCTTTGGTTTTGGAATGCGACAAAAATTCAATCTCATGCAGTGCGTGCGTGAAAACGAAAAAAAGGTGTAGATTTTTTTTTGACAAGCGCGCGCGCACACACACACACACACACACACACACACACACACACACACACACACACAAGAGGTGTCAATCACAAAGTGTATTCGGACGCAAAGAAAGAAATTCGAGGAATTCATGATTCAAAATACCTCGAGACCCTGCTCCATCAACATTTTCTTCTCAACCTCTTTTTTTTCCTCCACGAAGAAATTAAGTGTTGATCGCATTAAATTCCTCAGAAGACAGCAAAATCACAGACACCGACCCATTAAACATGCAACAGACACGTAATTACAACGACTGCAGCGGATCCCGGGGGAGAGAACATGGGACCAAGGTCCCCGACATCCTCAAGATCTTCATCTGTGAAATGAATTGCAAAATTTACAATTTCACACAGTTCATAATTTACCTTCAACAGAGGTAACTTTTCAACACAACAACTCATCTTCAGTGTCCCCTGGTTTCATTTCCTTGACTTTGTGTTGGGGGGACGAGGACCCTGGACCCACGCCCCGGGATCCCCCCCTGCTTAATTTCCAACAGCCTGATACATTTTTAAGGAGGTAAATGCATTAATATGGCACTCTTCTCACAGAAGCTGAGAATCTGTATCTCGCGGTAAAAATGGGTCTTTGAGCTCGGGGGGAGTGTGTCGATTCGAGGCGTCTTCCTTGTTTCTGTAAATGGAAGCGAAGTGCTTTGTTCTCGAGACGCAGGAACGCAGCGCGTGCGCGCATCTCTCATTGCGCATGCGTCTTGGTTTCAAAATCTGAAATCGAGATTTTCTGCAGCTTGGCTTCAGACTGAAATGTCGCGGTTGAAATGTCAAATGTAAAAAGAGCTTAGCTTTTTGCTTTGTTCTAAATTTGCGGAATTGGGGGTGTCTAGGTAAATTAGAATCTTTAAAAAATACAAAGAAGGCATTTTGGGTTTCCATTTCTTGAATTTGTGTCGCGTGCGAATCAAGAAATGAACAGGGATTTTCACGTGCTGGCCTCAGGGAGAGTCTGCCAATTTCGAACAATTTGCTGATAACAACATACAAACCGATCCTTTCCATGATCTTTGTGAATTCAAACTCTTTCACGCGTCAGATTTTGGGTGTGACTGACAGCAGATGCTTTGGTTCAGATGGGGAAAACCCATGATCGCGTGGGGGGCCCCGGGCCGTCTGGCCCCTGAGTCCACTGTTCGCGACATCCAGCACTCTCTCCCTTCAGGGCAAGTCCGACACCCAACAGTGGGCCTGGTCCCTGGGGTCCGAGCACCTCAGAGCTTCAGAGCAGAAACAGGGTCTTGTCAGAATTGCGTTCCTTCCTTTTCCAACCCTGGTTCCAACTTTAGGGTTGTTCCAAAATCCAATCAGGGGCTTGTTCCCCTTTTCCCGGCACCCTGGATCCTCTGCCGGACGTCGCTTTGTGCTCTCTCCCTCCTGGATCCACCCTGGATGTCATGCAGTGCTCTCTCACATCTGTGGCCTGTCCCTATCTCAACACGAGCCCGGGCCCCTCCTACATGAATCCAGGATCTGGATCTGGCCACGGCATGTCGTCCCGTCCCTCCTGGATCCACCCCAGGCGTCGCACAGTGCTCTCTCATTCCTGGATCCACCCCAGACGTCGCACAGTGCTCTCTCACTCCTGGATCCATCCCGGACGTCGCGCGGTGCTCTCTCACTCCTGGATCCACCCCGGACGTCGTGCGGTGCTCTCTCACTCCCCGTGATTGATTCAGTCCTTGTGTTTTTCCGCGCATCAGATTCGGAGATTAAAACTGCGGATCTCAATTAAACGGCGCGTGCAGATCGGCGCCGAGAGGGTCTGGGGAGCGTTCATTCCTCCACATTAATATGGGTGGGGATCCTCAAGAGGAGGCAACTGCTTCTGTGGGTGAATTGCTAAGTTTGCGGGTGACAACGACGAAAAGAACGGACGGACAGATAGACGAATGGAAGGGCAGATGGACAGACAGACAAAGAGACAAACAAGCAGACAAGAGAAATACACAGACAGACAGACAGACAGACACACACACACACAGACACACACACACACACACACACACACACACACACAAGACACGCATACACTCAATGACTTGCTAAATCACTCACTCACTGAACTGACAGAAAGGGTGTGTGAGAGCACGGACGCTTTGCTGCCCAAAATATTTGCCACTAACCCCACTCTTGGACAGTGGTTCCCACCGGTCCAGACCCAAGCAGGGGGTTGAACTGAGAAAACCACACAAAATTCGTGTGCGCCAGCGAAAGACGGAATCAGTTTCCTGTGTTCTTTTTTTTTTGGGGGGGGTGGACCCTTTGGATCCGCTGGAGCGCGACATTCGTGCACTTGAGATGTTTTCAGCCCGAGCTCAGTTCTCAGAGGGCGGCGGCGGCGGCGCATTAATGAGAAGGAGACTCCATTTCTCAGGAGTGGACTCTGTCACCGGGGAGTGAGCGATGAGTCACGTCGAGAGGGATGGAGAGACGGGGTGGAGGGAGGGAGAGGAGAGAGAGAGAGAGAGAGAGAGAGAGAGGGAGAGAGAAAGAGAGAGGGAGGGAGGGAGGGAGGGAGGGAGGCAGAGAGAGAGAGAGAGAGAGAGAGAGAGTGAGAGAGAGAGAGAGAGAAAGAGAGAGGTGAGGGAGAGAGATGAGAAAGAGAGAGTTAGAGAGAGGTAGAGAGAGAAAGAGAGAGGAGCAAGGGGGGAGAAAGATGGAACGTGAGAGAGAGGATGACACAGGGAGAGAGACAGGGCTGAGAGATGGGGTGGAGAGAGACAGAGAAAGGGAGAGAGAGAAAGGGAGGTCAGAGAGAGACGGGGTAGAGACGTGAGAGAGACGTGAGTTTGAGGGAACAACAGCTTTCGTCCAGAGACTCAAAACATCGTCGGGCGTTAGGGCACGCTGCATCGCTGAAACACCCGAATCTCAAACCAGCCACAGAGCCGAAAGAAACCACAACAAGTGTTTGATGTTTGAAATTGCGTCTGACAAGACGTCAATTCACAAAAGCAACACAAACACGCGGCAGCAGCTCCCTCAAACCCTTCAAACCCCATTACTTGCTTCAATTTAACTTCAACGGGCTCTGGAGACAATGAGGAGCTCCATACACAATGCAAGTTGTTTTTCTCATTCGGTGTGCCATTCAAATTTAGAAATGCGAAATTTCTGCGCGCGTCGCGACAAATCAAGTGTTTGTTGGCTTCGTTCCAAATTACACCAACCAAAATGAAGAGTTTCGCGACACCTCATTGGAAGACGCTGGTTCGGGTGTTTTCGGCAACGTCGCCGAAGTTTGACGGCGAGGCAGACGTTTTGTTGTCGTTCCTTCGTTCGCGTAGCGCGCCACATTCAGTGTCGGCGCCCGTCTTCTGTTCTAACTGTTGTTCAAAAAGCTCTTGTCAAGGGTGACTTCAAACTGGATGTTTTGTTTTGAAGGAGTTATTTGTTGAAGGACAATATCGTTCCCGGATGTGTCACACACTGCGTCTTTTCTTCAGAACCATCTCTTGACGGACGTGTCCAGTTCACACTTTATGCGTCACGCGCTGAACTCAAAACAATTCGACACGTCGCACGGTTGACCGTTTCATTCCACAACTGCACACTGGGTGCGTCATGCCTTGAGTTGCGTTGACGTCACGACGCTGCGTCGCAAAGCGACGATGGAACGCGCATTGACAACAAGAGACACAACGTTTGGCGCAGGCGTAGTGCAGAAGCACACTTCAGGTGTTGCGTTGATTTGGTGACGTGACGACGTCAACAGAGACGCAACGCGCGACGCATCCAGTAGCCGCGTTCGATTCACGCGTCCGCCTGACCGGCGGTGTAGTCCTGCGATTTCGCCATGGGTTGGAGACCGGACAAGGTCAACCATTTCAGCCAACTCGGCTCGCCTGCCGAACAAAGGGACCACGCCCAGTGTGAATTGGCCAGGGCCGCAGTCGGCTCACTCGACTCGCAGGACGCATAAATGGAGCACGCTCAGTGTGAAATTGACCTCAAGAATAGAGACGCGACATCGCATGACGCACCCAGCGTGAGTCTCGTATCTCTCTCCCGAAGGTCCCTTTGAATGCAGTGTCAACATCTCCATATCCATATTCAACGACATCATTGCTTATCAAAACTGTGCCTCGCACACACGGCGGACAGCCCGGCCCATCCCTCACGGACGCACAATGCGCTCCCGTCGCATCCCTCTCCCCAGGGGCGCGGGGCTCCACAATAACTCATCAACGCACCTCACAACAATGGGGTTGGTGAGTGAGAGGGGGCGGGTCCACACTGCGTGCGCCATGCACTGTATCTGTGCATTGGATGGATGGATGAACGTTTCTCATGGAGTAAGAGCAGGGTACGCGCACGTCTACGTGACTTGGACGTCGCTGCATCAACTGAGGAGGTTCTCACACAGGGGGCCCAACGTCAATTGTTCACGCCGGCGCCAACCTAAATTGACGTCGGCGTATGAGAAAAAATTTGACGCCGACGTCAAATTTGAAGAGCGCAAACGCATCTGCACAACGTGCTGTAAACACATGCGTTTGCGCTCTTCAAATTTGATGTGTCCTGTACTGTGCTGCACCAGTGTCCGAGACAATTGCATCGTAAGACGCATCCAGTGTGGACCCCAACACCAGTCAGAACTGAGGCCTGCAGCCTCAACGCAAAACTTCGGTCATAAATGACAATCTCTGTGTGGATCTATTCAGGAGTGCACCCACTTGACTCTGAAGCACGTGCGTGCGTCTTTCTCTCCGAACTCTGGGGACGTTGACAGACGCTGGCAGGGGGCGGATCAAGGGGGGCGGCACCCGCCCACCCACCCACCCACCCGGCCTGAACACGTCCTTGAAAAAGATATTGGTTGTCAGGGAGTCCAAACACACAACAATCTGCTCTCTTTTTCTGTTTTCCCATCTGAAATGTCATCAACCATAAGGCTGAAAAATAAACAAAATTTGGACGTGACGCCCCCTCCCCCACCAGGCGTCACCTCCCTGACCACGCCCTGGCTCGGCGCCCGCCTGGCTCCCGTCCCCTTCCCGCGGACGCGTCACAGATACACGTGACACGTGGTGATGGACGGCCTATTGATGAGTGATGGAGACTGATAAACTGGACACTCGTGCTCATCAAACGGACATTGTGCCCCACTCCAGTCCTGCAGGCCGGGTTCAGGCGAGAAGCGTCATGCGTTGTGTCAGGCGTTGAGACTGTGAGAGTCAATGGGAGATGCGTAAAGGTTGCGCCGTTTACATATCCCGTGAACATAGTGCCACACATTTCATGCATCTTGTTCTGTTGCTCTGACGCAGCTCCAAGGGGCGTAGTGCGTGATGCATATGGTGTGAGCCCAGCCCTTCTCTCCCCCAACACACACACACACACACACACATACAGTGTGAATGTCCTCCACCCCTCAAGCGTCTCTCTGCATCCGTGCGGTGCATCAAGTGTGTGAGTCCTGCTCCCCCAGTGACGCATTCAGTGTGAGCTCCGCCCCACCCTCACTCCTCCACGATTCCAGTGTGACCCTACCCTACCCTCACCCCTCGCCCGCCCCGCGCGCCCCCGCCCCCCCCCCCCCCCCCCACACCCCCCCGGGTGGGCCCCCCGGGGCCCCCCCCCGGGGGCTCCCCGGGGGGCGGGGGGGGGGGGGGCGCGGG
>JAAUXT010037391.1_pt1:0-10000 | contig 11324 bp, 11 predicted proteins | sample 7278171 | NCBI WGS metagenome assembly JAAUXT01 (sample SAMN14350112, study PRJNA611818) | marine sediment metagenome | isolation source: surface marine sediment (1.8m) | place: French Polynesia: Moorea | collected 2018-08 | reverse complement strand
GTGGAACCTCGGGGTGAGTCGGGGAGGGAGCGTGGGGAGGGGAGGGGGGTCAGGGAGAGAGGGTATGAGGGAGGGGGAGGGAAGGGGGAGAAGGGATAGGGGAGGGGTGAGACAGTGGGTGAGGGAGGGGTGGATGAGGGAGAGAGGGGTGGGTGATGGGAGAGGGGGTGGGTCAGGGGAAGGGTGGGGGAAAGAGGGGGTGAGATTGGCAAAGGGGACGGGAAAGGGGGAGAGAGAGGTGGGTAGGGGAGAAAAGGGTGAGTGAGTGAGTGAGTGAGTGAGTGAGTGAGTGAGTGAGCAAGCAAGTGAGTGAGTGAGTCAGTCAGTCAGTCAGTCAGTCAGTGCACAAGTCAGGCATGAATGAGTGCATGACTGGGTGTGTGAGTGAGTCAGTGCATGAATGAGTGAGGGAGTGACCAAGTGAGTGAGTGAGTGAGTGAGTGCACAAGTTAGTGCATGAATGAGTGCATGACTGGGTGTGTGAGTGAGTGAGTGAGTGAGTGAGTGAGTGAGTGAGTGAGTGAGCAGCCCGCTGGTTCTCAGTGTTTGGGAAAAACTCGTGTCTCAGCAGCACTTTGTTGCTGATTATGCTCTCCAGAGTTCACAGACTAGTGCATCAAAGGCAAGCTTGGTTTCCTTACGTTGTATCTGGCAGTTTCTGAAAAGTCTTCAAAACTTCCAAACGAGCTTGCAGACAGAGACGGTTCGGAAGCTTTCAGCAAGTCAGGCTTATTGAACAGTGCCGACTTCGTCGATGCAAAAGGCTGAAACAACAAAATCGAGAATCAAAACTCAACACGTGTGTCATTTTGATAAAACAAAAAAATGCAAAAATAGATTTCTATTTCCGAACTGAAAGAGAGCTGTTGTTATTGGTTGATTGTCCATGGTGTTGTTTGAACAAGGTGTTCGTACCGACTTAGCTCTGGCTATTTTGTGTCTGTCTTTGGCAGACACAAAAACAAGGTCTTCTCCTGTGAGGAGAATTTTGTTTGGCCCCCGTTCCAGCTCTTTGTTTGCGAGCCGTTTTCTGAAAGCAGAAGACACACGATGTCTTATTCTCTCTCGTCAATGATGTGAAAAATGACTGAGAGCTCGTGGCTCTGAAGTTTTGTCTGGAAGCCTCATTTCCAGAATCACTGACGTCTTTCTCACCTGACGATCAGAGTTACCCCAAGGACGCAACTGGCAAGAAGACACAAAATGATGATTATCACAAATATGTAGGCAATGTTGAAACCTGCAAAGCAAAAACAAGCAGGTTGCTCACGGTTGACGGAATCCTTGAGATGTGTTTGAGAGAAGCTTGTGCTTTTTCGGACATCGTGTCTCAACAAAACTGCCGCACCTACCTCCATCTTCACAGAGCTCAAAATCACAGGTATCAGGCGCGAGCCTCCGACCGTTGGGCCAGAGAATGTCACTGCCAGGCTCGAGCACATCTCCCCAATCTGGTGCAGATGGTCGGCTTTCTAGGACGGAAACTAACTGATTCGAGCGCGGGTGGAAGTCCAGAAGATAAAAGTAATGTATGATGTCTCCATTTTCATCAGTTCTGATCACTTCGCTCTCGGCACCGTCAAAGGAAGCGTTTCTGGTTGACAGAACGACGGCCTTTCCGTCTGATGGATCCAGATCGGCCATGATGGTGGTTTTAATGGCGTCTGCAGTCAGGCTGACAGCGTTGAACAGAGCTGTGTTGATGTCAGAATCGAGAAAGGTGTTTTCCTGCGGAGAAAGGGAAAAATTAAACATGCAGTCCCAACAAAGAAGGGACTCCCTGCAAGGTTTGTTCTTTGTACGAGTATGTCGGTGTTTTTTCCTCCCACGACTCGGCCCTCATTCAGGTGGCCACCACACAGGTGTGTGCACGATTTCCCCGTTTTTCTGATGTCGTGGGAGAAGAAACCAGTGCACTCCCTTCGAATTTCAGAGGCTATTCTACGTCTGCTCTTCAAAGCCTTCTCTTCTTCCTCAAGGGAAGTTGTTCGTGAGAACTTGACGAACTCGTACTGGGTCAGTGGAGTTGAAGTCCACAGGTGGTGGTGCTCCTGTTGTGTCGGGGAGCTGGTTCTCGGTTGACGCCCGCGACACCAGAAGGAACACGGCTTCCATCGCAGAAGACAGAATCGCAGACGTCTCGTTGTCTTGACCGATGAGATTCTTCACTTCGTCCGGGTCCAGTTCGTAGTGCGTGTGGACCAGAAAGAAGGCGTGTCTTCCGTCGGTCATGGACAGCTCGTGGGCGCTCTGCAGAAACACGTCCAGGGTCTTCACACTCAGGCACATGACGATTCCTGTAAAAAAATACGAGTGCAGGTTTCACAAAAGTATTCAAATTTTAGTTGCGTGCAAGCAGATGGACCTTCGGTGGGTATTGGAACCAAGAACGGAGGTTTTGCCAAAGACCGATGCAACTGCAGAATTAGTCTTTGCCTGTTTTTGCTTGGGATCTGGCTCGCGTCTTGAAACTGGACATGAACTGATCTCTCTCTCCCTCTCTTGTCTTTCAAAGCAAGATTTGAGTAGTCGTCTGTCATGAGGTTGACAGGGAAAGAGGTATTCAACAGAGCGAAGCACATGCGAAAGAACCCTTTCACACAATCGAGGGAAGCAGATTGATTTACCTTGCCTCAAAATGTTTCTTTAATGTGTTGGGGTTCAGGGTCAGAATACCTCTCACCTGCGCGGAAACTAGTCTGGGGTCAGAATGGTTCGGGGCCCATTCACACAAGGGGGACTACTGACCCTGATCGTGCGACCCGGTTGGTCGCCAAAGTGTGAGATTCAGGATTTGGCCAGAGTCCATTGATCTCAACACAAGTGTGACCTTTCTTTGTTTTTGGGGTGAGTTGGTCCCAGTCCTGTGACTGAACTGGAGCTGGGCCAAACCGAATTTCCTGCACCCGTCTTTCAGTGGATGTTGGTTTTCGTTGAGGAAAGATCCTCTGTACCGACAAAACCTGATCAAGACATTTCGCTTCAGTGGCTAGAGTTGTGTTGTGTGGGCAGCACCTTCTTATTCTTTCCAGTCTGAAGTGAGATCGTTGACAAGAGCCCTCGCGCAAGATTGCGCCCAATCTGTTTTGTGACTCTGGGAGGAAACACTCGGGGTCAAGTGACCAACTATGATGGTTGGATCATCCAAGATCTACTTCGTGTGAGTCCCCTGAAAAAAGGTTTTGACCTTTTCGTTTCCTTGGTTTGCACTTCGCTCAGATCAGCAAGCATGGACACGAAACAGAAACTTTCATTTTGTACCAGACTGTCCCTTTGTGACGTAGAAAGCACAAGTACAAGAATTTGACGATAAAAACCCTGGAATGTCAAGGAAAGGACAAACTGAAGCGAATGGGTCAAACACCCGAGATATTGGGCAACTGTGAATGGGTTTTTGTTCCAAAATCATTGTTCACGATCTCCTGCCCAGCTTCCTTGGGACAAGGTTCCACCAAGGTGCAGTGCCACACACTTTCTCTGTTTGCGCAGCAAGGATTGCTGCCTCGGGCCGGAAAACTCCTGAAGGTCAACAGCTGTACTCCTGTTCGCCTCGGTCAACATAAAAACTGAAGCTTTCTTGCGGCATATCAGTCTGAACTTGAATGCCCTCAAGAAGCCAAAGCCTGGAAGGTCTGAAGTAGCCATGAAAGAGGGAGATTGGATAACAAGTGTCTTTTGTCCCTGTGTATCACGCACCAGAAAATCGTCAATTTTTCCCCCAACAGTGTCTACATCCAAGACTCAACTGAAATACACGAACGCAAGTGCTTTTCTCACAACCACAAACAACAACTGAAGGGTTCCTTTGTCAGTTGTGCACCACCTATTTCGCGCAAGCTTCTTTCCTTCTCCTTTCGAGAGGTCCAGTGAAAAAAGAAACGAATAAAAGTTCGGGCGCTCATCCCCATGCCACCGGCCACGCGCAAAAGGAAATATCCCTTGTTTGGGCCACAAGTCAAACAAAATGCAAATGTTTGAGTCCTCCCTGCCCAACGGATGGAGCTCAATGGCCCTCTTCGTTGCTGAAGCTGAATCCTAGTTTTGAGGGTTCTTCGGGAATTCTCCACACCCGGTGAACAACTTGACCAGAAGGCCAAGAGGAACTTCATCGGAGACAAGCGACGAAGTTTTCAGGCTGGTTTACGCTTTTATTCATTCACCATCAAGCCACAACTCGCAACAGTCAGTTTGTGCCTGGGATAAAAGCACAGGACATCTGTTTTCACAATAGATGTGAATGACAGAAGAGGTTTGTAACTTCGATTAACCAAACCAAGTTGTCTCGCATCATTTTTGAGATGTTGTGTCTGTTTTCCTCACACGTTTTTCCCACGCAATTCTTCACTGCTGTTGTTCCGCGGAACACTGCAGCACACTGCAGCAAACAACTCCACCCAGGCGCACGCGTCAGCAGTCAATAAAATGACGATTTCACAATGTCTCGAAGCTCTGTGCAACGTGGAACAATCCCTTCACCAGGAAAGTATCCTCGTCTGGGAACTTTAATGAAGTGCATCACGAAATGTGGAGACACAAGAAGGGAAAGCGAAAGATAAATGGATAGGCCTTATCCTTTGTGTGAGTGTGTCTTAGGCTGACACCTTCAATTATGCTGATAATTTCTCAAGTCACCCAAGAAACGCGTTTTCGCCTTTCGAACGTGACCTTGGATCGACACTGTCCTGTGCCCCGGGTGTGTGTGTGATCCAGCAAAGGGACCTGTCCAACAACGGAGATGGATCGGGATTCTGCGTTTCCATTCTTTCGCTTATCCTCATATATCTTTTGAATGCAGATCACCATTCAGAGAACAGTCAGTTCATTGCACGCGCTTCGAAGCAAAGTGACCTGCCTGAAACAGGTCGCGCGATACACACGAACGACGTTCTTGTTCAGATGAGCTCTCGCTTTGTGCTGACTGTCACCCATAAGGCAGAGGAACATGGGTTGAAAAATTCCCAGCGTCCTCAACCGTCCTGACGGTTGGTTGTTTAGCATTCGTACTCCACTGAAACGGGACTATGAGATTGCAGCATGACACAAAGTCCTTCATTTTGATTCCTCGAGTGACACCAGATGTGGGGAAAGGGAATCAAGGGTCGGTAAATCAGTAAGCTTCATTGATCTTGTAATGTGTGGGCATCAGGCGCTTTGGGATGCTTTGCATTTGCTGTCATGAGTAGATCTGACCGCGTCCTCCGCAGAAATTCAGCCTGGCGCTTGCGGTGCAAAAAAGGCTGCACCACTTACAAAATGCAGACAGCAGAACCTGATTCTTGTCCGTTTGTCTGTCTTTGCATTTTGAACTCCAGTGTACTGAGGACAACCCATTTTCTAGGAGGTCAAATACAAGAAGATTGTGGGAAATCGTGGAATTGTTCCATGGGAGGGAGTATTGCAGGCCGTCAGAGCGGTCCGACAAGTCAAGATCCTCGGTCACACCCAGCAACCACCAGTCACTTATCAGAAGCCGGCTTCGACCAAAGCGTTCCACCCCAGGGACAAGAGCCACATCACGTCAGAAAAGCAGCAGGGCACACAGGGTTTGTGGCTATTTCAGACGAAATCGAGCGTGCCTCACAGAACACTCCATTTTGCTACTTCGTTCCTACAACTCGCTGGCAGAATGGGTGAATTCACAGCTGAAACTCAGAGGCTGTGCTACTCCACCGCCACTCTGCTGTTAGCATTTTGTACACGCGGTGTATAATGGAAACGAGTCATCTGGGATTTCTTTGCTCAAACGACGCGACTGGAAGATCTCACAGACGGTCTCTGATCACAGGTTGCAGAGATTCCTTTCAGACAGTCAGGGCTTTGAAAGCGCTCTTTCAGTCCAAGTTGCTTTCTTAAAGAACAATACCCTGTAATCTTCTGTCCGCTGTGTTTGGGTGAACCTAAACATTTACTAATCCTGCTTTTTGTGTCACATAGTGCGAGCTGCACACAAATCAAATTTGATGTGCTATTCTACAACATGCGGACAACACCCATTCGAGACCAAACAGAGACTGCAGAAACACAACTCGTAGCTGGCTAAAAACTTCTCTTGACTCCTTGCACAGTTGGGTTGGTGTGGTTGAACAAGACATGAACACCTGCTGCATGGAAGCTCAAATGGCTCGAGCATAATTTTCAAGTTCAAACGCAAGTGCCAAACACACTTTTGAGCCCAAGTGTTTGGTGTGCATGGAACAGGCACTCATACACGTTGGGTTTGTCACCAAACAAGACATTGTTCCTTTCTTTATGCCTCGGCGCCTCACAAAGCCACCATCAGGGGAATGCAATTTTGCAGTCCGCAGGAAGTAATTGCAGGAATTATGGTGCGAATGAGGTGCACCGGTGAGAGATTTAACACCATCTTCATTCCTGGGAGAATTGTACGTCGGCTTCCCCAGAACGGTGCACAACCCTGAACGTGCGTGAGGAAGAAAGTCATGGGCGTTTTCGCTGTTCAACATGTACGAGTGACATTCCAATTCAGGTCAAACGACAAATTGACATCACAAATGTCTCTTTGAACACGACAGCTTGACTGAGTGAGAGAAGATTCAGAGAGCGTGCAACATTGGCGTTCAGGATGTTCCAGCTCTCATTTTGCCCCACAAGAACTGTGTTGAGGGTGGGCGGAAGGTCCCAAAGTGCTTCCAAGATTCACCCCTGATACATGTTGGGATGCAGGGAAAACCTCTTGTACGAGTATTTGACCTTCAGTGAGCAGAGGCTTTCAGTTTTGGAATTACCCAGCGGCGAATGAAGATGAGCGAGATAGAACCTGGTTATGCAGCCGCTGCACTGGCAGATATCCATTCTCATTTCCTCCTCATTGCAGCTGGACAAAACTGCCCTCAGTTGGAACAAAGCTCAGAACCAAGTGAGTCTTTCATTGTACAGTCTTTTCCTCTCGAACAAAATAAAATTAGCATGACACTGTGCCCATTTCGCAAGACATGAACACCTGCTGCTTCTGTCTGACACTTTGGGCTTTTTGGCGGACAACCTGCAAGTTCTCGAATTTTAGAACCTCCAAGAAAAGGCCACCAAGAATGGCTCGAATGTTTTGAACCTGCAGAAAGGATTCACTTTCGGTCACAACATCAAAAGAATTGAAAGAAGTCAAACAAAGAAGGTTTAAAGATTCCAGAAGAGAACTCTCAGCACCGCGAAGTTGACATCCGCTTTCCTTTCAGCACTCTTTGCACCCAACCTTATTGAATTCGTTTGCACTGCGTCCCACCAAAACCTCCCCTGGGGCTTCTCACTTGGTAACTCCCGTGTGGAGTTTCTCTTCTTCGCAGAGTCTCGAGCCCACCTCAGATCAATTAGGCGAGCACCCGCCTTGCGCTCTGTGAGAGCCACTGGCGCTTGGAACAAACCGTAAAGAGGTAATTAAAGCCAAGAGATTTGGTGAGGAGCTCCCTGTTTCAGGCAGCTGTTTTCACTTTTTCTGTGGTCAAAGCAATGCTCAGAGACAGCACGGTCTGATGTCGCAAAAACGTCCGTTGCAACTTTCTCCAAGATCTGATCAGCTAGCTTGACGCAGATGATGTGTTCGTTTTGACGTTGAATAAATCACCATCAAAAAGATAAAATACTCGCCAATCTACGAGACTGGATGTGTTGCTGACACGGTCTGAACAACACAGGAACAGATAATCTGTTGGTACGAGGGAATATTCACAATATTCCGCTGTTTTGTGTATTCAACGGTTTTTTCTGGATATCGGAATTTTTCCAAGTCCATCTGATCAATGAGGATCCAATAGTGGGTTGCTACTCTGTTATTGATCGGTTAGTGTCTGATCTAATGGTCAATTGGGCAGATTTGTGCAGCCTGTTCAGTGTGCGCTGCGATCAGAGCAACATGAGTACCGCTGAAATCATGGCTTTGTCCGGTGGTTTGGCTCTTTCTGTGGCTGTTTTGTGTTTTCTGGGACTGATTCTCTGCATTGCAACAATGGAGGAATGACGTGAGCAGAGGGCAATGATCAAGTTTCTGGTCAGGAGTGGCAAGAAGCCTGCAGAAATCCGGAGAAGTCTGCATCAAGTGTGGGGTGACAAGACTTTGTCCGAGACGCAAGTGCGACATTGGTGCTGTCAATTCAAGGATGCTCCACTGGAAAAGTCCACCAAGGATGCACCTCACACTGGAAGGAAACAGTCCAAATGTGTTCCTGCAAACATCCAGAAGATCAGGGATCTCATCTCAGGAGATGGACGTCTGAGCATTGCAGATTTGTGTCAAGAAACTGGACTTTCCTATGGAACTGTGCAAAGAATTTTGACCAAAGACTTGAAAATGAGTCGTGTTTGTGCGAAGTTTGTGCCTCGCATCCTCACTGAAGAACAAAAGCGTGCCCGCAAGACATTCTCTCAAACAAATCTGGATTTGGTTGCAGCCAACCCAATGATCATGGAGAAAGTCATCTCAGGTGATGAGACATGGATTTCCACCTTCGAACCAGAGACAAAACAAGAATCAAGTGTGTGGAAAGTGAAAGGTTCTCAACGTGTCAAAAAACCTTTGTGGTCCAGATCCCAGAAGAAAACCATGCTCACTGCCTTCTTCGATGTGTGTGGCGTTGTGCACCATGAGTTCCTGCAACCAGGAGAAACTGTCAAATCAGAAACCTACTGTGCAACACTCTCCCGATTGTGAGAAAAGATCCGCAAGAAAAGGCCAGGCATGTGGACAGGAGGAATGGATGGTGACACAGATCGAGACTTCCTCCTGCACCACGACAATGCATCCTCCCACACAGCAGTGCCAACTCTTGCCCACCTTGGTGCCAACAGAATGGACATGCTTTGCCACCCTCCATACAGCCCTGACTTAGCCCCTTGCAATTTCTTCCTCTTCCCCCATCTGAAGAAGGAAATGTGTGGTCACCGGTTCAACAACATCGATGCAGTCCAGAAGGAAGTTGGTCGCATTTTCCGCAAGATTCCTGAGGACACCTACACCCAGGCAATTGAGGACATGGTCCCAAGGTGGCAGAAATGTGTGCAAGCAAATTGGGAGTACTTTGAGGGTGACCACATCCATGTGGAAGGACTCCAGCACTCCGATTCTGAGTCATCCAACACCCCTTCTGGTCACAGTTCAGATGACAAACAGTGACCGTGAACTGCAACTGATTGGATTACTCACAGACTTTGGAACCCTCTAACACATGTTGAAAACATTTCCACAATCTTTGTCCATCCATGTCATGTTTGGACACATTAAAGGAATCATTTGTGCACCATGGATTTCGTCATTTGTCTCCCATTCGTGAAAAAATCGCAAAACAGCGGCATATTGTGAATATTTCCTCGTATATACTCGTACCTGGGGAAAATTGAATTCGTTCTGGATTGTCGAGCAACCTTGAAACAAAGCTTGGTGAAGAATTTCATTGCAGGCAAACAAAGTTGTCAAAGCAGACACTGACTGACCAACTGAAGAAATATTTGTTTGGGTGGATCTTATCTCTGTCCAAGTGACTTTGGAATGTCGTCATTTCATTTCTGGGACTGTCAATGCTCAATGGGAATGAAAAAAAACATTCTGTCATTTCGACGAAGCCCTTGGGAACTTCTAATTCATCGTGACTGTTGTCGCTTTGTCTCCACAGAAGTCGAGTAAAATGGACCCAGGGGACAGCGTGTGGCATATTGTGCGCGCTCGCTTTCAAAGTGTGAGACTTCACAGCTTTTGTACCAAAATAGAACCTCAGAGGAACGCTCTTGTGTTCAGTCTCTATAAGTGTGAAACCGGCTTGTAATACTCGCGTATTATCACGCTCGCATTTGAGATTTCAGCTAGCGTCCGGCTGTCACACTCATGTGACAGTCAACCGAGTTCGGTGTAGCGGTCCGATAACCAACGCAGACTTTTGTGCTGTGCTGTTGGGTCCACCAGAGGAGATCGCACTCTGCGCCCTGAGTACTCACACCGCGCTTGCTACAGCTTCCCTCAATCCGGGCACTTACACTTCCCTTCTGATTCATACAT
>JAAUXT010016890.1_pt1 | contig 11325 bp, 11 predicted proteins | sample 7278171 | NCBI WGS metagenome assembly JAAUXT01 (sample SAMN14350112, study PRJNA611818) | marine sediment metagenome | isolation source: surface marine sediment (1.8m) | place: French Polynesia: Moorea | collected 2018-08 | reverse complement strand
CTGACTGGACGCGCGCGCGCGCGTGTGTGTGTGTGTGTGTGTGTGTGTGTGTGCGGTTGGGTCACGCTGAATGGACGCGCGCGCGTGTGTGTGTGTGTGTGTGTGCGGACGGGTCACGCTGACTGGACATTGTGTGTGTGTGTGTGTGTGTGTGTGTGTGTGTGTGTGTGTATTTTCCCAATGGATGCGGCCTGAGCCTGCGTCCCTGTACAAGTCAGTGGTGTTGGTTCAAGACGGCGTTTTGGAAAAGACAAACATCTCAGGCGTTTTTGTGTTGTCCCCTTCTTTCCATCCTTTGGTGTTGGTTCCACGCGGCGTGTTCGGGAGTATGATGCACAACACTTTGAGCGCCAAGACCGCCAGGTAGCGGTGTCTCGCGTTGCGCAGTGCTCAAATGACCGTTTCTCTGTGTGTTCCTTTCATAAGTGGCACGTGCCAGTTGGTGTGGTGGATCTGCCCCCGCCAGTTGATGGATCTGACCACACCAGGTGGCGTGGGGGGTTCTGGGCCGCATCAGATGGCGTGGTGTGTTGTTGACCCTGATCGCTTTGTTATTCCCCCCAGAGTTTCATGGCAACGTGGCCGGGGATTACCGGAAGCACTCGGACGAGGAACCGGAAGCTTCAGCTCTTCCGGAGCATGGGCACGATGACCTCTACCTCGAGAACGACCTGGGCGGCCTTGACCTCAATGACGTCAGCGACATCGACGTCAATGATGACGTCAGCCACGTCGACCTCAATGACGTCAGCGACGTCGCCGTGCATTTCGACGGGAGTTACACGCGCGTGGGTGTGTAGCGTTGACGCGTCGTGTTGACGTGTTACGTGTCACCGTGTCCACCAATGTACACAACTTCTCAACCACGTACTGTTCTCATTGTTTGGAACTGCACCAACTGGTGGCACCAGATCTACCACACCAACAGGTGGACCGGAAGACCAGGTTCACCACACCAACTGGTGGGGCCAGATTTGCCACACCAGTTGGTGGGCTTAGACCTACCACACCAACTCGTGGCGCCAGATCTACCGCACACAGTAGGTGGACCAGGTTGACCTCACCACTTGGTGGAGTTGGACCCACCACACCAATTGGTGGGATTAGACCTGCCACACACACCAACTGTGAGGCCAGATTCACCACACCAGCTGGGATGCACCCTGAGTTTTGGTGCGTTATTTTGGGGTGAAAAGGTGCGTCTTGTACGTGGGTGGGTTGGGTACGTCGTGGTCGCGTTGGGCCTGTAGATGGCGCCGCGTAGTGTCCCAGAGTGCGTCGCGCTGTGAATGTGATAGGAACAGTGATCAACACACAACACCAGATGCCGCCACCAGAGAGCGGTTGTGCAGCGGTGTGTGAGAGGACTGCATGGCGTTGGCTGTTCCATTTGGAAAGTTTGTGTTCAAGCAGAATTTGCAACTGCTGCATCAGTGGTGTGGGAGGCACTGCGTCACTCGTTTCTGTTTCTGTCTGCTTGAAGCTTTCCACTGCAAAGTGGCTTTCGGGAAACGTATTTATTGTGCGAAGTCCCTTTGGGGCGAAGCACCATGTGGTAGTGCAGTATATGGCAAGGTGGATGAAATGTCCCCTGCCCCCCTCAACCCTCAAACCCCCTCTGCTCCCCCCAACCCCCCTCCCCCTGCCCAAACCCCCTTGCCCCCAGACCCCCTGCCCCTGGACCCCCCGCCCCCCAAGATAAGGAGGATAAGGAAGAATCAATGACATTACCGGCAAGGGACTTCGCACTGCAGTTGCCTTGAGCACTGCTTCTTGTTATGCAGTGGAAACGGCGGTGCGTGAGGCGCAGGCGCAAAAGGCGTTCTGTGCTCTGATTGGCGGGCACACGCGTGACGTCACAGAACGTGTCCCCTGATTGGGTGAAGGGCGTCCAAGAAATATCGCATGTGTGTTCAATGAATTGTTTGCAATGAGGGAATCATGCAACTTGTGATCCTTTTTCTGTTACTCTTCCCAAAGAGAATGTGTTCACTGCTTTGTTCAGAACGTTCTTTGTTTCTTCCCACTTTGCAATTCCCTGAATTCGTGTTTCAAGTGGTTGTTCTCTGTTGATTTTAGAAAGAGTCTGTTTTGAAAAGCATAATTCAGACAATTCAGGTTCGCAATACGCATTTGATTGCCCAATTTGTACTATTTGTGCCGTAACTAGCGTATTGCTACCGAGAAAGGCCGTCTGTATGGAAAACGCGAACGTGAAGGTGGTCCCCAGGAGTGACTGGTGCATGATCAGAAAGAGAGTCTTAGATGCGAAACAGTTGTCATTTTGGCTCTGTAACGAGAGTCTATTGCTACCAAACGAGAAAGACGGTCTGTGTGGATAACGTGGTGCTCAGGAAGGACCAGTGGTGAGAGAGGTCAGAACGAGCGTGTTGGGTGCGAACAGTGGTGTTCCAGTGAGCGCGATCCATTTACGCGTGCGACTGGCCGCCGGCGAAGTGGCGCCACTTGGCCTCTGGCTTGGAGATTGGGCGAAGTGGGGGAAGTCAGCCATTTGGGTTCAGTCGGCGAGCTGGAATGCGTGAGTGGAACACGGAATGGTATTATCGCTCAAGAAGCGTTTTCTTTTCAATGCTCTGTTCGAAAGACGAATTCACGACGTTTCCTGCGCTTTGCAAACAAAGAGTTCAGACTTCAAAGAATTCCGTTGACTTCGTTTATTTTTTTCCAAAAAAGCAAGTGACCAGTTAAAGCGACAATCGTTCAAAAACTAAAGCGTCCTTTTGTACCAGATCTACTCAAAAACGTGTGTGTCGATTCAGGCTCTTAGCACCAACGCAAAATCAAATTTCTAAATTGAATCGTTTTCACTTCAAGCAAAACCAAGGACCAAATCGGCAGATTTGTTAAGTTTTCAATGGCAGGAAAGAATTGCAGTTTTGAAACGACTGGAGACCTTTTCGGGGAAAGTATAAAACACTGCGCATGCGCATCAGAAAATTGTGGTTGCGTCCCACTGGGTGCGTCCCTCAAGCCAATGGGCGCTGCGTCGTTGCTTGCGCCCAATGACGTAGGAATGGAAACAACGCACCCAGCGTGAAAACGGATATCTTCAGACGCAGCGTTCCAATCTGCCACACAGTAACACAGCAAGTCGCAAGGCCCAACCCGAGCAACGCCAACATGACTACAAAAGGTAATGGGCAAGAAGAGGTAGAAAAGACCCAAGTCATCAACAAAAATATTGTAAACTTAGATTCTGTTCAGATTTGTGTAAAAAGGATAATCTCGGATTCCAAACCCTTGGAAAATTGCACAAAAGGGGGTCAAGGTCGCAGCAAGTCATCAGGTGAACGTGAACTGACCTCAGAGTCGAGATTTCAGAGTCACGAGTGAGATTTCTTTGTGTTAGACGAGCTCAGCTGATCTAAAATGACTCGGGCCTGCTTCACACTGGATGCACCACGCGTTGCGTTCCTGCACCGCTGCGGTGTCGAAAGTTGGCACAGCGCCAGTGAAAGGACGCAGCGCATGACGCAACCCACGTGACGCAGGCGTCAACCCAATGCCCATGCGCACAAGCTCTAAACACGGCAGTACAACGAGTAGAGAAAATAGGACCCACGCGTCAAACCATCCACTGTTTTTGTTAGTTCGTGCACACACACACACGCACACACACACGCACATTCAGTCGCTCTACTTTGAACAAATGCAATTTCTAAAAGCAACACCACAAGGCGCATGCACAAAGGAGAAAAGTTTTGATTCGCGCGCGCGCGCACACACACACACACACACACACACACACACCAGTCGCTCTACTTTGAACAAATGCCATTTCCAGAAAGCGACATCCCAAAGCTTATGTACAAAGGAGAAACGTTTTGATTCACAAACTGTGTCACGCTGCCTGGCCTTTCACACCCTCGTTTCAAGTCAATGCATGTCCAGTGTGAAACAAGCAATGAGATGTACCGTTACACAACCTGTACCCAAAATAGAGCTTCTATTGGGGAGTACAAAATGCCTGTTTCACACTGGATGCGCCACGGATTGCGTGTTCCAATGCGGTATTTTTCGGCACTCACAGATTTGGACGCAAGGCAGGACGCACCCAGTGTGACACAGGCAGCATGAGTTCGGCGCAGAGAGACTAGTTCCCCGCAAGAATAAGGCAAGAAAGACTTCACCGTTTGAACTGGAAACGTTAAAAACTCGCATACACTGTTCAAACACACAACGACAAAAATATATGTTCATATGGCCTGTAAAACAAGGAACAAATTTGAAGTTACATGATTTTTGCTTTGAATGTTCAGTTTCTCGACTTCAGCTAAAAGACGCTCCATCATTGGAAGTGTTCCGCATATACAAAGCCCAGGGCAGCGTCCGGCAGATCCAGGGGCGCATCAGATCCAGGGGCGCCGGGGCTCACCTGCACAGGTGGAAAAAGAACAGGACGAACCTCAACTGCTACGCGTGACCGTCTCCACGTAGTTGGTCCACGAGGAGTTGAAAGCACGAAAACAAAATTTTTCGGGGGGGGGGGTGAGCGCCCCTTGAACCCTCCCTGGATCCACTGGAGCGAATCCTCTATTCAACTGTACACACTTTGGTGCGAATCACTGATCAGAAAATATATAAGTCATCACTTCCATCGCAAACACCCACGTGTGTGATCCTTTTCAAAAGTTTGACACCGCAAAACAAAACGGGCCCTGACTTTCAAAGCAATAAAATTTCACAGAATTTCCTTTTTCCTTTCCAGAAAGATACGGATTTGGTCACATTAGTACAGTTCGTGAAGTACATGGTGCCGTTGTGGACGAAATGGCGACTTGAATGAACGATGTTTGATGGGAAACCTGCGCGCGCACGGACGCGTTTCACACTGCACGCGTCACACGCTGCGTCGTGTCCACTGAGGCGACGAAACACCCAGTCACGTGCACGTAAGCGACGCGTGACGCATTCAGCGTGAAACAACTCAGGGGCAGATTCAGGGACCTTGGGGTCACCCCAGACCCCAAAATGTCTTTTTCCCTCAAAATTTGTGGTTTCTCGATTCTTTTCCAACAGTTAAATTATCCATAGTTAAATCCCCCCCACTTGAACTCCCCTCCCCTCCCCTGGGCCCCCCTGATCACATCCTGGATCCCCCCCGCCGTCTCCGAAGAAGTCTGTGACGTCACCAACGTCGCGCGGTTCGGGTTGGCGACGTCACGTGACGGTCAGAGCGACACATGCGCACAGGTCTCCGTGACCCGAGGCGACGGTGATGACGTCAGAGGAGGACGCCGCCTCAGAAGTGCGTGCGGTCCTGGACTTCCACGTGGATGTCCTGCGGCTGCGCACTGCAAACCAGAGCAGAACCAATCAAATTGCTTTGCACCTGATGGAAACATTCGTCAGAGCAGACGCACGTCCGAGGGTTCAATGACACGAATGTTCCAAAAATGTCTGCACTGTTCATTTCAAAGTCGTGTTGAACCAGTTGGAGGTGACGACGTGATTGGGTCAAGGGGGGGAGTCAACCCCAGGAGAAGAAACCAACCTTGTGTTGTCGTACAGAGGGACGTGAAAGGACGTCGGTGTGTGTGTGTGAGAGAGAGAGAGAGAGAAGAGAGAGAGAGAGAGAGAGAGAGACAGACAGAGAGAGAGAGAGAGAAAAGAGGCAGGCTGTCTGGTGTGTGTGTGTGTGCATGTGTGAGCAAGAGAGAGAAGAGAAGAGAGAGACAGACAGAGAGAGAGAGGGAAAGAGTAAATGTGTGTGTGTGTGTGTGTGTGTGTGTGTGTGTGTGTTTTTGGTGGGGGGCTCCCGGAACTCTTGCTGCCAGGATCCGCTTCAAAAGTGCAAAACATGTAGACCCCCCGACCCCCTTCGGAGGTGACGCGTCTCAACGTTCACAGCTTCGCACCGCCTTAAAATGTGGACAACAACGAGAACAAAATTCACAATCACAACGCGAAAACAAGTACGAACAAGTACTACCGCAAGTACTGGTCCGCTATTGGAATCTAAGATCATGCGGGAAAAAAATTACGTGGTCACGTGACATGCTGATACCACCGCCATTGGACACACTGAAATCTCAACGATGTTCATTCGTCTGGGCCTGGGCCACGCTGGATGCGTCACGCGTTGCGAGCGCCCCCCAGTGGACGCAACACCACGTGACTTGCGCAGACGCACGCAGCGCATGACACACCCAGTGTACCACAGGGCTTTGCACAATATCACAGACTGTAGCGATTTGCTCGTGCTCCTTATACGATACTGTTGCCACCTACGACAAACCTACCCCGTCTAAGCCTCCGAAACCTGAATCGTCCTGCACAGCGAAAAAGACAGATGAAGTTGACTCTGGCCTGATCAGGAAACCAACGCAATGGAACCACAATGCACACACACGCACGCACACTGACACACGCACGCACACCAACACGCGCACGCACACCAACACACACGCACGTGTACACACGCACACCAACACACACACGCGCACGCACACCAACACACACGCACGTGTACACACGCACACCAACACACACACACGCGCACGCACACACACACACACACACACACACACAAACACACACACACACACGTCTGGATGGTGTAGACCGCAAGCCTGACCTGAGCTGATTCATGACTGACACTGCATTGAACCTCGTGTCCAAAAGGACGTCGGTGTGTGTGTGTGTGTGTTTGTGTGTGTGTGTGTGTGTGTGTGAAAACTGCCATCCTTTGCGCGCGAAGTTCTTCTCCCTGATTCGTCTTTTCTTTCCACCTCATTCCCACCAGTTCCCGGTTGTACCCTTCACCCAATGCGCGCGTACCCGGTAGGTACTGCATACCCGGTACGTACCCTGGGGCGGGTTGCTGCGGGTTCTCGGCGTCCGCAGCCAGCGGCTCGTAGGGCGGCTGCTGCGGGTACGGAGCCTGCCCCGCCGGGAACGTCGGCGCCTTGTACTGCAGCGAGGAGAAGCAATACTTCAGTCCGTCTGCTTTTGTACGTACAGTTTTGGCACGCACGCTCACACGCACCTACAGACACGCTGGCGCCACACACACACACAGACACACACATGCACATACAGACACACAGACACAGACACTCTGCTGGCGCCACACACACACACACATGCACATACACACACACTGACTCTGCTGGCGCCACACACACGCACACACACACGCACACACAGACACAGAGATTCTGCTGGCCACACACGCACGCACACACGTACTGAAGCGAGGACAAAAAACAGTTTAGATCGCAGCGCTCTCCAAGCGTCACGTGTTGCGTCTTACGTGGACGCCATGTTGCTCAAAACGACCAATCAAACGTCAACCCACGCACTGTGCGCACGCATGTACACACACGAATACACGCGCATACGCGTGCTCGGACACACACACACACACACACACACGCACACACACAACTCTTGATGGGTCAATTTGTGGCTTGTCTCGTCCGAACACTTATATGGAGCGGCCTTTATTGATCAAAGAGCGAATTCAAGACCTCCTCAACTGATTTCTTGAAGGAATTGAATTGAATCCTTCGTGCTACGTTTTTCATTCACGAAACGTTGTGCTGAAACTCGCTACTGCGCACGCGCGCTACGTCACTGCGCATGCGCGTCGCTGGACTCACGGCGCTGCGCTGTGGCCCGTTGATCCTGCGGTAGATACAGTAGAGCAGCACGCAGAAGAAGATCCCGATCGTGAGTACGAGGAGTCCGACGAGGAGCAGCACGACGCCAGCGTACGCCAAGCCCCTGGAACAGAAGTGTGCGTCTGTGTGAGGGAGGTATGCGTGCGGAGTGATTCCAGCGTACGCCAGGCCCCTGGAACACAAGTGTGCGTGTGTGTGAGGGAGGTATGCATGCGGAGTGACTCCAGCGTACGCCAGGCCCCTGGAACACAAGTGTGCGTGTGTGACAGAGGTATGCGTGCGGAGGGAACGAAGAGCCTGTGAACAACCCCATCGCACGCTGGGTATCTGAGAGACAAAATGCACTGATTCACAGGCCACAGTAGATCTAGCCGACTGCCAAAGGGCCTTTTTGTTGGGGGAAGTCACGCAACTTCTTTGGTACGTGGGTGTAAAATATGCTGATGTTTCAGCAAGAAAAATTTCCAACCACGGAATGAGTCCTGCATCAGAATGAGGTGGGCAGATCTTTCCAGATTCAATCTCCGTTGGAGACGTAAAACACCGCAAGAAGGCATCACGTGATACCAAACCGAAAAACCCTGATCACGTGACTCAAAACCGGAAGCTGACTATCACGTGACGTACTTCTCCCAGTGGTCCTTGTCGCCCCAGTACTTCCCGAAGTAGGCGAGGAAGATGATTCCGATGACGAAGAGGATGAGTCCGACGATGCCCCAGCCGAAGCCGCACTTGCAGATGCGCCAGCCGCGCGCCTTGTACTTGTCGATCTCGCTCTGGATCTTCTTGTCGCTACTCTCTCCCATCTCGATGTCTGTCTGAAGTGGAGAAAGAGAAATTGAAACACGTGACTCAGTGGCGAGCATAGTTTAGTCATGTGGCACAAGAGATTATGCATGGCCCTCATACGCACGTCACGCCAACGCCGACGTCGGAAAGAGCCCACAAATTAACGACGTTGTGCACAGTTTCCATGACACTGGCCAATCACCACACACCACTCCACGTTGACGCGACGTTCAGTGAAACGTCGTTGCATAATCCCACTGTTGTGAGAATTTGTTCGTGTTGGTTGGGCGGGGGGGGGGCGGCGAGACAATTGACGGAGGGAGGGGCAGGAAAGGGAAACGAACATCTGTGATCCCAACAACCCCAATTTTTGTGGACAGTGTTTCAAATGCCGTGTTGGGTGGTGGTGTCACACTGTCACCTGACTGACCACAGATTTCAGACATCACAAAGTGATTGCAATACACGCGCCGCTGCTTCAGTATCGGGCGCGTACAAGCAGACAAAACACGTTTTAGTAACTTTTTTTTACTTTTGCCTGCGTTTTTTCAACGCTCATATTCAACTGCGATGACACGGGTCAAACTGTGTCGCATGTGATTCAACTGGTGAACCTGTGACTGTGAGATCGGATTCAACCCACAGTTTCCCTCAGTGGAGATAGTGAAGGGGATGAATATCCAGCAGGTTTCAACGCGTGAGCACTGCACACCGAGGCGTCGTGCGCTGCGTCGCGCAGGTCGGCGGACGCTACGTCACGTCTTGCGCACAGCGTCCACAAGACAAGCGTATTACAATTGCAAACGCATTAGGGGTTTTCACGTTGGTGACACGCGGTTGGGCGGCGTCAGAATTTTTGATGAGTGCGTCAAAATTCAACATGACGCCCAATGGAGCGTTTTGACACGGGCGTCAATTTTTTGACGCGCGCGTCACCAACGTGAAAACCCTTATTCTTGCTTTGTTCGGACACGTTCGTGTAAATTTGTGCCATCACCGTACCAAAACTGTATTTGGACGGTGTAACGAAATGGCCAGACACCCCGAATGAGGAGGCATGGGTGTCTGGCCATTATAAGTCCCACCTGAAATGGCCACTCAGCCAGGCTCTGAGTGTCATTTCCAAGGGCGTCTGGCTACTTCAGGTCAGACCTGAAACCAGGAGACACAGGGTGTCTTGGCCATGTCAGGTCCAATCTGAACTGGCCAGATCCCGTGTCTGGGTAGCGCGTGTCTCCCCATCTCATTACACCGGCCGGTGCGCGGTATTCAACTCTCCTCGCGAGAAAACAAACTCGAGTGCGAGCACTCGAACCGCGGATCCCGAACCACTCGTGCGTCGCTCGCTGCTATTGGTCAACACTCGTCTCAGTGAGCGTCTTCTGCTGTTCCATCCTCCCTCCGGGACAACCCACTGGGTGCGTTCCGTTTACGCGTGCGACTAACCGGCAGCGAAGTGGGCGAATTCAGCCATTTGTGAAACACTTGCAATGATTGTAAATTTCGCCTCCAATTCGAACGGAAATTCGGGGCTGAAGCTGCTTGGACTTTGCGGCGCTCGGTTTGGAAGTGGTGAGTTGTGAACTGGTTTCTTGTCCCACCTCGATCCATTGGACTCCGTTTCACATTGCCAAAATGATTGTGCACAACATCAGACTCCAGCATGGACTTCAGCAGTGTGCACACAGACTCGCCTTTGTGTGTGTGTGTGTGTGTGTGTGTGTGTGTGTGTGTGTGTGAAGGCACAGTGTGGGACACACCCACTCGTTTGCATTCATCATTCTTCAGCGATCGCACCAGAATATTCACCAACCCTGGGCCCACTTCACTATGCACGCTAACGGCTGGAAAATACGTGGTGATTTGACACTTGTCTGCGAAGTGAAACATGTCACTTCACCATTCACTGTGGAAGCTCAAAGTTTCTGGGACTGAGGCAGACTGGACCAGTTGATGGCATCTTCAGTTCATAGCCATTTTGCGTTCAATACTCTGCGTTTAAACCGAGTCCTTACCTGTGCAACAAGTTATCCTTTCTGCTGACTACAAGTTGAACAACTACGCATCCCGTACCGCCTCAAAATAATGCAAAAACTTTGCAAAAACCAGCAAAAGATAAATTTTTCTTCTTTCCCACAGGACTTCCGGTAACAGGTGCTGTCATCTAGCGGCAAAAGTATTTCGCGCTTTTTCGCGGGAACGAAGAAATTTTCCCAATGGTTCAAGACACCCAAAAGGTATTCAAAAGCCGTTTTCACTCAAATTTTCAAACATTTATCATTTATTTCCTTGTTCGTGTACCAAAATAAACCCCAAAATATGACACAAAAGGATTTGTTAGAGTTTGGTGAAATTCCCTTCCTCCGTGGCTGACAGATGACTGACAGTCCCCTTTCCGTTCGCAAACAGGTGGTTGTCAAAGCCGTGCAAGTCTTTCTTCTTTTTCTTCTTTGACCTGCAAATCGAAACAAAAAATTTTCTGTTTTCGCCCTCCAGTGGCCGATGGATAAGCAAGGAGGGGCAAATCCTTCACACTGGACTTGAGCAAGCGTGAGTGAGCACGTGTGTGTGTGTGTGTGTGTGTGTGAGAGAGAGAGAGAGAGAGAGAGAGAGAGAGAGAGAGAGAGAGAGAGAGGGAGAGAGAGAGAAAGACAGTGTGTGTGTATGTGTGTGTCAAAATGCGTGTGGATATGTGTGGATGCGCGAGTGTGCGTGGGTGTGCGTGCGTGCGCGTGCGTGAGTATGTGTGTGTTGGTGTGCGTGTGTGCGTGTGTGCGTGCGTAGGTGTGGGTGTGCGTGCGTGCGTGCGTGCATGTGCGTACTCGTGCAGAAGCTCGGCCTCCTCTATGGTCTGAGGGAGCCTCTTCTTGAGCGTCTCGGGCAGCATGAG
>JAAUXT010053818.1_pt1 | contig 11326 bp, 12 predicted proteins | sample 7278171 | NCBI WGS metagenome assembly JAAUXT01 (sample SAMN14350112, study PRJNA611818) | marine sediment metagenome | isolation source: surface marine sediment (1.8m) | place: French Polynesia: Moorea | collected 2018-08 | reverse complement strand
GAACTTGGAGTTGTAAGATGAATTCAGTCACAAGCTCTCACAACCCAAGGAATGTGTAAGTGGGTGTGCACTGAGATCTTCTTGCTGCAAGAGATGAGATCTCAAGGTATGTTATTTGGCTGTGCCCTGCAAATGGTGTAAGTGATTTCATTTGCAGTCACATGCCCAAATACATAACCTGAGAAATACCTGCACACAGAACTTGGATATTTGGATTGACAGATATTTGAAACTAACTCAATCCAGATAAGTAAACAACACAGCACCTGGGTTCACCCAGGGTGGTCTTCCTGTGTTCAGTAGGTTTAATGTTGAAGTATGAGGTTCTTCATCTTCAACTGCCCTCCTTTTCTTCTGCCCCATGGTCTTGACCTTTGCCCCCTGTTTTAACCTCCTCATTGGCCTGTGAATCACACCACTGCCAGAGTTGTGGGTCATTGGTTTAGCCATTGTTGCCTTCCTGCAGAGCTATTGACCTTGGTTCTGTGAAGTTTCCATGCGAGGATGTGATGGTGGGCACAGTGCCCTTTGTAATTAGCTTGCATGGTTTCCTGCTGTTCTCTTTTTTTCCCAAACAATTCTCACAGGGTGTGGTCGAATGAGCAAAAAGTAGCCCACAAGGTTGCAGGTCTCCCTGGGAAGTCCATCTGAGGGCATCTCACTCTGTATTGTTGTCATCTCCTTTGACCAAGGCATCAGCCCAGTTGCGCCCAAAAGTGTGTGACAAACTCATTCTGGTGCATCCATACCAACACAACACCCTCCATACACTTTGGGGGTCATCAGATTGAGGTACACTTCCCTGAACCTGTCTATCATGTTGTGCAACTCAACACTTTCTGTGAGATTGGTTGCCATCTCAATAGCAGGAACTGAAAGATTCTGACCTTGACCTGTAAAGGGGGACAACCCATGTCCATCACATGGTTTCTCCAATGATTGAATGTCATGAAGGTGTCAGCATCAGGCTTCCCATTAAATTCCACAAGACTGAGTTTGATGATGTGCCTCTAAGCACCAGTCTCCAGTTCATCAGTACATCAGAACACTTCAGCACATTCACTAGGTTTTTCACATAGATCTAAGCTTCCCTGAGACTCAAGACTGACCAGTACAGGCACAGGTGACATTGGGCTGGTCCAGATCAACTGGTTGTATGTCCTCACACATTATCCCCAACCCAAAATGAACCAAAAGAGCCCAAAAGATCCTAAGTCAATCCTCACCTTGACCATGAAACTGCTGTACACATACTTTTGGAAGAAGATGCTTATAGGGGCTCTGATTTGGCTCACACTGATTTGGCTCATTTGAGCCCAAATCATGCAACCCACCTCAAATCACCTAAACGCTGTGCCTGACAGTCAGCAACCAGTATGATCCCTGTTTGTGAGAGAGCAATAGCCACACCAGATCCAGAGAGCATGGTTGCCTTGTGACAAGAGAACTAAGTCACAGCTCAACCCTTGGTGAGTCAAACACCCCCAAGTGTTTGTCATTGTTGTTGGTCAACAGACAGGTGTGCCCCTCTTGGAGGCTCCATGGGTTTTGCATCCCTACCTTGATTTTTTCTTTTCTGGATGAGTCTTGGGTACAACTTTCCAGTGAGTGCAGGAGGATGTATAGCTGTTTGCCAACCTCCAGACAACTCTTTTGGTCTCATTGGAAGGTCCCAATAGAGTTCTCTGCCCTGCAAACTTTTTGGCTCATTGGGGGTCTGAGCAGAACTCTCCCATGGGATTGAAACAAGGGATCCTCCTTCAGGAGAGTCAATTTCTGCCCTTAGCATGACATGTATTATAGCATGACAATGTCTCATACCACCGATTTTTGGCATTTTGGGCCTTCAAAAATTTCAGCAATTGTGTCAAAATACTGTGAAGGGCTTTTGGAATCAGGCCTGACACACTGGGCTGCTCAACCACAGTTGACAGCCTGACCAAAACTGCTCACAATTTCAACAGATGTTCAGCTGGTCCATTGGTCCTGTACCAACCACATGTACATGATCTGCCCAGATCATAGAGCTGTTATAGAGGCCTGTTTGAGCCCTGTTGTAGCTGACATTGAGTCTCCATATGTTGACCAGTAGTGTGTGGTTTGCACTGGTGCAAATCCCCTGTTCCACAGCATGGAACACTTTTATGTCTCTCAGGCAATCAAAAGGAAAACACTTTGGAACATAAAATTCAAGTGATTGGGTGAGAGGAATGTAGTTGTCCGCAAGAAGCTGAAGTCTCCATGACATTATTCATTGGCAGCAATGGCTGGGTGGGTGAATATCTTTGGAGCAACAATTGTGTTTATGAATGAGGATAGTTGTCCCTTGTACCTCCTTTGAGTAAAAGAACTCCCTTTGGATTTAAGGAAGAGACTAAGAGTCACCCAGAGTTGGCAAACAGCTGTGCTCCCTCCTGCAATGACCAGACAAGTGGTGCTGCAACAGCAGCCACAGATGGAGGAAACCATGCAGGGCTGTGAAATGCAGTTTTGTTGCCATTGCTCTCCTTCACCACTCATGCAGTAGACATAGAAGAACAGAGGAGTACACACAGCCACATCACCTTAAGACTGCAACATTGGTGATGGTTACAGGTTTCTCCATTGAGTGTGAAGTGAACACCATGAAAACAGAAAGGCAGCCTCCAATCCAGGTCCAGGCCCCAGTCACTCCAAGTCAAAGGGAGGAACCGCTGTTGGGCACCTGTTTTTGTTTCATGAAATAGACTATGTCGTCTGGTGGAAGCACCAAGACTTGGCTTGTCTCTTCCCCAGGTACAACTTGCAAAGATTTCTGACATTTGAAAGAGTTGTTCAACACAAAATCACCAACAAACCACACCCTTGACAATGAACAAGATGCCATTGACTGATACAGGAAGTAGCCACCAGGTGGCATGACCAACAATCATACATGTAGGTGCCACCAGTCAGAGCCAATTGCAATCTTGTTTGAAGGAATTACCCAATCAGGATCCTTGATCATTCATCTTGACAAGGAGTTCAAGGCCGTGGAGTTCACTGATATAGATCTAAGTCACAAATATTTTCACTCTGGAAAATTAGCCCCGTCCACTACACAGGAACACTGCGCGTTGTGGTTGGTTAACTTCTGGCAGAGTTTCAACAAAGTGCAACAAGCACGGAGAAACAATGCACTGGTCCTTGGTGAGCAGAAGTCAACCAGCTGAGAACAATGTATTTTACCAGGACTTCAAATTGAGAAGGAAGTACACTGCAGTGTTTGATGCAAGGTCAGAAAATGAAGATTGTTTTGGGTTGCCTGAGTTCAAATCAGAAATGGCTGGAAGAATCAGTCACTGTATCTTCTTGGCTGGTCTCCCAGGCAAATATTTGAACAACACATTGATTGTTGGAGTCAAACTCACCAGGATGCAGAAGTACAAGTTGGTGTTAGAGTCAAACAGGCACTGTGAAGTGTTGTCCATTTGAAATGAATTGGGAAATTGCCCAAAGTTGAACATTGGAATTTACATCCCATTCTTTATGAGACCATACAAGTCTGGTGAACACAATTTCTGTTTGATGCAGAAACAACAAGAAGAGGTCAAACTGTCCTTAGAAATGGCTGAAATCAGGCATATCCCCACTGATTTTTCTTCTGTGAAAGTACACAAGTCTCATTGGAGGAAACCCTACAATAAATTTCTTTTTGTACTGTTGCATCGTTGACTTTTCATTTGTTCTTTTGGCTGTGAATCACTCGCACAAACAAGAAAAGTTTTGTCCTTGTTTGTGGCAACAAACAAAACAAAAGAAAACCTATGCTGCTTGTGGAAATAATGGTTTCCATGTATGCACATACTATGTCAATACTTTGTTCAAAATATGTCTGACTGGTGTGACCAGTTCATGAGGCTCTATGTCAAAACAGTCTCTGGTTGTGGGAAGCACACCATAAAAATGATGGCCAAGCGCACTCATGATGTTAGAGTAGCACAGGTTAATTTTTCTCAGCCTGGTGTAGCAAAGGCCTTCCACAAGAAAGGTGCCTTTCTGGCTGAACAGTAAGTTGGATTCACCTGCTCCATGTGGACCCACTACCAGTAGGGCCCTGTTGAACATATCCATGGTGGATTTGAGAGAGGGGAGGGACTTGTCTGAGAATACTTCCAACTGTAGGTTGTATTGCATGATTGTTTCATTCAGAGCAGCCTTTATTTCCATGTGCTGCTTGAACCACCTCTTTTTGGATCTCTTAATGAGAATCACAGTCCTGTTTGCCTTCACAGGCTGCAACTTCAACCTAAACTCCATGGACAGATACTGTAAATTGAAGAACGATGGATGATCACACTTTTGGCCACTTGGCAGGTATAGGATGTTTGCATGAATGTATCCTGATATAATGCGTGCTGTGTCTATTCCCAGCTGAGTGAACAGTTCCAGCACAAAGGAAGTTACACTCTTGACATGCACTTTTATGTGCTCATTTCTGCGCAAAAACTCAAGATATGGACTCAATCTACCCAACTGCTCAATTGTGGCATGATAAAAATACTGTCCATAATATTGAGCAATTGTGAACACAAAGTCAACTGTATGATTCATCTGCTGCCATGGATAAAATCTGCGTCTCCGTGCTTTGCAGCCATCAGGAATAATCTTCAAATGATTGGTGTAGACTTCTCCAGATGGGGTTACCAGTGAATCAGATATGATGTGGAGCCATGAAACTGTGATATTTTCTCCATCCATGAAGGCAACTCCCCTTGGTATTCCAATTCTGAACACCTTGGTGGTAAAGTTGACTGCCTTCCAGAAATGCTCACTCTGCACACAGTACAGTTTGTACCAGTTTGGCCCATAGAATCCTCCATCTCTCCTCATAGATGAGCAGTTGTTTGATGTATGGTGAAACACTGATCTGTCTAAATGCTCCAATGTATCCAGTGTAATATTTATGAGAACAGTAGGAATGTCATAATCTCTGATGATATTGAAATAGTTGAAATGTGATTGCTGTACATTGACAAAACCTGATGCATTTTTCATCAAATTATTTGAAGTCCTGTGAAGGAGTTTTGAATTTTCTATCACTTCTGCCTGCTTCTGCATTTGCTTTCGGAGAAAAAACAAGTGTAAAGAGATCTGCTGATTGACAAACTCATCTGGTTTAGGTGTTCCTGTCTTTTTACCCAAGAAAATCTTGGCATTTTGCTTTTCTGTCATTAAATATACAGCACAAATCAACAAAAGAAATAACTTTCCCAACAACAAAAATGCAAAACTCTTCCTGACTGGGATTTCAAGAATGAGACATTTGGAAATTGAGCAGTGAAACATTGTTCAGTGTCTCCCATTTACACATCAACTGGCTGTGACAAAGGGTGTTTATGGTGAGAGCTTGCTGATGTGCGCAATTACTTTGCAGTTTGCTTTTTGTTTGTGTTTGGTTGTTGAATCCACTACGTTTTTCTGCTGTGAACAACAGTTCTCAACTCACCTTGAATTTCCACAAAAGCACTGTGTTTATCTCTGTGATTGACAAATGCATGTTTTGTGTTCTCCATATCTGTCTCATTCCATTGTAACAAAATGGGATTTCATTGTTCTGTGAAGACATGCTCACTTGATTGCATCTATCACAAAACATTTTTTCACTGTAAAAACAAATAAATTTGTAAACCCTTGCATTGACTTTCCTGTTCAGTCTTCTGCCAGAAAACAGGAATTGTTCAGAAGAATTTTTCCAGTGTTACTGTGGTGGTGTGCAAAGTAAAGCTTTGTGACTGATCATTTCAGTTTCTTTCAAAAGTGTTGAATTTGCCACATGTGCATTTGTCGCAAAAGACAATGCCAGTGAAAATGAACTGAAGTTCGAGCACAAATGCCTTTTTTCCAAACGTATTGCAACAAAACATTGGATTCACTTTGTGGGCATACATGTGTCAAAACTGCACCTGGACTTTACAATCAGGCAGCCTGCACCTCCCAGTCGTGCAAAAGGTGTAGACAGCATGTGATGGATGACCAAATGGAGCAGAAGAGCAGACGTCACACAGGAGGAAGGTACATGCTGTTGTGGATGGGCAAATCTGGGATATCCTCAAGCACAGTATGTCCCAATCACTCAAAATTGTCCTCAAACTGATCAGTTTTGTTGATCGTGCTTGGTGCTTCTAGCTCATTAGATTGTTGTGTGATGACTTTTTGGTGTGTACACATGTCACTCCCAGGCCAAGAAGATGACACCAGTCCTGCGCCGATGAAGGCTCCGGATTGCAGTGACTCATTGGACAGCTATGGACATGACATCATCACTGATTTGCTCTGACTGCAATGCAGACCCTCAGCAGAAGAGACCAGTCTCTCAGAGTAGGCCCCACCCTGCTGACTGACTCCATGTGCCTCATGCCCGCAACAAGACCATGGTTACCAGCCACACTGCAATCAACCATACCCCTGTCATTCTGCAATATGGTATGACCATGCCCTGTTCCTGTGTAAGCCACTTCTGGCTCAGCAGAAACTCAGTTCAAACTCATGCACACTCGATTGTCACTGAACCTGTACACAAATACAGCTTTGATCCTTCCACAGATGATTCCCTTAAATACCAGCCAGACACATCAACCAGGGGTCCATCACAATACTTGCAATTTTATTCAAACAAGGTCAATCATTTCAAACTTCTCTAAGGCCACTGACCATGAGTTGCACATCTCAAGCCCTTTTATAGTTGGGGTATGGCACCTTGACTGCATCTCACACAAACAAGTGAGTCATTCAGATTGTACCCTTTTTCAATTGTGTCACAAAAAATCTGCTGGATACATCTGAATGTTTCCATCTGTGTCTGATATTATGACATTCCCTGCTTTTCATTCATGAAATTGGAAAACGTAGGTGTGCGCTGTGAGTACTGTTCAGGACACAGCTGAAGTATTTTGCATCAGTTACCGGCTTAGCTTCTTCTCATTGACAGTCTCATGTTGGTGTCAGAAGAGAAAAAACAAGAAAGCTAGAAAATGCCGGTAGGCATTGTTCATTTGGTGCATTTCATGTTCCAATGTACGGACTTGTTCTATGGTCTTTCTAATGACTTCATACACATTGTGTGAGAGTTGCATCAATTTCCGAACATGGCATCACATGGTAACCCCTGCAGCTGATGATAACTGTTCTATTGCCTTGACATCAGTGTATTGCCACTCAGCATATCAATAAAATACCTGCTACAATATGGTGTCAGAAGTTTATAACTTGCACCAAAACTCCAACTTTCCAAGGATGGCAGAGGTACTTACACAAAACAGACAGCATCATGACTTTCGCCCATGACTGGACTTCCATCAGAAATGTGTGGACCAGATCCATGAAGCAGAGTGAATATGCAACATACCATTATCAAGCAAGAGGAGCACAGTGAAGGCAAACTACATCATAACATGGCTAAAAAACAGGAAGACAACACATCAAATCTTTAAATCCTACTGATGCTGAAAAAGCCAACCCAACTTGCATAATGGTACAGCTCAATAACTGGACAAAGACATGAGCAAACCAGACTGTAGAAGCACCAGAGTTTTGCAGGCAAGACAAAGGTATTGACACTTTGGCTGAATATATTGACAAAGCCACAATTTTGTGTGAATATATACTCTGATTATTCAGAGAATGCAGGAAAAGACTGCTCCAAGATGCCATTGTGGACTCAGATCAAGAGAGGCTTACTGTAAGTGCATTCAGAAAGGACCAGACCTAACCCTGAATCAATCCATTGAGATTGTTCAATTGGAAGACTTGATGAAAAAACAAGTCAAACACATGTGGCGCAAGTTAGGTCAGCAGTGAAATGGCAGACATTCACAAAATGAAGTCAGGAAAAGGAGCTTAACTGATGCCAGCAACACTGGGATACATACAGCAAGGACAAGGCCAGAAAAAAAACCATCACAGTGCCATCACATCCAAAGAAAAGACTGTCCTGCAAAAGGTACAACATGCTACTGATGCACCAAGATTGGATATCACAGCAAAGTATGTCACTCCAAAAAAGAAAAACTGCATGGAGTACAGGTAGAACAAAGTACATCTCTGTTTGAAAAATGCATGAAAAGTGAAGAGGCAGCATTCTTCCAAGGGGGAGTTGCAAATATGAAAGCCAGCAAGTTGGTCAAACTACCAGTTGCACACATCAATGTGGTGAGTCATGTTGTGGAATCAAACCAACCTAATCAAACATTTGCCTGGTGGTTCAATCCCACATATTTTGTTCCTGCTCCCCTTTGAAGCTGCACATCTACACAGCTTCATGTATATAAAAACACCCACTCCACTGTTATGTATGGGTGTTCAGGTCAGCATTATTCTGGAAGTGTTCAGCTGGCTGAACCATTCTGTATTGTTCATCAGGAGAGAAGAGCCAATCTCTCCTGTCTCTAGACTGGGCCTCATAAGCTGAGTCACATGTGTGAAAGGTTTAGCTGTTTATTATCACTTACCTCAGCTTCAGAGAAGGAAGCCCAGAGCAAGGGGTGAAAGGGTTTGTATACACCTGAAGCTGGGGTGAAGTCACAGCTTCAGAGGAGAGCATGAAAGAATCATGTGCAGTTAAACCATTAATCGAGGGTTCGATTACACAACACCACCTGAGTCCAGGGCTTCTCTCCACAGAGCTTGGTTCCACCTCATGTGTTGTGCAATAAACATCTGGCCAATGTCAGGCACCAATTTGTCTGTGAATGCGAATGAGTCAATGGAAACAGGAGGGATCGGTTCCTGTCTCCTGATGCACAGCCATGAATAAGCCCAGTCAGCTGATTGTACTGGTTTGCTACTGACCCGCACCGCAACATAACAGTCACTGGCAAAAAGCTCACATCACACATCTCTGGCTCAGTCTAGATCTAAACACACAGTGATTCAAATGACATGTCAAATTGATTCAGCTGTTGATACGTTGACCAGTACTGCTACTGTACAAGGCAAAGTAACTGTTTGGTGCAAAGCTGAACTGCCTGCCACCAACCATCAGAATTTGTGATTTGAAAGATCACCCAGTGGAGAACCTGAGATCAATCATCCTGTTCCTCCACCATGGATCTACAAGGTGCAGAGTGTTGTTTCAAGTTCTAACACCAAAGCTACACAATCCAGGCATGTTTGGACAAGGTCCTCTGCAGCAAAAAAACACTGGGATCACAGATGATGTCCTCATAGCTGGTGCAACTGAGATTGAACATGACATCAACATGATCGAGCTCATGGAACCTGCAAGGATGAACAGCATCAAATTCAACAAGAAGAAGGTTATCTTCAGAACCACTCACTGTCCATTTTTGGCAGAGCTCACAAACAAGAGATATGCCCTTGCTCTGGAGAAGGTGTGAGTGATTCATGAAATGAAGCCATGATGTAACCTTCAAGACCTGCAGAGCTTCCTCAAAATGGTGGACTACCTCCACCACTTGAGCCCACATTTGGTACATCACCCTTCAGCAATCAGAAAGTTGTGCAAATGAGACACACTGTATGTGTGGGACAGTGAACAATAGGATGCCTTTGAGCACCTCAAGAAGCTGATCACCAATACATGATCCAGAACAGGAATCAATTGTCCAGACAGATGCATCCAAGTGATGCCTTGGTGCAGTCCTACCACAAGACCACCACCTGGTAATACACATAAGTCAGAGCCTCCCACTGGCAGAAGAGCCATATTCCAACATTGAATGAGAATTGCTCAGCCTAATTATTGGAATGGAACATCTCCACCACTGCACAGCTGGAAAACAAGTCAAGGCACAAGTTGACTACAAGTCACTGGAATCAATGTAGAAGAAGTCAATTGCAGCAAGCTTATCACATCTAGAGTGGCTACTTTTGAACTTCAGTGTGTATGACACTGGTGTTGAATACAAGATGAGCTTGCAGGGGAAAACAGCATTTTATGCAAAAATGACACACTCATTGTCCCACATTTGATGAGAAATTCTGCATGGAGAACACTCCACATAGGTGACTTTGGTGCAGAGAAAATGAATCTTTCAGTAAGAAATTGAGTCCACTGGCCAGGGATCACCCAGGATATCAAGGCTACAGACCAATCATGCAGCACATGCCAGGACAAGGCAACAAGCCAATGGAAGGAAACAATACTTCCACATGAAGTTCCTCTTGGACCATGGTAAAAACTGGGAGTTGAGCATTTTACTTTGCAGGAAAACAGTATTGCTGATTGCAGACTATGTGAGCCAATTTCCAATCTTACAAAGAGTCAATGCAACAACAGCCACTGCAACAATCAAGACCCTGCTGAAAATCTTCATGGAGTAAGACTTCCCACAAGAGATCTTGACTGACAATGGACATCCATTTGCCAGTGCATAATTTGAAACATTCACCAATACCTTCCACATCAACTTAAAACAAATCTTCTCCAAGATATCCACAATCCAATGGATTCACTGTGTCATACAGAAAACTGTAATCACTCAAAATCCCCTGCAGCCTGCATCCAGTGTCTGAGTTTGATGTGGGAATCTGCCATTTGTGACCAATGGGATACTCCAATGCAAGCAAATTAAAATTGCAAAATTCCATCTGAAGAGCTTGGATTTCATCTGCACCAGTGATGAGTTGGGAAAAAATACCTCCATGGAGGTCGTGTGATATGCACCTTGGGTCAAAAAGGTCAACATTACCAGACAAGTGGAAATCGAACATTCTTGGACGATTGATTTCTTTTTTTCTTACTGGAGCATTATCCTTGACCAAAAACAAATCTACAGACCAAATATGAACAGAACTGAACACCATTTTCATGGAGAAAGTGCTGTACACAAGAACACATGCTGGATGCCCATTGTGCTTCGCGTCCACTGGTGCCTGGTGCAAATCACCAAAAAAAACAGTCATCATCAGAGAACCCTGTTCAACAACAAAGTTTCACATTGCTGACTTGAGACCCTGCATGACAATCTGAATTTGCATCCTTGGATGAGGGTATAAAATCAATGAAAGTAGAAAGTGCCTTATTGCAAGGAAGGTGGTAGTGGTGATTAACTAAGCAATGTGTGAATGAGAGTCTGTTCTGTCAGAAACAAATATACATATCCCATGGCGTTGACTGTGAAAAATTGCAGGATCAACTTGTACTTGGAAGTTGCATTGTCGGGTATGATTTGAAACCACATTCAATCAGTGTTGGGCATCTGTGTGTCGAATGTGTATGACAGGAAAAGACTATACAAAGTAATAATAGCTCAGTTAATACATATGCATTACATGGTAGTAGAGTGTAAGTGCCCAGATTGAAGGAAGTGGCTGCAGGCGAGTAGTGAGTACTCAAGGTGCAGAG
>JAAUXT010145574.1_pt1 | contig 11327 bp, 9 predicted proteins | sample 7278171 | NCBI WGS metagenome assembly JAAUXT01 (sample SAMN14350112, study PRJNA611818) | marine sediment metagenome | isolation source: surface marine sediment (1.8m) | place: French Polynesia: Moorea | collected 2018-08 | reverse complement strand
TGGTTGTTCTGGGAAGTTGACTTGTCTTTAGGCCCAGGGCAACAGATTGGAAACAAGCTGTGTGTCCAAGGCATTCCCCAACCCCACAAGATAGTGACCCATTGACTAAATAAAACAAAGGATACTGCTGTCAAGTTTTTACCACCAGGAGCAAAGGAAGAGGAGAGGGAGAAGTGTGACGTCAAGAGGCATTCGAACGTTGCGCGGCCGTCCAAGCACGAAGATTCATTCGGTGAGTTTCACATCTGCGCAAAATCCCGCGTTTATTGACGATGTACCAGAACGCTATAGATGGACGACTTCTGTTTGCTTTTGGATGACAGAATTCTTCTGCAGGTTCCTCAGCTGTGAATCGCTTTCCTTAGAACTCCCACACCAAGGTACTAAAGCAGTCAACTGTTGTAACTGACGACTTTGCTTTTCTGGGTGAGCTGTCGAACGGGCAGAAAATAGATTTCACTTGTCTGTCCGTCTGTCAAGCAAGAAGGAGACTGTCACACCTGCGCACTTTGAGATACGAGGTTCTATCCAAAGATGGTGAGCATTATCATGCTCAACGATGAAGCCAATTGGCCTGTCTGCACTGACAATGTGAATGGAATCAATTGTCTCAATCAACCACCCATGTCCTTCCAGGCCGATCGTGAACATGACATTTCTCACTTTCGTTGGATACAACCTCGTCCACTGTCAGCAGATCTTGGCCTCAAAAAAGATTTCTACGCATTTGTCTGAAATCTGGTCGAGGTCCTTCCTCGCGGGAACAAGAAACGTGTTTTGGGTGTCAAGCAGTGCTTTCGGGGTCGAAGAACAAGGTGAACCCACGACGTCAGAACTATCAAGAGGTTTTGTTCATCAGACTTGGTGACCGATAGCACTGATTGATCCCTGTTTTGAAATCGATTGATAGTGAGTGAACGAATAGATCTACAGAGATCAACAGGAAGACAATGGCGATAGCGCGGCCGCCCGGGGTCGAGTTCGACCACAACTGGCCGGAGTCAGCGGAGTGTTTGACGCTCGACTTCGCACAGCCGTTCGAAACGGTGCATCGCTGGAAGCGGATGCCGGAGTGCGACGAGTTTGTCGGCGCTAGGTGCGTTGCTCAGACAGCATCATCGTGGAATGTCAGATGCCAGCTTTTTGTTTTGCAAGTGAAATTCAGTCGTTTTAAATAACGCTCAAAATGTGAGTCACTGTTGATTTGTGACCAACAAGGCGAATTCAACTGGACGAGATCATCATCACCCGTGTACCATCGGTTTTATGTTCGTTGTTCACTTTGAATGTGCGATTTCATCGTTCGTTCCAGGAGAAGTAAGCACACGGCAGTGGCTTACAAAGAGGCTATTTACGTCTTCGGAGGAGACAATGGGTACGCCTTTCTTGACAATTTTTTTGTTGACTGCAAAATTCGTTTTCTGACACAAAACCTGGGTTCATTCATTCGTTCATTCATTCATTCATCTTGACGTGCAGTAAGAACATGCTGAACGACCTTCTGCGCTTCGACGTGAAGGACAAGTCGTGGGGCAGGTGAGCAGCTCAACGCGCTGAGTCCGTATCGAGTCTTTTGCATTCTGCCCCAGTGACACTCTAATTCTCTTTGGTTTCGCAAATCCCAAAAGATTCATCTTCGCGATTTGATTCGAGTGAGTGTGCGCCGACGCTGTGGTCCACTCTTGTGCGAAAGACGTTGAAATGACCAGTTCCGACTGGTGGTTGCAGAGCGTTCACGACGGGGCAGCCGCCGGCCCCGCGGTACCACCACTCGGTCGTCGTGAATGAAGGCTCCATGTTTGTCTTTGGTCAGTTGTGCTGCACAAAAAAGTGTGTTTGGTAGACTTGCGTGATCTGTTTTTCAAATTCACTCCGAAACGTCCCGATGTGGTGCAGAATGTAACCTCGCATTTTTGTCTGTTTCAGGGGGATACACTGGAGACATTCACTCCAATTCGAACCTCACCAACAAGAACGATTTATTCGAATACAAGTTCGCCACTGGACAATGGATCGAGTGGAAATTCGAGGGCAGGTAAGTCTCACTTTCACGATCATATCTCTGGGCTTCTGTGATTTTGATAACCTCCCATTCCCTGCACACAGAAGTTTGCTCAGATGAAGGTTCACGCAAAATGTGTTCGTGTGCATCCGCTTTCCGATCATGCACGTCTTGTCTGTATGGACTTGTTTTGCTGGGTTGGAAACCACGGACTTGTCCACACTCCCGTCAAAGCAAATGATTATCAGCCGCTTTGCGCTGATATTGGCTTGGCCGTGAGGCGGGCTTTTTTCCACATCAGGGGAGTAGCAGGGAAACTGCCGCTTTGTGTGGCTCTGTACAATCAGATGTCATTGAAAGTTGGCAGGTATAACTTCTGCACATGTACCATTTTACCATTTGGCTTTCTACAAAAATGTGCTTCTGTTTGCTGGTAATGGCAATTTTCCAAGTTTCTGTGCAAGCCCCCCCCCCTCACAAATTGGGAAGGCTAGTTTCCAGGTTCCAACCTTCTAGGTTTCCATATTGCCCAACTTTCCAGGTTTCGGCCTTTCCCCGCCCCCCCCCCCCCCCGCTGTGCAAAACTTGGAAGGCTGGCTGCTCATGCGAGATGAAGTGGTATACCGCCAGTGTACGCGGCAAACGGCTGTTGTTCTAGTTGAGAGACAACCGGTAGTTTATCCGTGCGACGGGTGGTGGTGTGAAGATTGCTTGTTGACCCAAGCAATCCTTTCCTTCCCAACGGACGCGACTTTCTGTTCACAGTCGGATCACCCTATCTTCAACAAACATTTTCATAATTTTATAAAATGAATCACCTCCAGAACGTTCCACAGCGTTGACAGGCACACACTCTCTCAGTCGGGATCAATTTTCGCGACGGCTTGCTGTGCATAAGAATGTGCGCAGAAACAACAGCCAACCAAGCATGACACAACAAACGATCATGCGTACAGTGTGTGCGCACGTGATGACTGTGTTGCGCGCGCTCGTTGCAGACGTCCGGTGGCGCGCGCCGCTCACGGCGCCGCGGTGCACGACGGAAAGCTGTGGATCTTTGCTGGGTACGACGGCAACGCGCGGCTCAATGATATGTGGACCATATCGTTGATAAACAACAGCAGGGTGTGGGAAGAGGTGGGTCAGCAACACAACCTCTCGAGTTGGTGCGCAGGAAGTTGGGTGGGTGGGAGGGTTCCTTTCCAATCCGACTGCCGTTCTCAGAGCCACTCAGCACAGATGAACGTCTGCACCGCACCCGCAGGTCGTGTCAAAAAGAGTGATTTGTTTTCTGTTTTGTTTCTTCAAATGATTGATTTCTTGCAGGTTCATCAAAGAGGAGACATTCCGCCTACGTGCTGCAATTTCGCTTCGGCCGTCGCACGAGATTCCATGTTCGTCTTTTCGGGTCAAAGTGGCGCAAAAATCACGAACGATCTCTTTCAGTTCACGTTCAACAACACAACGTAAGTCAAGCTGAATCCCAACTAATTGCACAGTAGCTTCTTCTTCACTGTGTTTTGTGACAGAAGTAACACACCCTTTGCCAAATCAGGCTGATTGGTGCACTTGAATGCTCCTGGCCTTTCACACACACAGAACTTGTGTTCAGACAACACTTGTTGATAGATGGACGCCAATCTTCCTTTTGTTTGGGAATTCAAAAGTTACAAGGCACTTATTCCGGCTTGCTGTCGCATTCGGTGTGCATCCACCGTGCCGGCATGACTCCTGGCTCAGTTACCCAAACCGCCTGCATCATCGGCACTGGAACAGGGCGCTGTGTGTGTTGCAGCTGGTGTCGCATCTCGACGGAGCACATCCTGCGCGGCGCGCCGCCGCCTCCCGAAAAGCGCTACGGCCACACGATGGTGGCGCACGACCGCCATCTCTACGTGTTCGGAGGGGCCACCGGGCAGACGCTCCCCCACGACCTGCACAGGTGAGTACCACTGCACGTGCGTCCACGAAGTGAACGGGTGGTTGTGCTGATGAGTAACTTCTGGCTTCATACAAACGTCCGCTCTGGAAATTCGCCTGTGTCGAGAAGGAATGCGACGTTCGTTTCAGCTACGACCTGGACTCGCAGACGTGGTCCGTGATCACGCCCTCGCCCGACAGTCACGTGAGTAAAATCGGGTCACGCGACACCAAACTGATACAATCTTGTTTTCTTTTGAGAATTACACTGTCTATGATACTATTCTTCTTGTCATACTTTGTGCAAAACATGTTTCCTGAGTAAGCTACAGGAATTGGAAGTGAGGCATGGTTGGTGCTTCCCTGACAGGTGTTGTCGGGTCGTCTGTTCCACGCGACGGCGGTGTGGAAGGACGCCATGTACGTCTTCGGCGGCACCGTCGACAACAACGTGCGCAGCGGCGAGATCTACCGGTTTCAGGTGCGGACCGCGCAGGGGCCGCTGGTCTCCAGCTGCCCATCGTCCACGCTGTTTGCGCACAATCTTCAGAATGCATCCCACACCGGGGTTTTGAACTAAACAGAAACCAAAAGTGACGGTTCCCATCCTGAAAATGCTCGAAACGTTCGGTTGCATATTTCAGTTCTCGAGCTACCCGAAGTGCACGCTGCACGACGACTACGGGCGCCTCCTGGAGAGCAAGCAGTTCTGCGACGTCGACTTCATCGTCGGGAGGGTCTGTTTCCAGCGTTAAAATTATATTGACGCGCTTGCAAGTGTCATCCTCTTGTTTTTAACCCAATAAAAAAGAACTGTCTATTCCGTGTTATGTGCAGGACAAAGAGACGTCGAGGATCGAAGCGCACGTTGCCATGGTAGCGGCTCGCTCACTCTGGCTGCGTGGCAAAATAAATCATGCGCGCGAAAAGGTACGTGAGGATACGGGGTTTGAGCTCCACGCGTCCTGCGTTGTGAGATTGCCAAACTGACAAAGACAAAGACAACACGAATGTTCTGTACTCCTTTGTTTCAGAAATCACCCACCTGAAGACATGCGTGACACATGCGTTTTCTGATTCTTTGCAGCTGTTAAGCCGACAACGCGATTCTGTAGAAGTGGAAACGCCACGTGAGGTGAAGGACGCCGCTGTCGGTGGAGATGACGTCAAGGTGACGCCACACGTTGCACCTGGAAATAGCAACCAGCAACCGCCTTTCTGTGAACGGGGCACAGCATGCGTGTCTCCGAATCTACGCCTTGACATGCACGCCAAACTCCAACCTTTTCCTATAGAAATCTGTTTACTCTATCTGTGGCATTTTGGCGCCATCCTCGAACATTCTCAATTCCAAGGAACAGGTTCGTCAGATTCAGCAACCCCAGTGCCACACATGGTCGGCTATGAATGCAAGACGCCTCGAATGGTAGTTGTTCTGTTCTCTGCGCACAGACGCAGCGGGACGAGAAGAAGCGCGCGGCGGCACCTCGGCTCGAAGTCTTCCTGCCCGACGCCGTGCCCAGAGCGTTCGAGATGGTGCTGTCGTACATCTACACGGACCGCATCTACCCCGCCGCCAGAGGTCAGTCGCGCTCAGTTCAGCGACCCGCAGATCGATGACGGCTCGAGGGAAATATCCGCACTTCTGTTCGTCATTTCGAAGGACGATTGGTTTCTGTCGAAGAGCGAACAGACTGGCCAGAAACAGCTGTCGATTTCCCTTTGTCAGTGTGTCTGTCTGTTTGGGATAGGCCGCCTTGAACAAAAACGCGAAGTGGTTCTGTGAGACTGCAAACTGAAACTTTGAACAGTTGTGTTTCGTGTTGGTGTAGGGGAGGAGTACAACAACAACCAGGTGATCCAGCTCATCATGGACGTCTACAGACTCGCGCTGCAGGTGCGTTGCAATCCGCATGAGCGCTGGCCGAGCAAAGTTTGGCCGTGGAGTGTGCTGGACGCACCTGATCACAGAGAAGAACTTGAACGTCCCAACTTGCTGGTGTGTGTGAATGTGACGGTGAATTGATCGGTGTGTGTCTTCTGTCCCACAGTTCCAAATGATTCGCCTGGAGCACCTGTGCGTGCAGTACCTGGAAGGGTGCATCGGGCACCGCAACGTGCTGGTCGCGCTGCAGAACGCCGCCCGGCTGAAGCTCGACTATATCAAGGTCGGTGCGCCGGGAAGGTTGAGCCGCATTCAGGTCAAAATGTGGATTCAGGTGCAGACCTGACAAACACCCAACCCCGTTCGTCTATCAATGCAAAATGTTCAATGAAACTATGTTTCTCCTTCTCTCAAAGGCCAATTGCGGAATGTTCAGACGCCTGTCGCGTCTATTGCAGGAGTACTGTTTGAAGTACATCGTGAAGGAGTCGAACTGGAATCAGATTGTTATGTCGAAAGACTTCGAGACGCTGGAGCAGCCGCTGATGGTGCAGATCATCCGGCGCCGCGAGCTGCCGCCCGTCAAGTCTCTGCTCGAGCCGCGCCAGTGGGACAACATCAACAGTGCGTCCCGTCTCCTCGTGCCGCGATTCCGGAGCCCCGACACGGACGAGACAATCTCATCCGATGTGTTTGTTGGTTGACTGTGATGTGACGGGGACTGTTCCAATATGGACTGAGCAAACTGCGACGTGGGAAAAACAGAAAAGTTCTGCACAGCGGCGGCAGAACGCTCAACGTGCGCGATTGTGTCTTTGCAGCGAACTGCCTGGAGAAGGACATGGAGTCGTTCCTCAAGGTGATCGGGCACGACTTCTGCGACATAACGCTACAGCTCGACAGCAAACCCATCCGCGCGCACAAGGTTCGTCCCAGCGCGCGTTGTCTCCCCCCTCCCCCGCTCCCCACTTATCACGTGTACAGACAGCGCGAACAGTCATGCTGAACCCGCTGCTTTCTCTTCGAACTTGGCTTTCCTTGCTTGTATCATTGTTACCACAATTCATTTGAAAAGGCACTGGTCAGGGAGACTCGGCGTACAGTTCATGACGGGTGCTTGTTGCAGGCGGTGCTCGCTGCGCGCTGCAGTTACTTCGAGGCCATGTTCAGGTCGTTTATGCCTGCCGACAGCACTGTCAAGGTGAGCTTTGCTCCGTTTTGTCAGAGTGCACGAACTGGGGTCAGTATGCGCGCTGAATGGTGCCGGGAGTCGGTCCGTCACGACACGTGTTGTTGGTTCCGCCGTTTGCAGATTGCTATCGGGGAGATGGTGCCGTCGGCGCAGGCGTTCGACTCGCTGCTGCGCTACATCTACTACGGAGAGGTGTCCATGCCGCCCGAGGACTCGCTCTACCTGTTCTCGGCGCCCTACTACTACGGGTTCACCAACAACCGGCTGCAGGCCTACTGCAAACACAACCTCGAGATGAACGTCTCATGCGAAAACGTGATCCAGGTGAGTGGCGTTGGGCTCAAAGGCGACAACGCAAATGCCTAGGTCTGCTGAGGGCTTGGATTTCCTTGAAGTTGTGTGTGTTCAGTACAGTCGTGTGATCGTGCTTCGTTGTTTGCTCCCGGCGACAGACTGAAAATAGTGTAGGGTGTTGTCCTTCAAATACCTCACACGGCCAGTTTCTGTTGTTCTTCTCCGTGCAACAGCAACAATTCAATTGACAGTCTGTATTTTGCCCAAGTCAAGAGTGGATCGAAAAACAATCCTGGTGCAAGATATTTCAGAGAATATCTATTTCGCTTCCAACCGTGGATCAGTTTTTCTGCAGCGTTGTCCTGACTGTGTGCATTGGACAATGCGTATTTAGTAGAATTTTGAAGATCACATTTGAGGTCAGAAGAATGACGGAAACAAGCCCCCACAATCCGTGGGGTATTGTTGAAATTTTCTTGGATCTGACGGAGGGTAGCTTGATTGGTACGTGCTCAAACGCGACGTCCTTCTCTTAGAGCTCTGCTGTCGTCTCTCCGTACCATCGTCCACACACAGTTCGTGACCCCTGTTGTGTTTTGGTGACTTGTGACTTGTTTGCACGAAGGAACAGCGTCAATCTTCTGATGTCTCTCCATCTCACGTCGATGGTTTGCATGCACACATCATGCGCACACGCACAGTTGGGTGATGTTGGCGCCACACTCAAGTCAAGAATTCACTGCAAACACGTAAATACACAATTTGCCTGACTGAAACTAACTTCTTGCCTGTGTTCGTTGAATATATTGAACGTATTCGGTCACGGAGGGGACAACGGTGGCGTGCGGTTGTGCTTGGAGGGCGACAGGGGTCCGATTTATTTCACAAATCTAGAGTTTGGTGCGCTGTTATCACCTTGCTGTCACACCGTCCAAAAATGCAACACCAAAGTCAGGTTGCTCGCAGGTGGCGCGCGCAGAGTCTGCTGTCGCCTGGCATGTCGGCGTCTGTCGCTGTATCAGAGTTCCGCGGGAGCAGGCGGCGCCGTTCCTCAAGGCAGAGCTCTCTTCGGCTGTTGGCTGTCGATCTTTGTTCTCGGGTGTCTTGTGCTTTGTTCAAGCGTTAGTGTTTTGTTATATTAATTGTTCAGGTTAATTTGGTGCGGACAGTAAACCTGCGATTGCTGCAACATTCAGTACTGCGGAGACAGTTCTCGAGAGAACAGTAATGTGTCGTAGCAAAGAACAACTTGACGGTCAATTTGCAGACAGAAGCCTTCCGTCCAGGAGAAAAAGCTGCTGCACTTGATCCCAGCTTGCACTTGTACAACATTTTGTTCCACGTCACGACTCGATTCGACTTGTCCTGCAGATCCTGGAGGCGGCGGACCGAATCCAGGCGGCTGACATGAAGAAACACGCGCTCAGCATCATCGTGCACAACTTCGCCAAGGTACGCTCATTCTTTCTGGCGATCAAACTTTTCTCTTGGGATTCCATTTTCACCTTCCCCCCTTCCACCGCACATAAAGTGCGCATTGCGCCCATGCTGGGCTGTTCCGTGGTGCTGTCGTCAGGTGAGCGACTCGACGCTTTGTCGCTGTTTTCCAGGTGGCCCGACTTCCCCCAATGCGACGCCTGAGTCGCGAACTTCTGCTGGACATCATCGACGCTCTGGCGGACGACATGACGGCGTCTCCGCTCTGCCATGACGTCACAGGTCTGAGCGTCTCCGACTAAACGAGGGATCTGCGTCGATGTGTTTGCGGTATTCGCTGGGAGAAGCCGGTGTGAGCATCAGAACTGCAGGAGAGGGGCAACGGGTGCACGCGAACTGCTGGCAGCGCTGCGACTGGTTTGCTCACGTGGACGATCTTGCTTTTGAAGCGTTCAGACACATGTGGGATGTCGTTGCTTGTGAGTGAAGTCACAACTGGAAGTTTTTGCGTCAGTGGAGGACGTTCGAGAACGGATACAGCTGTGCAGCGAATCTCATCTGGCAAAGAATTTGGGTTTTCCTTCCGTTGTTGTTTGGTCGTTGGTGCCATCCAACGCAAAACAAGGTTGATCCTTGCCAAACGAAGACCGGGAGCAGAACACTTGTTGGTGATTTGGTTGCTTCAAATTCCATTGGTGACCAGAAACTTTTTTGTCGTGGTTCGTCGTGTGATACAGCTGTACGTGCAAGAAAATTTGATGTGAAATGTCGTCATTGTATTCAAAGAATACAGAAATATTTTCAGTCTCGCTTCTTTTTGCGCGAACTCGTTCAACCGGTCGGTTAAGCAATGAACACACTGCAAATAATGCGGCTGTGTGCAAGTCTTTTGCAGTCAATCACTCTGTATAGCAATCCGAGCTCAACCCAGAAGCCATGCTTCAACTGCGTGATCCAACGGCACTTGTGTCAATGTTTCTGTTTTCGGGAGCTGACCTCACAGGTCTGGGTCCGCAGACGAGCCACTCGAGAAACTCCTCGTGCAATCGGTTTGAAACCGCAACCGGATCTAGATCCGGCGAGTTTGCTGACTTGCCATTTGTTCGACATTTGTCGCCGTGGATCGATACACTCGTGGCTTTTTCCAAACGCATTCCTTTTGCGGACAAGTTGACAACCAGACGCCGTCGCGGAGACGCCTGGTGTCGCTCGGCTGTGAAATGTGTGATGTTTCGCCACATGTGACACTTTGGTTCTTTTGTGGGTCACCTTATCTCAAGTGAGTTGTGTGCAAGTCACGTCAACCATCTTGTCACACACTGCATGGTGGTTATTTTTCAGCAGAACTGACTCGTGTGCAGTGAGACGATGTCGTACTTGTGCTTCGGAGTTGTGGCGGCACTGGGAGCCTGCGCCTTCCTCCCGTACCTGTGGGCCTACTGGGCCGTGTGGAACTCCGTGCAGACGCTCTGCACCCTGACTCAGATCAAACTCCAGGGCTACACCGGATGCACCTTCGTCACGAACGAGAGGGTCACCACCAACATGTATGTAAGATTTCCCGCTCATTCTCTGTGCCTTGGGGATGTTCACATGCTTGCTTTGTTTCAAATTATCTCATCACCAACAAAAGCAAGTTTGACATCCACATTTCAGCATTACCATCGCTTTTTTGTAAAACCATGCAGTGCAATTGATCGTGTTTGACTCGTGTCAAAAATGTTTGGACCAGGTCCAGGTGCATGGAGAAAAGGCATTTGGTCGAGAGCTCAACTGTGACACACATGTACTTTGTCACACCCAAAACAAGAAAACTGCACTCTGACAGCACAAATAAAAGTGGAATAATTTTCCCCCTCGACCAGTTTGCAAGGCAGAAGAAACGAGGAAACAAGACCCCGCTCTGTTTTCCTTCCCCCGACGACACACATTTCACGAAGATTGCAAAGGTGTTCCGGTTCTTGTTCAGAACCAGGAAGAAAATATGGTGAAGCAGAACATTTGCGCGATAAAAAGTTCCAAAAATAGGCCCATGGGCCTCCCGCTGATTTGAACTGATTCTCCTTGCTCATTCCAGTATCAAAATTTTGCCAGTCATAACATGCAAAAATAATTGGTGAGGTAGAGAGACTTTCTGTGGGTTGGGTTAGGAATTGGTGGCAAATGATGCGTGACATTTCAAAATTGAGTCATGAGTCACAAAACATTCTGAACAGTGCAAAAAGGTCATATTGAAAGTCATATTTTTATGAAATATTTAAAATGTGTTTTTTGACCCCCAACCCTGGTTTACATGTGTAATACAGAAACAAATTGAAACTGTGCACATTATTTGCAACCGATTGCAAATATAACCCACCAATATTTCTCAACCTCATCAAATATTTTTTACATGTTTTGCCTGGCAATACATTTTGATGCAAAAACCCCTAAAATCAAATTTTAAATTTTCAGCCTCCTAAAAACCACTGAAAAATTTTATTGTAACAACACTAGACCCAGTTGACCTGAAAGCCCCTCCAATATCATGAAAATTATATATGGGCACCTTTGATCAAATGTTGCTCACTTTCAAGATACAGCCCAAAATAGAACCC
>JAAUXT010115787.1_pt1 | contig 11327 bp, 17 predicted proteins | sample 7278171 | NCBI WGS metagenome assembly JAAUXT01 (sample SAMN14350112, study PRJNA611818) | marine sediment metagenome | isolation source: surface marine sediment (1.8m) | place: French Polynesia: Moorea | collected 2018-08 | reverse complement strand
TGTTGTTGGTGGAGTCATTTGATATGGAAGACAAAGGTTGCCTCTTTGCTATTCCCCAAGGAAGGGTAAAAGTTTCACCCAATCTACACAAAACGCTGCTGAATCGGTTACTTAGATTGCATGCCTCGTAGTCAGAGCAAGCGACCAGTTTCGCTTTACCTATGGAGACGACGTAGATGGTGACGTCATCGTTCTTGAGGTTGCGCGCCCGACGAATGGTCTGGTCGCTGTTCATGTTGGAGCCTCCGTCAGTGAGAAGAATCACCTTGTTGCTCACGCCGCTCCTGCTCACGAGATTCAATCACAAAAGGAAATTTACTGTGACCGTCAACCACTCAAATTCACCAAAAGTCTAAAACTGAATTGTCATCTTTTGATTTGTCAAGCGTGATGGCTCTGCGTTTCACCAGCATAAAAAGTGCACCTGTCTCCGTTGCGCGACGTGAACATGTCTTCCCGCGCGACGCGTAGCGCCTCCTGCGTGTTGGTGCGGCCGCGCTGCATGCGGAACGCCAGCGCGCTCAGCACGTCGTACTTGTTGCTGTACGTGTTCAGATGGAACTTCACGTCTGTGCGGTCCGAAAAGGTTGCCAACGCTGCAAACATAACACAATTTCCACCGTCCACGTTCATATGAATCAATGTGCCAATGAAAAACAAGAAATATTCTGCCAGCGACTGCAGCCTCATGTCGACCGAAGAACAGTTTCATGTTGGATTCTCGGTGACCCCAGTGGGAACCAATTCAACAGACTTCAAACACTGTCGCATCGCCTGAGAGAGTCACTCACCGACCCTGGTGCGGTCGAAGCTAAACTCGAGCCCGTACACGACCTGCTTCACGAAGGTCTGCACGATGAAGTACGTGTCGTCCACCGACCCCGAGAAGTCGAGCAGGAACACGACGTCGAGCAGTCGTGAGCAACCTGCGGGAAACCACGGCAGAATAGATTTTTGGCAGGTTTAGTTGTTGAGTGTTGACTTGTCTCCAATTCTTCTTTATTTGGTTTAAAAATTGATTGAAATTTGGCAGGAAAAACTATTTGTGAAAGGAGATCAGTATGTGTATAACAGAACAGGTTTTCTAAAAATACCAAACAAGGGAAACTGATCCCACGTGTTGCAACTAAACCTCCCCAATCATGATGGGGCAAGGGCGACACATAGAAGGAATAATTTGTTGTCTGAATGAGGGGCACGGAGTACAGACGCAAACCCAGGGGAAACGCAACAACCAACTGGACGGGTGTTTTCGATCTTGAGTCCTTTCTACTCACGGCGGTTGCAGTTTTCTCCGCTCCAGTCGCTGGGACAGAGGCAGAAGTAGAAGGAGAGCCCGTTAATGCAAGTTCCGCCGTTGTTGCACGGGTTCGACGCACACTCGTTCACGTCTGCAACACACCAGACACAATGCGGGAATTGTTCCCAAACTCACCAGTGGCAGACCCGCTCAACCGAGGAACTATTTGCCCAAATAGATTCTTCTGTCCAACAGACAGATACAGAAGTAGAAGACAGGCATTCAAAGGAACGCCAAAAGTGCAGACGGCTCATAAACTCGGATGCCAGGTGCGACAGCCAATGCACAGAAATGCGTCTTCCAAGAGACTGCAGAAAGTTCAACCTGATCCAACAACTGCATGTGAGAATTCGTGGTGGTGGGATCAGTTCTCCAGACACAAGAATAGAATCTCACTGTCACACATGGCGTCGACGACCGGCTGGACGACGGAGTCGATGTCGTTGAATCGCTCCACCTGCTTAACGTTGGCCGTCCAGGGGTCGGACGCGATGCCGCGGATCTCGACTGTGTTGAGCAAGGTGCCTGCAAAGACCCGTGTCGGCGTGTGTGACTGAGAGCCTGGATTTCTCTGAGACAGAGAAACACAACTGGGTCAATCAGAACACAACTCACCCACAGAAACGACGATGGTATGAATGCCCTCCAGTTTGTTTTGTATTGCCTGCGGGATGGTTTCCACCTCACGCACGTTCGAGTTCCCGTCCGTGAACACGATGGCGAAGTTGGGCGCGAACTCTCGGTCGCCGCGGCGGAAGTTGAAGATCTGTTCGCGCGCCACGACGAGCGCTGACGCCGTGTTGGTGCGCCCGCCGCCGTACCGGATCCGCTTCACCGCCTGCAGTGGCGAACGGGGGCGTTTTCATGGCTCCTCAGCACGTCAAAAACTCAACGCTTCTCTCACAGGGACTGAGTGAATCGGCAGACGCACCTGCTGGACGTTCTCCTTGCTCTTGTACTGCTGCAGGTTGAACTCGAGTCGCGCATCGTCGTGGAAACTGACCGCACCGATTCGAACTTTGTCCTCTCGAAAAATTGATACCTGCACCGAACAACCATGACAATCAGTTATCTTCATCAGGAATCGGACGATTATTGGTTCCAACAAGCAATACGGAAATTGAAAGTTTGATGATTGACAGACTCCACACACAAATGCAAAAGGAAACAAACAGGTGCCCTTGATCTCAGTGCCGGTTTGAAAAAAAAAAACAAACCAGGCCCTCGAGGGTCATCCCGGAGACAAGGCAGGTTGGCTTCGCCTGAAAGCTTGAGGGTTTGTTTGAGGAAAACCTGCCGAAAGGTCTGGGTGATCCGGACTTCACAGTCCTCTTTTGTTCTGACCATCTCCAGGTTGGAAACAATTGTCATGCGCTCACCAGGAATTATTTTGGCAGAAATTGAAACTGGTGATTTGTCCAGTTTGTTTGTGTTTGATAAATTTGTTTGTTTGCTGCTGGTGGTTTTCCCTTCAGGCGGCACGACAATTGATTCCTGTTGCGTTTCCTGCCAAACGTGCACTTCAAAACGAAACTGAACCGAGACATCCAGAGCAAATTATGTGGGCCAGAAATATTTATGTACACACAACGAAAACCCAACAAATCGTTTCTAATGAGGACCGCGTGGCAAGTGCTAACAAAGGATTCCCTAAAAAATCTCTAAAAATGAAACTACTGTACGCAATTTTGTCAGACAAAACGGTTTCATCTCATGCAACAAAACGACAATTTCCAAAGTGCAACGAAGAACTACAGTGCTGATTGACGATGGGGTGGCTGCCTTACCTCCAACTGCTCGGGCGGCAAAGGGAGAGAAAACACTTTGAATCTGTGAAGTTTAAACGCTCAACATCACCAGCAAACACAAAGTGCGAAAAAAGTCTTCACGAGTCTCAACCACGCAAGTTCGACCAGATTCGTACAATGTGTTTCTCAAGTCAGCAGACAAACGTGCGTGACTCGTCGGACAGGCCATGCAGAGAGTAGTGTCCCACCTCACCACACACACACACACACACACACACACACACACACACACACACAATAACTTTGGTCTGCCAATTCCCCGACCCACCGGGTCTCAACCAGTCTCCCTGATTTCTGCATTTTCTGTACAGGACACAACCTATTCTGCCTGTCGCGCCTCTATTCCTGCCTTCACGGCCGCACGTCTCACCTCGAGCTGGTCTATGATGAGATTGATGAAGCGCTGCACCTCTCCAAACTTCTCATGTCGGATCGAACCCGACTTGTCGATGATAAATGCAACGTCAGCCGAGCCTTCGCAACCTGACGAGCAGAGAAAAACATTGGTCCTGCACGGAATCTTTGATTTGCCGTGCGCTACTGTTCACTTGGTTGGATATTTCATTGTCAGGCGCGTCCAGAACAAGGAAACCTATCTCCAGTGGGTGCGCAAAAATAGAGGCAGGACATGATCTGTGCCCATTGATTTCCACAGTCTTATTCATCACCAGAGTTGCGCAGAGAAAAGTACATTGAAGTTGGGACTTCACCAACTCACTCACTCACTCACTCACTCACTCACTCACTCACTCACTCACTCACTCACTCACTCACTCACTCACTCACTCACTCACTCACTCTTTGAAACGGTGCTTCTCGAGATATGATGTTCAGAACACCATTCATCAACACTCACTCCTCTCGCAGTATTTTCCCGTGGCTCCCTGTACGCAGTCGCACAGGTAGGAGTTCCGCAAGTCCACGCACGCGCCTGCCCCGTTGCAGGGATTCGACGCACACTCGTTCTCATCTGCAACAGTAAAAAGAATTTCTGATTCGTTCAGCCACAGATCCTGCACACCTTCAGGACAACGTTCCTCGAAAAGTCTTTTTGCCCGACAGATGATCGTTCTGGCGTCCTCGTCCGTGGAGATCACACAACCACTGATCCACCATTGGACGCAAAAGGCAATAACTTCCTTCACAACCAAAGTTTGCACTGCTCTGCATGGAATCTCATCACAACTCAGAACTGATATCTGAGGTTTGCAGCCAGATATTTCACGAATGGGGTATCGTGCCCCACGTCACGTGTGTGCGGTGACAGAGCGGAGTCTCACTATTGCAGACTGTGTTGAGGAGGTCGGGCCCGAGGAAGGGCAGGTTGTCCCAGCGGTCCACCTGGATGACGTGCTGCTCGGCGGGGTAGGATGCCATCAGCTCCAGCTCCGAGTACTTCACTCCCGACCCGATCCCCACCACCAGGATCTGCACGCAGAGGACAGATTACTGCAGCAGGTGTCATTTTGGACCACCAGGTATGGGTATGGTCTGTAGAAGACGCACGAGCAGAGGCACCCAGCGAACACAATTGACAGTCTACTCCTCTCACGTGCACGCTGACGCTCACGTACCTCGATGCCGGCCTCGCGGGCGGCGATCGCCTCGCGCCACGTCGACTCCTCGTCGTCGGAGCGCCCGTCCGTGATGATGACGGCGACGTTGTCGAACCCAGGCCGATCGCCCTGTGACAGTGAAAACACATGAGACCAAAGCGAATGCGCATCCTATCAGATCTGTGATGATCTCTTGAATATGAATTGCAGCATTCACCCCTCACATCTCTTGAATATGAATTGCAGCATTCACCCCTCACAGCTCAGTCCCCACAACAAACATGAACCAACAAGGCCACACCAGTCCATGTGCTCTATCGCTGCACACAATCATGCTGACATTCATGCTCACGAGAACGAGCACTCACGTTTTCGGCTGTGAACACCTGCGTGCGGATGGCCCTGAGCGCGCCCGCCGTGTTGGTCGTGCCTCCTGTGAAGTAAGGCGCGGCGATGGCGTTGAGGATCTCCAGCTTCGTGTCGTAGTCGTTCAGGCGGAAGATGACACGTTCGTTCGACCCGAACACGACCAGCGCCACCTGGTGTTGGAAGAGGAAACGAATGTCAGGGCAGCTTTGAAGCCAAACCTCTGCCGTCAAAGCCTTGCGGGAGCCTTGTTGTGCATGAGAAAACCGTGCCTGTTGAAGCAAGACAAACTCAATCTTTAAATTCTTGCCAACAACAAGCGAAAAAACGAGGAAAAGCACCCACCCTGGCTCCAGCCTCTATGGGCAGCCCAAGCACCATGTCCTGCGCGAACTGCAGCGAGCGAACGAAGTTGTCCTTGCCGATGGACCCTGAGGCGTCGAGGGCGAGCACCACATCAGCTGGGTTCACACACCCTGAAACACATCACCACCCAATGAGGTCTTTGGTCACAAAGTCCAAACTCCGGCTCAGTGGTGAACCGACTCAAAAGAGAAGCACGCTGGTTCCCACAAGCCACAACTCACGCCTCTCGCAGTCTCGGCCGCCCCAGCCGGTCACACACGTGCAGTAGTAGGTGTCGATACCGTCTATACACGTGCCGCCGTTTCTACACGGATTGCTCGCACACTCATCCACAGCTGCAATCAAAACGATTTGGGCACTGAGATGCAAAAAAAATGAGCCTGGAATTCTGGCTGAAGCCAAATAAGTGGTCAAGCCTTCCAGTTTTGGGTCTCAAAACAAAATTCTGGAAGTATCAAGCGTCAACTGGGCTCACCGTTGCAGATGTAGTCGGTGAGCCTGTCGGCGAAGTTCCTCAGGTCGGCGTAGTTGCGCACGCGGATGTAGTTCCTCGTCTGCGGGAAGGACGCGATGGCGCGCAGCTCCGACTCGTCCGTCCACCCGCCGACGCCCAGCACGATCATGTGGATCCCGGAACGCTTGGCGCGGAGCGCAGCCTGGTGGGAGGAATAGCAGAAATGACGCACGGTGTGACTACAATTTGCAAATACGACTAGCAACATTACAACGAGACACCAACGAAAATTGCGCCACCAAACTCACCAAACCCAATCACACTCACCTCCAATCTGTGTGATCACCACACCAACACTGACATCATACACACGCAAGCACATACACACACACGCACGCACGCACGCAATCGCACCCACTTCCGTTTCTGGCAGTCTGCCACCAACCACAGACATCCGAGCACGAACTCACCCGGAAGGTCCTCTCCTTGTCGTTGGAGCCTCCGTCAGTGATGATGATGCCGTAGTTGGGCACGCCGTCCCTGTCCCCGTACTGGGTCCGGAACATGTTGTCGATCACGTACTCTATGGCTGCAGCCGTGTTCGTCGTGCCACGCTTGTACTGCAAGCATCGGGAGCACGGGTCAAACTCATGGCAGTCGATTTTGGACTTGTTTGACTGTGCATCTGCCTCTCTGATTGTTCTCAACATTTCGCTTGTCTGAACAGTTCGTTGACCCTGACAATTCATTGAAAGGGAGAAATTTAGTTGTGAGGTTATTCTTTCTTGTGTCCTGGAAAGCCCAGTACCCACCATCATGCCATCAATCGCCGCCTGGATGTCCCTGCGCGTTCCGTGCGAGTACATGCGGAACTCCAGGCTCACGTCGTCGCTGTACTGAATCACTCCGATCCTCGTGACGTCATTCTCCACGTGCAGCTTGTTGGCGACGTCGCTGAGGAAGCGCAGCGCCATCTGGTAGTTGGGTTCGTTGATGGAGCCGGACGAGTCGACGATGAAGACCATGTCGGCCGGGGTGGGGCAGGCTGAGAGAGAAGACGGTGCCATTGAGAAGTCTCCTCAAGCAAGAATAAATAATAAGGCTTTGTGCCTTGGTTCTACCCAACATTCTGAGTTCGTCCCCAGCCTGTCGTACTCACGTCTGTCCGGCGGGCGGGGCAGTGGCACCGACGAGCACACCTGGATTGCGAGTTTACCCAACTCCGCGTTCAAACTGGCGAAGGACGGCGTGATGAAGAAGGAATTGTCCCGGGACTGGAAGAGAAAATGGCGTTTGCCATTGCATACCGAAGACACTGCTGTTCTTTTCTGGAGACTTTCAGTTCATTCGCCTGGAATACTCCACCCAATCTGCTGGCTTTTGTTGCACACGCCTCCTTAAAATCGTAATGTCTTCTCAAGTCATTCTGCAGACGCATCGCCTTGACATGTAAAGCTCCAAGAGACAGAGTGTGTTGGAAAATAACCTGGGGAGGCGAGGTGAGCTGGCGGAACATCACTTGTTCGATGTTGTTCCCGACCCCGATGCCGAACACCTGAAACGTTCGGCGGACATTTGCCTTTGACCATTTCACTTCATTCTGTGACACAGTTAGGCTATTCTCAAGGTTCATGCGCAGGATAAACAACACAAGTTGTGGAGACAGACTTGTTCCTGTTCCAGAGACCCACCCTGATGTCGGCTGCGCGAGTCTTGGCTGCCTCGAACATGCGCGTGGCGGCGCCGCCGCTCCAGCGCGCGTCCGTGATGAAGATGGCGACGTTGCGCCGCCCGGAACGATCCCCGTTCCTCCCTGAAACAGTCGCCGATTTAGCGTGTGAGAATCAAAACTCCACCCCACTTGCACCAGGCCTTTCTGTGGCTCCTACAGTCTTGCAATAGAGCTCGCCAACCTGAGAAGGCCACCTCGCGGGTGAGGCGGAAGGCGTCCGTCACGTCGCCCTCGCCGCCCGGTTCCGGGAGCGACAAGATGCGGCGGCGCAGCTGCTCCCGGTTCGTGAACTCGTCCAGTCGGATGGCGAGCCGAGCTGTCTCCCCGAACACTACCACGCCCACCTGTCAATCGGTCACTCGCTTTGGTCAAGCGCTTCACTGATTTTAATTCAACATCAAGATTGATGAGCACAAGAGTAACGGACCCACCCTTGAAAAGCTTGATGAGATGGAGAGAAACTCGACGAAGTCTGCAGCAAAACTTATCACATACCTGCAACACAGAAATTAACAGAACTTCAACTTTGTTGGAAGTTTGTCGGAGACTTTCAGAATTTGAAAAGTGCGAGGCCGACTGCATCCCATTTAGTTTGCTTGCTTTTGTGTACAGGCAGACGTTTGGTCCAAGGTTGAGTGTGCACGCTACGTACTGCCAGTTGGTAAGAGGGGCGCCCGGCTCCTGACTAGAGCGCCGGACGGAGTCGGAGCCGTCCAGCATGAACACGATGTCCAGGCTCGCCGTGACGCACTCTGAAACAGCCGGGGTAAAGGAGTGTGAATTTGGATGACCGCTCGTGGGCAACAGAAGGAAGTCACTGAGTTGAACAGGATCTACCTGTCGCTCACACTTCCCTCAGGCTGCAAGTCTCTGCCCACCATGGTACCACAGAAACGCAACACAGACAACAAGCCAAGCACGAAAGAGCGAGACAGAGAGACTCACCATCAGTCGGCGTGGGATCAATCAAAGGTTCGCAGATTCTGCGCGACAGGTCGGCTGCCAGCGTGTTGAGCGCCGTCAGCGTCGGAGACTGGAACCAGTTGCGACCCTCGGCCCGGGGCGGAGAAGAAATTCCCTCCAGCTCCTTTCGGCTGATTTTGTCTGGAAGTTCAGTTTTGAAAGTGTTGATATGCGTACGTGGTTTGATTCGCCTTTCTTGTTGTTGTCTCGAAACGCTTGCCTCCCCACCGATTCGTTCATCCACCTGATCGTACATCAAACTACTGATCCATCAAGCCACAACGCCACCACCATCTTTCTGTCCGGCTGACCCCTGCATCCTTCTGCACATACTTGTGAAGCCCACGGTGAACATGTTGATTTCCTCTGCGTGCGCCTTCTCCGCCTCGGGAATCGTTTTGTCGGCGTCGCGGTTGGACACGGCGTCCGTCAGCACGATGCCCACGTCTGGGATCTGCAGGAGACAATCCAGGGTGCGGTGAAAATAGCACAGAACTCACCATCACGCAACATTATAAAGATGAAAATGGCAAGCGAGCACAGAACACTGACCCGAGGTCTGTCTCCGCGGTCGTAGCGGAACTGCTCGGTGCGCATGCGGAAGATGCCGCCCGACGTGTTGGTGAAGCCGCCCATGTACGGCAAGTTCCACAGGCGCTGTGGGGTCAGAGCAATCAGCGTGACGGGAAGCGTGGACAGTGCGATGAATAGATCTATGCCTGAGCTTCGATCCCCAGAATGAAGCCGTTGTTCATTCTGTTGATTGCTGCACACCATTCAGCCATTGTGGTTCAGAACTGTCTGCTCCCCACACAGCAACCTTGCCTCAACAGTACTTTTCCTCACTCTGACGGCAACGAAACGCAGAAGTGTCCGTATCTCCACCAACCTGCAGCAGGAGAGTCTTGTTGAACTCCGTGTTGAGGAAGATCCTGTTCTCGGCGAAGTTGGAGTAGATGACAGCTCCGATCCGGATCTGGTTGTAGCCGACGTCGAGGCGCTTCACGAGCTCGATCACGAACTCTGCAGCGGAACAGGACGAGAGCTCAGCCGAGTCACCGTGTGACAAATTCCACCGCAACGGAGATACGGGAGATATCACTCTGTCGCTTCACAAAGGACGTAAAAGTTTCACAATCTGTGCAGTGTCACTGACAAACCTCCTTGTTTCGGCGAAATGGCATTGCCGTCCACACGCACTCTGAAAGGGTCTTCTGCACTCAGTGACCTCTGAGCCGACTGACCTTTGAGAATGACCCAGTTGTCGAAGCTGTTGTCGGACGGGTTGTTGTCCCGGATGGAGCCCGAGCTGTCGACGACCAGCACCACGTCGCGCTTGTTGTGGCAAATTTCTGAAAATCGACGGCGACCTTTCAGTCGTCACCTCCACGACGGTTCTTTCACGAACGACAATGTCTGAGAAACTGAACAACAGTGTCTGCTTGAATCTGGCTGCAGTTAAAAATGGACACAACACAATGGGCATTTGGACAGCTGGCTTGTGGAACTGTGAGATTGTTGCCTTGTCTGGTGCCTGTCTGTTCGTGTTGCCCTGAAAACTAGATGACTGAGAGAGACCAGGTGAGGTTCTTCTGTTGGCTGGTCGTTTCGTGCAGAACTGGTCTTGGTCTCGACGAACTCACTGAACTGAGAGGGATGACAATCCCTGTGATGCTATTGTTCATTTCCGTGCTGTGGAGGGAGGACCTTTGTGCACGCATATCAAACAGTCCCAGATGACTTCAGTGAATTCTATTCTCATTTTCCACTGGAGCAAAACGTGCGACTCTTTCTTGTGCCACTCTCATCTCTGATCTCTGCTGGTAATTTTGGGCAACGTGAAGGACACTTTTTTCTGATGCTAAGGCTACAAAATGAGAGAGATCTGCTCAGATTTGCGAATGCATCACACTGAAGCCGTTTCGTTCAAACACAAACCAGAAATCTACACATGGGAACAAAGAGGTTCACAGCACAAAGACAATTTCCCCGTTGTGAGGGAACCGTTGGCATGGTTCTTGCAACATGCAATTCGTGTGTTGGATGCCACAAGATTTTTACTGCAATTGGGAGGCGGGCACGGATCTCACTTGAATCCCAGTCTTCCAACAGGTGGTGAAGATGCATCAGGGGTGGACAGGGGCTAACATGCACAACAGCATTCCCCGTACATACCACGAGACGTAAAGTTGATTCCAACACCAGCCGCTTCGTAGCGAGAGACAAAGACAAACTCGTACACGTACTTGAACTTGTGCACTTGTACAGGACTTCACAATACAGAACTTTATGATCGTGCAAAACGTGGACTTTCGCGCACAAACGTGAATGTGGAAGAAAGCCTCACACACGAGTTGAAGAAAGACTTGAATTCACAAGAACATCGTCCAAAGTGGACCCGTTTTTGCAAAAGAATCCAGTCAGTTTGCACTGACCTGCAAAGGGTGGGTCAGGGCCGAAGTCAGTGCGCTGCCGTTGCTGCGCCGTCACGGGCGTTGGCGGCGTCAGAAGCAGCACCAGAAACAACGCCGCCAGCGTGACGGCGTCGCGACGCAGCGTCGGTGGACGACGAGCAGGTGACGTCATGTTGATGCAGCGGCGGCATTGCGGGGACGTCGTCATGGCGAGGCGGCGGCGCACGGGCGGAGTCTTCTCCGGCAGCGACGGGATGCACCTCAACCGCCCGTCCCACCAACTCATCTGAAGCGACAGCAGTGAACAAACAAACAAGAAGTTCCGAGGCGGGAACCCTGATGGTCGCGGAAGCGCTGGGGGTGGGGGT
>JAAUXT010104058.1_pt1 | contig 11327 bp, 9 predicted proteins | sample 7278171 | NCBI WGS metagenome assembly JAAUXT01 (sample SAMN14350112, study PRJNA611818) | marine sediment metagenome | isolation source: surface marine sediment (1.8m) | place: French Polynesia: Moorea | collected 2018-08 | reverse complement strand
ATCGTTCCCAGTCATGTGACTATCATTCCCATTCATGTAGTAACCTGTCCTCCCTTATTTGGGCATCATGACCATATATGGGCATAGCTCATTAATATGCATGAGCACATTCAAAAACACCTGGCCCTCATTTGCATAACAAAAGAAATGACCATTATTTTCCTTTGTTCGCACTATGGGGCACTTGGCCTCTAGACCAATCAGAAGGCTGGATTTTGAATTCTAGACCAATCAGAAGCGTTCCCGCCCTCATTATCTCTGCCCCATAGTGGGGGGCTCTTCTCTCCCATTTTCACTCGTCTGTCCGGATTTGTGTAACACCCTTCACCAGAATCACGAGTCCTCGAGAACATCTCTGGTGTTGCATGAAACATGCGTGATTCCAGTGGTTTTGGTTTTGAATGTTTCACAGTGCATCCTGAGAAGAAGTGTCTCAGTTTGAGGGTAATTTCCTTCTGCTCGTTTATTTGGCTGATGCCTGGATTTATGGACTAATCACACGACAGATCGTCTTTATTTCCCATTCAGCTTAGAGACCATAAGCGCACCGGGCAGAACAATAAAAATCTTCAGTATTAGCAGCTCTGAGATTTGCACCAGTCACTTCCAGAATTTTTTCGTATGGTCCTTTTGAAACGGGGGTTTTGGTCAATTGGTCTCTCGCGGCCGCGTTGGGAATGGAGCATTACAGGTCCACCATCGAACACAGGTGAGGTTCTCGTTAATACGGCGTTGTGTTTCGCCTGGTGCGGATTTCCCAGTCTGTTTTTGCCTGCACAACAACTGTCCCCAGTTCACGAAGCAACAAAATTGTTTCAACGACACACAAGTCAGGATGATGATTTGGTGGTCTCAGAGGACTTACCGTTGTGCCCAAATGGGTATTTGGGTCCTCTGTTTTTGTGTCGTACGGTGTATGCCTGCCTTCGAAGAAGATTCTTGAGCAATCGTTCAAGTTCCAAAGCCAAAGTCAAAGACCAACGATTGAGGGGAGACACGATCTAAAGCTTGCTTTCACAGTGTGGCTGCGGTTCGTGTTCCTTCCGCAGATGTGCATGGTGCCGCAATGAGACACATCGGGTGTAAATCTTGATTCTGCGATTTACGTTGTCCATAAAACAGACCGCAAGTCGCCGTTTCAGCACTGCAGTGCATTTCACTGTCTGATCCAACTGACTTGAGGTGGAAATTTCTGTTCACTCGCCTTTCTGCATTTGAGCAAACAACCACTGGAATCTGTCGAGGGTCTGTGTCAAGACAGGAAACTAGATGTTCCCAAGATAGAACTCAACCTCGTTATCAGTGTAACGAGACCCGGAGAAAGCATCACCCGTCACCCATCTCTCGTCCGCAAGAAAGAAATGATGGACTCTTCAATTGCAGCGGAGCGATCATGGTTCGTGCAGCACAACCTGACATGGGAAGAGGCCTGTTCTTTTGCTTCCGGAACCCCCTTTGCAAGTGAGTCGGCGGTGTTCAATTTGCAAGTGCGTCTCTCTCAACTCAGAAAAATATCACAATCCCGGATACAAGAGGAACGTTTCTGAACTTCGTCTCACTCTCACACCGGGCGATCAATCTCTGCATGAAGGGGAATCAGGGAGGCACTGTGGTGAGTCCGGCTGCGAATCTTCTTGATTGCCTGATTGAACACAGTCAAGAAGAGTTGCGTGAATACAACTGTCGAGAGAACCTGGGGCGTTTCCCGAAACAATTTGGTTTCTTCTGTTCTGTCCTCGGGACTCAGATTTGTCACAGGAAAAATTGCATTTGGCTTGACCCTACCCCATGGACGTGAGGTTTGACATGCGACACATGATCTTGTGGACTGAAGGAGGGCATTACTCAGGATTTATGCCAGCCAGGTTGGGAGTTCTTTGTTGTTCCTCGAAATCTGACAAAAAGTAGCGCGGACGTTTTGTCGGCTGAGAAAAAGAAAGAATTCAATGTGAACACAAACTTCTGTCAACTGACATCGACCAGTTTCTGCTGAAAACCAAAATTCGTTTTTGAAGAAGAAATTTGTAAAAATGACCTGATTACAGCTGTCGCTGAGGTCTTCATAATCAGTGATAGCGTGCACGGAGCGTTGGCGCCGCCAGCTGAGGCCAAGCGCTACGACAGCGCTTGGGCGGCGCACCCGTGGCACGGGCGGCGACGCCGACGACTGTCCGCCGCCGCCGCTGCTGTTGCCGCCGCCGCCCGGCCCAGGCGCCACCCGCCCACCCCGACCCTGCGGCGCTGGGCCGGAGATGGAGACGACTGTATTTCCCGTGACGCCGTCTGTGAAGTTGCCGCCGCCGCCGGTGTTGCGCCGCCCGCCACCGGACGGCGTTGAGTTGGAGACCGTCGTGTTGCGTCCGACTGGCACTGAACGCATTCGCGTCGTTAGCTCCAAGTCCGATTCGCTAAGCAAAAGGCTGTCATCAGTTCACTGGGATACTTCAGGTCACAAAGGGAGAGTGGTTCAGCGGCAGCGTCAAGGTGGCTTCGACAGGTTCACAGAATCATCTTTTTTCGGGATTCAGGAAATGAACTGTGGTCTTGTACATCTGATTCGGTCTTCCTCTGATGCTCTTTATGTCTGCAAATTGGTGCAGGTTCTGACCTTCTTTGGTCCGAGTTTATCAGTGAAACCATAGAGTTTTCACCGCCTCCCGTCAATTCCGCAAGTTCTTGGAACTGGACCTGTCAGCGCCGCTTCCTCCTTTGTATCAGGCGCTGATAGTTCCGCACTTCATTTTTCCTCGAGTTATTCCTCATCAAATGATTTTTTCGCAGACGTTTCATTATCCGGTTTACTAACACACACAATCTTATTTATCCATCATGATTTCAGTGTCTATTTTCCGGCTGGGATGGATATCAGTCCAGATTGTCATGGAAACAAGACGACTCCTCGACATGCTTCAACGTCAGAAGTCACGAACCCTGAAATTAAAACATGGAATGTGTACGAGTCACATTTGAACAAAACGGGATTCTGTTCTGAAGCAAATTTCACGCAAATCTTTCAGACACGGCAGGTCTCGTCGTGTGGCGGAACCATGGTGTCGGATGGAACTTCCGGTTTACGTTGAATTCCAAACAGGCTGAAGCATTCAAGCAAAACGGCGGCGGAGTATCCAAAAAGCAATTTGATTTCGAAACATTTGGCATGCCGCACATTGGAAGCCAGTTTTTGGAATCGCCTCGCTGCTCCCACAGAACACATTGTTCAGCTCCCGTATACAAATTGGCTTTGTTTGCGATTCCAATTCAACGGGAATTCAACAGCGACTCCACAGAGCTCAATCTGGTCCTTACGTGATGTTTTTTGTTGCAATGGATTGAATAAGATGCAGAAAATGTAAAGCTTGCGAACAATCTGTGAGATGTTGGACCTGTTGGCTGAAAGGGTATTCTTTGCTGAGTGGTTCTTCACGGAACGGAATCAGTTCCAGTGGTGTCCATCATGTGATGAAGAGCAGGTCGTTCGGTTCGGCCGGACGAGAAGGGATTTGATCACAGGAAGTGAAAGATCCTCTCACTCAGCAAAAATGACGAGAAGGAAATCATGAATATTTCCTTCCATCCTTGGAATGTCTCTCCTCAACAACAGTCGGTCTCACAGGAATGGCAGGACCTCCTCAGGTCTCCCCCGGCTGGACTCACCACCACAGAGGAATTGGTGCTGCTGAAATAAATCTTCTGATGAAAGAGAAAAGGAGATGGCTACATTGTTGTGCTGGAAAGACACAAAGAAAAGTGTGGAAAAGAGTGAGTTGAGCTTGAGGACACCCCTGACCCCTTACCCCTGACCCCTGAAGAAAAAAACAGGAAGGTGCACGGGGAAAAGCAAATGGATTTCTGATAAGCACTTGGATATTTACAAGCAGCTTGGACCAAAAAAATTAATATCTGCGGCATTTCGGCTGTCGAGGATTGCTGCTAGGGGTAGAAGGCGAAAGGAAAATTTTGCGCACAAGATGAGTTGAAAGACAAATTGCTTACCCGTGTTTCGCTTCTCAAAAAAAGTTTTCCACAGCATTGGAAGTAACCTGAGAATGTCCAAATAGTACGGGTGCAACTGGGGCAATGGCAATGAAAGGGTGGGTAATCGAAGCACAGTAGAATGATTCTGGGTTTGGTGTATGTCTGGTGCCATTTCAGGCGTGACATGTCTCGGTGTGACAGAGGTGGAATTATTTCACCTGCACGCAAAAATGGGCTGCAAGCTGGTTCAGAGAAATCGTTGATGACGGCTTGAAGTGGCATAACGGAGTTTCAGCAACAGAACCATGCAGGTCCCGGGCCGTTGGAAGGAAGGTGACTCACTGCTTATCAAAACAACAAGCTTGGTTTTGTATGTCCCCTGAACGTACCAAAGTGGGGACCTTGGTACACTCTCACGCAGGATCATGCCAATACGGCACATGAAGGCTCACTGCCAACCGATGAATGACTATTGAGGTTCAACAAGCAGAACTGAAGCCAGAAGCGTCCTGCATTTCCACAAGCTTTTCCAGATTTTCGCTACTTCACACATTCTGACTTTGGAGCACTTTTCCTTGTCGAAATCTTCGGGACTTTGGCAGAACCAGCTTTTGCAATGAAGTCAAAGACCGATGTTATCTTTCAAGGCTTCGTGAACGTTGCATTTCTTTTGATGAAAATGCTGCAGCGAACTGAAAGCTTTGGCATTTTGCTGATGAGCTCCAAAATCTCAGAAGCTGCTTTCACTCTCAGAAACGAAGGTTTCGAAGGACAGAAAGACAGACCGATGCCATAATTTGTGGCTGTCGAGGGTCTTTGACTGAAGATGTCGAAAAATTCACGACAACGTTTCACACACGAAGAGTGCGACGTGAGTTTCCCAAGATCGAGAGAACACAGGTGCGAGGTGTACTCTGTGTCGCAAATTATCAAGTTACCAATTTCGTTGTGGTGTGTCTGTGCAAGATGCGTTTTTGGGCGGTTATCTGTGTGTTGTTTGTATTGTTTGGCGAGGTCCGACCAATCAAATTTTCCTGTTGCACAGACTCTTCAACATAGCCTGCGCCAAGTGAGTGAATTTCGGAGAGTGTACCGTTTGAAACCATGCCACATCAAACATGCAGCAAACCTATTGAGGAACGAATGGAACCTGAGCGTCGCCTTTCACAGCGACATGCAGCTCACGTACACACCACATACTGGCAACAGATCTGTGGACCGTGCGCATTAAAGGCAGAACCGACAACAAGCGATCAAAGTCCGGAGGCTGGGGGACCAGGATGTACAAGACCAATGCGCAACGCTCAGACTCTGTGGTGCTGCAGATATTTACCTGTTTCCTGGAAGTTTGTAAACTCAACAGTCGACAAAAACTTGTTGTGTGAAATTTTCGGCAAGAGGCTCTGCACGAAGACGCGCGGTCAATTTTGATTCCAGGTTTGCTTCTCGAGTTCCTGAAACCACTTCCGCTTGACTGTTCGTTTGTACGAGTATCACTGTTGTTGCACGATCAAAATCCACGAGTATCACTGTTGTTGCACGATCAAAATCCTGGATGGTTCGGCATTTTTGTCCCAACAGGTTGGACCCGGGCCTCGGATCCGCCAGAACACAGCGGAGACGAACGCAGATCCGCTCCCGTCTGTGTTGCGTGAACTGAGCGACAATGATCGCTCTACACTTTGGTTGGTTTCAACGAAAGCCATCGCAGCCACACACGCAACGACACTCAAATTTGACGCGGACTGCTGTAACTTGATAGAAATGAAAATAAAAACTGCACAGGAAACCTTTGTTGCAAATGTCACAAACTGAAGCTGAACCAACCTTAGCTTTGGCTCGGCATCGATTCGTGATGTGTACAGCAGGTCAGCGTTGAAAGTGAATGTGTCAGGATGGTTTTTCTTCTCAAAACTTCAGTTACTCGTAGAACCGTTCCGGGGTGGGAGGGAGCGGAAACACAGCGATGTATACACAGCTCGTCCTCCTCCCTGGCAAGATGGGGGACGTTTAATTCATCTGCAGTCACCTTGTCTGACTGCTTGAGCTATGGATGAGTTGATCCTTCTCTCAGGGGAAGACCCAGGATCTGGCATAATAATGAGGAGCCCATACGTGCAGGAATGAGTTTTCTTCAATCACGGACAGTTCAATTGCAACCAGACTGCCACCAGCACTCCTGCAGCCATGGACCAGATCCCGCGAGAGATTCTGAGCCAGGGGTGTAAAGTTCAAAGCGCAAAGAGATCCAACATGCACACCACCGGATGTTTGTTTGTCCAAAATGGCTGGGTTGACACAACGAACGCGATTTGTACCCATGCAGTTGAGCCTTTGTGCCTCACGGATACACATCAAATCTTTTGACTCCAAATCACACTTCTCTGGTCCCTCTGAATCACTTGCTGAACGGCCCACCATTCAATCTGGGTTGACAATTTAGTTGAGGCATTACAACAAATCTTTTTTGATGTTTGTTCTGCAGTGGCTTGCCCTCCTAAAGGACAAACAATCAGCTTGTTTTCAATCAGTTCCAGAATTATGGAATTGGACAAAATTTTCCAAGACCAGAATCAAGAGAAGCTGATTCCAGACACAGCCAGTCAGGGTCCAGACAGTAATTCTGCGTTTGTCCCCACCTTGATTCCGCTGTTCATGCAAACTTCAGGCCCAAGAGGTTGCACCGGCAGGTGAGCCAAACATCAGGCGCGCACGTGTGTTTTCATTTCAAGTGGATCCCTGTTGCTGCCAAGCCACCTACCTGTTATGCAAGTCTGTGATTGTCATGGACAGGTGCAGAATCAAATCTCTCCTCGTTCGCACAGAAGAGATGCAGTCGTCTCGCTTTTATCCTTGTCTCGTTCCACACACAACACAACCTGCCACACCAACCACAGACGCGTGCACATGCAACATGTACGAGTACATGTGCTCGTTGTCTGTCAGGCGGAGACACGAAAGGTGCTTTCGCAACGCAGGCGACCTGCGAAATGGAGCGATGCAGCTTTGCACTACGCTTTCCATTGATACCATCTCCACAGGAAAAAGCAGCTCCACTTGCAGATGAATTTGTTCACGGCGGGGGCGTCTTATGCACACGATCTCGAGATTCACCCTGGAAAGTTTGGCCAGAAAAATGTTTCCCACTTCGCTGAAAGGACATGCTTGTACTAATCTGCCTTCCTGCAGAGAATCATCCAAATTTCTGTTGTTGATGCGGTTTTCCTTGTCAAATATCAGATAAAATGCTCTCCCCTCAACGCGTTGGCTTTGTGATGTAAAGTCGAGGAGAGTCAGAGTGAAAGTTTCAGACGTCTCTTCGTCCTTGATACTCGAGACCACGGTTGAACTTGAGTCAATTTCCTCCACATGCAGCCTTGGTGCTCCAGCACGATCAGAGGACGCGCACTTCCCACATCAATTTCCGTGCTCCAACCCGTTCAAAAGCGCAACGTCTTCTTTATCGCCAAATTTTCAGTGGCGCAGAGAGAAAAAAAGTGAGAACTCCAAGCTACATTCGGACGGATTGTTCGAATTTTTTCAGGGTAGATCTACATCCGCAGAGTGGACGAAGAACATCGGCTTCCGACACAGTCACCAAATATCAAGATTTCTTCTTTTCTCATTGAAAGCTGTTTTCCTGCCATGGTGACCCAAGCTGAAGACCTACCATCGACAACATCTCTCTGATCCTGCAGGACAGTACTCCAAACATCAGGCATGCTGCTGTTCTGCTCACCAGGTCAAACAAATTGAGCGAACAGCACAGCGAACATCCTGACGGTGGATGAACCGTGCCAACAGGGGCCCGTCTGGACAGATGTCCTTGTGTGAAAACCTGAGTGGTACTCGGTCTGAAAGTGCACATGGAACGGAAGCAAGCAAGAAGGTCTCCAACATCTCTGCAAGCAGATGTCGCCAATTTCATGTGAAAAGTAATTTTGAGCTGTTCTGCATGCAGGGATCATGCATTTCTGGACATGCGTGCCTTTGGAAATGTGGTCGTTTTGCAAATTGTGTGTCGACAACTCCTTTGAGTGATCTTAAACCTTGGGCCATGTGGAACAAACGCACATTCCAGTAAAATCCTTTCTTGGGCAGACGTTTACTCCAGTTTTCTGGCAAGAAACAAGGGAAATGGTAAATTTGTGAAATTTTCTGCAGTGGTGTGTCTTTTGAACGGAGACAGGCTGTTTGGCTAATCAAGCTCTTTCTGCACAAAAGTTGATTGCAGAATGTTTTTGGAGCAGAGGAAATCAGCACTTGAACAAGGACTCTCTTGGTGCTGCTTGAGAGAGGAACATGTCGGATAATCGTGCAGCAAACAGTTCTGGCCCTGAGCTCCTTGATATCTCAGCTGCGTGTACAGCTCGTTTCGCGACAAAGAGCCCACAAAAAATGAGCTTTTGTCTTGAAACCGAGAAGCTTTTGCAAGCATGAACTGGGAATTCCAGGTTTGTTCAAACCGATGATGAAGCCACAATGAAGAAGATTACGTCTCCTGCATGTCTGTCTGAGTTCATGAAACATAACAGATATTTGAGACAGTTGCAATCATGTAGGAAAGAAGAGAATCTTGCGTTCATGTTTTTTATTTGCCGTCAACAGGAAGGACGGAAATTTTTGTCGCTTGGCGAAGATTTTCACCGGACTCCACCTCGTGAAACTTGCTTGGCCTCGTGCGTGGTCTGTTCAGGATCTTCGTCAACAAGGATCTTTTTAGTCATTCTCTCGAAAACCATGGTTCCAAGCCAGCAAGCACACTCCAAACAGCATCCCGGAACCCACGAAAAGCTAAAAAAAAAAAAACAACCTCGCACCAAACGAAATAGCCCTTGTGACGTGGAGTTGGCGCCTTTGTCCCCAATGACAAGGTGGAGCAGTGTCCACTTTCTCTGAGTAGATCTATGGTGATCGCTTGTATACAAAATACGTTGTAAATTCACTGGAGAGTACCCACACAGAAAAGTGCCTTGCCACACAAAAAGTTTGATCGACAGTACTTTCATCGAAGCAAGATTGCTGTCGAAATTGTTCTTGTGGCCTGAGCCAAGGGAAAGGGCAAGAAACGGCAATAGCAAAGGGATTCTCTTTTGACAAAAACACTTTTAAGAAATGCAGTCAGTACCTCAAAAATGTGGCCTTGACACCACAGCCAAAGAATGCAAAATCCACACGTCAGAGGCCAATTGCATTGCACCTGACGTGTTTGAATCGTCTTCTGTGCTGAAACTCGCTGTGTGTTGCAACAAGAGCTCATGCATGAAGACCAAGAATGAGTCTCGTGTGTTGTAAAATTGCAACCGGTCAAGGATCAAAGGCGCTGCGTCTGGAAGCATGCAGAGCACAGAAATACGAGTATCTGCCTGAGTCCATTTCCTCATCCGCTCGTTGGCAAAGGAAGAAAGCACCGCGGCAGAAACTGGCTCGAGATCAAGAACCTCTCACTGCTTTTGCTTTGTTCTGCGTGCGATACTCCGTGAGGGAGAGAGTCCATGGTCACGTGCATGAGGAGCAAGGAGAACAAGCACCTCTCTCTCACACTCACTCTCACTCTGTCTCTGTCTCTCTCTGTCTCTCTCACACACACACACACTCTCTCTCTCTCTCTCTCTCTCTCTCTCTCTCCTTGGCTCTCCGTTTCTCTCTCTTTCTCTCAACATTCTCTACCCGCGTGTTTCTGGTGTCACTGTGTGTGCTGGGATAGATGGTTCTTGGAACTTGGACCCTCAACCGCCCTTTATTTTGTGCCCTGGGTCACATCTTGCGCTGTCAAATGTCGAGTTGAAGTTGGGTCCTCCTGAGGGGTCACCTCTCAATCTCGTCATGGGTCTTCCGCCAGTGAGTTCCTGAGAGAGCCCTCAGTTTGTTTCAAGGTCCAACTTGTAAACCATTTGGACGGCTGAAGACTTGCCAGATGAAGGAGAATCCGACAAGACTGGTGAGAAGAGTTTTCCATGCAAATTGCAGGTTCAGATTTGAAGGGACAAACATGGGTTTGTTTTCTGCCTTGAAACTGCACGTGTTGCCAAACTTTCAAGGATTTTGCGTTTGTGCTTGGCCTCAAAGAAAGTTGACTCTTGTACATTTTTGTATGGTAGAACTTTACCTGTGCGCTGTCCTTGTGGAGAAGAGGCCAAACTTGTTCCGTGACAAATTAGCAAATCCAGACCAGGCTTGCTCGTACGTGGTCTTAGGCTCAGGTCTGACGGCTCTTCCCTGTCTGCAGCCAGTGAGTGCTGTGTACCTATCTGCAATGGAAACAGAAAGAACAAAAGGCTGAAATCGGAGCTTTAGATCGATGGATTCCATGCGCCTGCCTTTTCATGCCCTTGGCTCCACAGGCAAATGTGTGACAGCAGCAAATACACCGCCGTGATCAAAGAGACCCAACATCAGATGCGTTCTCATGCAGGTGGACTCAACCAACAGGTGTAACGTCAATCTGCAGCGGGTCCACTGCAAACACTGAGTGCGTGTTCTCTCGTTTTTTTCTGGAAGCTGCTGCCAGAATCCCTTCATTGACAGATGTTCCTTCCCGCATGCAGGCATGTGGAGAGGACAACAACTGATGGCAGGATTTTCAATTTTCTGCAGTGTTTTCGCACCGTTTCATCGACACCAATGCAATGCAACTAGTTTTCTTCTACATGCGCACCGATTAGGTAAAGCAGTCGCGCACGTGAAGAGAGTGGCAAACTCTGCCAGAAACACGACACTGGAATCAATGGCGAGGAACCTGCTGTTTCGGAAGCTTCCCGTGGCCTGCTCACCCGATGCGCATGCAGACTGCACATGCATTCTGAAACTTTTTGCAGCAACACAACGTCACACAGGAACAAGTTCGTGCGATATTAATCTCCATGGAAGTGGGGACACTGAACAACCTCACGACCTGTGGGCCTGAGAACTGCAGACGGGATCTCAGAAGATCCAAGTGAAAGACCGCGTGCATGGTTTGAAATGGGACACATGGGACAGACGCCAACAAGGTGTGAGGTGCATCCCAGGTGATCTGGACACTGGTGAGCTCTTCCTGGATTGAAGTGGATGGCGCCCCGGGGAACATTCGCTTGCACATTCGCGCACAGGCTTTCGGACTCGGTGTCTGAAGTGAACAACCAGTGCTTGCAATGTGCAAGGAACTTCAAACACCGCGGTGGTTTCTCCCCCTACCAATCTCTTTCAACCAGCTTGTACGTGTACCTGTTGGGAACAGATCTATCGACTGCATAGCAGTGTGGTGTTATATATATTTACCATGACCACCCCCTAAGTACTGCCATGGCCTTCCATAGCCACAGCAACAGCCACAGCCAATCATATCATTCCCTAGATGGAGCCACTATCCT
>JAAUXT010073458.1_pt1 | contig 11328 bp, 12 predicted proteins | sample 7278171 | NCBI WGS metagenome assembly JAAUXT01 (sample SAMN14350112, study PRJNA611818) | marine sediment metagenome | isolation source: surface marine sediment (1.8m) | place: French Polynesia: Moorea | collected 2018-08 | reverse complement strand
GGCCAGTAAAGATCAAGAACTTATGTGGATGATCCAAAAAGTGTAATGAAAAATTCACAGCCAATCAAAAGATATCAGGGATGATCGGTAACTTAAATTTCCTGCCTCGTAAGTAAGTGCGTGCTGTTCGTTAGAAAAAAAAAAACTTTTTTCCAACAAACTCCCCGTGCACCTCTTTTGAAAGAGATTTACGACAGATTTTTCTGTTTGCAACATTTTTGGCACCCGACGCCATTAACACTGAAACTTCGTTTGGGGGTTGTTCCCTGGAGATGGTATCAATGCTTCGCAAACGCCAAGGTCGACTCGAGTCAGTGCGCCAGTTTGTCCAGTAGCGATCTGCCGGCAGTCAAAATTCATAACTTCAGTGCAATACGATAGTGTTTCTTTTGTTCCCACAATCTTGTGTCCATCTTTTCCCCTCTTTGTGCTCGTAATTTACCAGCATCGTCGCGCTGTGCGTAGATTTGCAGGGATTTCAAACCAAAGTCGCAAAGCAAACGAAAAACGTCCCGCATGAAGTTTCGTTTGCCGAAGCTGAAACTGACTTCAAATACGTGAAGTTTATTGAGAATACGTTTGCTGAAAAGGAGTTACATTGCTAGTTTCCTCATTTTCAATCAGTGAACAAAGAAGAAATCTGCAGCGTGTTCCCATGGATGCAAAGTGACGGGACACCTCACACTCTCGCGCCTCCACACTCTCTCGCGCGTAAGGTCTGAGATCCCGACTGGTCACCAAACAATTCAAGGCTGTTCCCTTCATGCTTCTGGTGGATGTTGATGTGGTTCTTTTTGCACCCACCAGCTTGCTTCAGTGGACCAGACGCCACCGGCTTCCCCAGTGTGGTGGAAGGGGTGGGTGGCTCTGGTGGACTGCTGTTTGATTTGACACTGGTGCACCTGAAATTTCTTCGTTTTTTCTGTGGACATTTTCGGTGTGCAAATCGAACCTGCCCTTCTTGTGCACGTTTGAAATCACATTCCGACCTCACAGATTGTTGTACAATTCACACCAAATCACATTTTCGCCTGTTTGATCGCGGATTAGGAATACTGTAATGGGTTCTGCTCCTTGACAGTCTCATTCATTTCTTGAGAGAAAGGTTCACAAGAAAAAGAAGGTGATTTTGAACACTGAAATCGCAAATCCTGTCAAATAAAAAGTGAGAAACAGACACGACAAGGTCTAGTTTCCATGGCAAGAGATCAGAATCCATTTTCCACCTGCTTCAGTTCAGTTCACTGGAATTCCGTGTCATCATCACTGTCCTCCGCGTCGTAATAACTCGACCCAGGAGAACTCAGGTCAGGCGAATCCGGCTGAATTTCAACAGTGTTTTTCTTTCTCCCAGTTGCATCACTTGTTTTGTCCTCCTCGTTGTTATTTTCCAGTTCCCCCTGCTCCCTTTTCTGGTGTTTCACAACTTTGTCCAGGAGATCAATGTACTTGATGGTGAGACGAAGGATTTCGTTCTTGCTGAGTTTTTTGTCGGGTGGGTGGGTGGGGACGAGTCTGCGCAACTCCGCGAACGCTCCGTTGACGTTCTGCTGGCGCCAGCGTTCGCGGCTGTTGGTGAAGACTCGCCGCTGGATCTTGCGTACGGGCGGGCGGTGGTGGAGCAGCGCGGCGTGTGGCGAGTGGTGCGGGTGCGGCGGGCTCTCACACACCACCGACCCGGAGGGCGAGTCGAAGCGGTGCGCCTGCAACGCTGCGCTGCGCCGCTCCAGGTCCACCGTGAAGGGATGCATCAGCCCCGGCGGCGGCGGCGGCCCCAGCAGGAACGGCACCGGCCTGCGCGCGAAGAAGGGAGTAAAGTCAGGCCGCGGTCCACCCCAGAGAGGACCCATGAATCCTGGGGGCTGCGGCGGACAGTCCGGAGGCCCGAGAAGAGGCCTGCTCGCGCAGAGGGAACTGTTCACGGGCTGTTCTCTTGCAGGTTCAGAAGAATTGAAAGCTTCCGCGACGATCGGAGACGCGCTCGGTTTGGCTGAGTTCTCTTTGTCGTTGTCCATGTCCGCGTCAGTGCGGAGGTTGTTCTGGTCATTTCTGAGTTCTCTGCTCTTCGCTTCCTGTTCCACTCTGTTGAGGATGTTGTCCTTTCTGTTGACAACCGATGTGGCTGATCTCGATCGTGTGCTGGGCATGTTGACCTCGTCTGGAGATTACAAAGTTGAGAAAGGTGTGTTGCAGTTTGAAACGTCAAGCAGAACTGCAGGTGAAAGCGAATTCGATTGGACCAAAAGAATTCAAGGTTACCAGTGTTGAGTCGAAATAAAATGACTCAAGAAACTTACCCGTGACTGGATTGAATGTGCGATTGTAGTTTTCTCTAGACTTTTTGAGTATTTCAAGAATCTTGCGTCCACATCCGACTGTTCAACAATCACTTTGCCGTCCAAACATTGAAACGAAGTTTCGCAGCGGAGTCAGGGCTCCTGTTTCAGTCAACTTCCTTCAATCCAGCCCCCGCGACTACCGTCCACCTTTTTGCTGGGGCTGTTTTATCATAATTGATGCCGGCTGCTCGACAAGTGATGTCTGCGGCCTGGGCCGGGCCGGGCGAGGCGGGCCTCCCTCCCACCACTGGTGCGGGATCAGTGGGAGTTTCCGCACATGGCTGCCGCGCCCAATCACAGCTCGACAGCGGACACGCGACCAAGACGCAAAATGATCTCCGCCGAGGGCACAGTGGAGTCGACCTCGAACAAAATACCGTGTCCGCAAACGTGCCACGGCAATGATTTATGATCTGTCACTTGCACACTGCATGTAGTGGTTCTCGCACAAACATTCTGAAGCAGAAGCAATGCATTTAATTTCACGAACTTCGTGCCTTTCCCTTTTCTGTGCCCGCAGATTTTTGAGGTACTGTGTTGTGTACGTATTCATTGTGCTGAAAGAATTTCTGTGAAAGATTTTCTTCTTTTCACGCATGTTCGAGCATTTTCCTGGTGACAGTGCGAGTTTTTCCTCAATATTTCAGTGTTGCGAAACTTCCACCCACGAGGTGTTTTTGCAGATCAGTCGGCAATGCTTACTTTGCTTTGATGTTGGACGCCGCTGACTTTGTCTTTCCGTACACATGACAGAATGAATATGTTTTTGTTCCATCAGATTCGCATGGTATACGACACCTGCACACAACTTTGTGCGCAAAAAGACAGTTGGTGGCAGTTGTGCAACCTGCAGCCCTCGCTCTGCAAGCAAAGTTTGACAACACTTGCGCGCAAATAGATCGTAACTGGACACAGCGCAGCTCCAAACTCTGTGACACTCACGCACGCAGTGAAAGTTTCTGGGCATTTCCAACTTGAGCACAGATCTCTGTTTTCACCACGGTAATAAATCAGCTGGAGCTCGCAGCGCACGCAGCGTGAGCGTCGGTTATCAGCACCTGTGTGTAATGGATCTGCGATGAGTCGCGCGCCCCTCATTGTCCGCGGCCGGCCACACGGATCGACGGGAGATGGCTTCATGCGGCGCCCCTGCCAACTTGTCCGCAAATGTCACCGAGGATTTCCCCTCGGGGGACTCATGTTTAATTGCGGTGTTAATTTTTGCAATTCAGAACTTGGAAACGACGGTTTTAGATTTGTCACTTGATGAGCCATTCGCAGTGGACTCCCATCTACTGTGTTGTCTTTTGCCGCAGTTTATTCGTGAGTCATTCCAAAGTCTCACAATTCCGTGACTGGGCTCCTTTGCAGAAAGCGATACGAAAGAAGTTGGTTCACAAATTAACCCCTCATAAAGCAACTTTGCCACGAAAGAAAGACATTCACGAAGGATTGAGCGAAAAGTTGCTGAAATGCCTGGAATTCGGTGGTTCGCAAGCAGAACAAAAGCCAGCAGACAGCTGTTCCATGCGACCAAGACATTTCAGAAACCCGGGAAGTTTCCAAAAATAACAAAACTGTCGCCAAAAAACAAGTTTTTATGCACTGTTTATTTTCCGTCGCCATAACAGATTTGACAAGAAATGGTCTTCAAATAACTCACTCGTGAAGTACAAAATCTTCAAAAGCCAAAAAAAGCGTCAGTTTGCCATCAACAAAAGATGTTTCTGACAAGATAAGAGCATGAAAGCAGAGAAACCCAAAATATTTAAACAGAAACAAGTTCACTTTTTGACTCAAATACTGGCAGTTTCTCCCATGTCAAAACCAACTGGATTTCGGATCAGTTCGGTTGTGCATTGAACCCGTTGTGCGCTAAAGTGCAGCTCAACCGATTTTGAAATGCAAGTTGTTTTCAAATCCAGGGTTCTTGTCCTACTGGAAATTGTCATGAACGGACACAGGAACTGTTTGAGAGGTGAAGGTGGTTCTCAGTAAGGCGCGAAGAAGCATCGTCTCCACCCGCGGAAATGTACGATTCCATCACACACACACACACACACACACCAAAAGGAATTCGTATCACAGCTATCAAATCTCACTCACAGATTCCACGTTCGGGCAGATCACAGTTTTCTGAAATGTTTAGCACCTCAGATTTGCAGTAAAGAGGACGGTTACACAGTGCACAAGCAACGTTTGGGTCTGCACTTGGGCGCCGGAGGTGGCGTCGGTAGTGCCATGGAACGCGCTTTCTTTTTCTTCTTTTTGCGGACAACAGGCGGACTGTAGTCCTTGTCTTCGTCCCCCTCACTGTCTGACGACTCCGTGAGTCCCCCTGTGCTCAGAGACACACAGACAGCGTCATTGTTATTCTTTCTCCTTCGCCCAGCCAACTCCAACAGCATTTCGTCCAGATCTCGAAACAGCAGGAATTTCTGGATTGAAGTGGGTAATCCCAGTTTGGGCACTTTGGTGTGACTGTTGGGCGCCATTGCTGTCACAATACAGCTGCGACAGATCTTCGTCAGACTCAGCGGCTGGAAGTTGGTTTCGGTGAGTATTGCCCGGGCCCTGTCCGGAAGCTTGGCCAGCGTCGCGCTGTAGTCCGGTCGCGTTAGCAACGCGCCGATCTTGGTCGACTCGCGACTCGGGCTGGACGTGATCACTTTCAAACCCTGCAGCAATCTGATCAAGTTTTCTTTCTTCTTCCAATGCATCTGTTCAATCTGTAAAACGGATGATGTGCACGAGCAATTTTTCTTTTGAACACACGTGTACACACACAAACAACTTTCATTTGACAACAAAGCCGATGTGCAAAGAACTCAACAGCACATGTTTTGACAAACATCATTCTGTGCATGAACCGTTTTGATACGAGATTCGTAAACTTCAGCAGCTCTGTGATTGTTCAAATCAAAGTGGCAACACTCAAACTGAAGCAAGAATTCTCAACTAGCACACCAAAGTGTGCGTGAATGAATCCAAAGGTTGCACCAGAAATTTTGTATCGTGAAAATAGAGACACAACAAAAGCATCAGCTGCCGCTGGCAAAAACAAACCTGCAGCAACTGTCGGGCTATGGTGAAGAAGGGCGTGTTACCGCTCTTGTCGACGGACGCGGGGTCCGCTCCGGCCATCAGCAGGAAGAGCGACACGCAGACGAGCCCCATGTCCAGACTCGCGTGCAGAGCCGTCGGAGAGTCGTGCGTGTCCTGCGTGCGCATATCCACCGCGACACCGTGGTCCAACAGAAGCTGTGTCACTTTCAAAACACTGAGAAAAGGACAGAAATTTGACAGCGGTAAGCAACGTGTTAACGGGTGGATGGTTTGAGGAGACAGCCAAACCACGAACCTCGAATGAATGTGACTCGTTCGGTCTCTCTCGTCCGGTCCACAGCGTCGTGCAAAACGCTACAACACAATATTTTTGAGGTCAAACAACAACGACCGACCACAGTTTTGCAACCGACCCCAAAACCAAACACATCACCACAGACTCACTGGAATGGATGTTATAGAGTGGAACGGTCTGCCTTGAACAACGCCATACAGGGACGTCATCTGGCGTACGCGATGTGATGGGCAGTGCTCCAGCAGATATTTGAGCATGTCTGGCAAACACCTTCTCGCAGCCGTGTCCAAATGACTCGTTGTCACCTGGACGCCAGCACCAAGCAACAAAGCGACCTGTTACAAACAAAAACAACATATCAACACGATATCACTTAGAACCGTTTGCTTGCGTGCACAGCACAGTCCGGAAATGCAAACATTACCATTGTGATGCTCGTTGTGATGGCAGAATCCATGCCACTTTCCAAAACCTTTTCGTCTTTGATGTAGGGCAGGAGTTCCTTGAGCGCCTCTGCGTTTTCAAGTCTGAAAACACGAGATAATGTGTGGTGACCGCAACCAGATTGACGCACAACAGTGGAAGTGGAGGCTTGAAGTTTTCGTCACCTGTGGGCATAGCGGAACCAGTCTCGCAGCAAAGATTCGTCGCAAAACCCCAATGCCGACAGTGAGCGCAGAAGTTCCCGGATGGCGTCTCCGATTCCATTGTGCGTGATGGCACCTCTCATAGCACACGCCAACATTTCGCCTGCAGAAAAACACAAAAATCTATCTGTATTTGTCCCGTGCTTGGACACGGCCAGGAATAAAACAAGTCTTGCTGCCAACAAATCAAACCAGCTTTACAAATACGGAGATGTTTGACAGGAAGCAGCCGCACGCAAGTAAACAGCAACAGCAGCAGTTTGCGTCGGGAGGGGGGGTGAGGCACAAATGCCAGCGGGCAAGGATTCGACATTGGTGAGGTGAAGAGTAGAACTTCCATAGTTTGGCCCACCCAACCATCTGAAAAGCCATCGGGAGAAAATAAATGCGCCTCGCAAAGACTCACCTTGCAAAGAAACGCCACCTTCAACCAACAGACGCACAGAATCAGCACAATTCTGTCTCAGAGCGACGGCCAGTGGCGACTCGTGTTCCAGGCTCCACGCTGAAAACACGAACCTCGACGAAACGTGGCCCTCGTGGTTCTTCTCTTTCTTCTCGTCTGGCGTTTGTCGAAGAGAAAAACAGAACATTCAACATGCGAAGCCACGTTTCAAAAAAGTCATAACTTTTGGATTGCATTTGGTGAGTTTTTCAAACTGATCCACAGAAACGTGCTGCACAAAATCAAGATTTAAAAGCAAGGTTCTGGATTCCAAGTCGATAGAATTCTTATGGCAATCTCACTTTGGTAGTTGCAGTCACATCCACGAGAAACGAGCAACTTCAGCACCGACAGTTGACGGTTATAAACCGCAGCGTAAACTGCAGAGTCGTTGTACACATTGAGCGAAAACTCCGAAGCCCCTGCGTCCAGCAAAAGCGCCACGATGTCACAGTGATTTGCTTGAATCGCCAAGGCTGGAAGAGATCGACTGACACCCGTTAGACTCATTGTGGAGCTTCGGAAGTGACACACCACTCACTTGAATGAGAGTCACTTCTCGCGTGACATTCGTTTCAAGCAATTTCAGCTGAACAACAGTCTCAACTGTGACGAAAACACACCCAGTGGTCGAAGAGCATCGTAGCCTGCACTTGTTTCGTCCACATCAAAGATACCCGAGAGAAGGATGTGTTCTGTTATTCTGATAGCACCTGCAACAAAGTTTTCCTGTAGCGTTTCTGTCTTGAACTGTCAAAAGTACATTCACTCGCTGGGAAGCAAATACCTTCTCGAACTGCAACGTGCAGAGCAGAATATCCATCAAAATGCTCCTTTGTGCACGCTTCGGGACACGTGGACAAGAGACGCACGAAGCTTTCTTCGTCATCCTTCTTGATGATTTCCAAATGCCTGAAAAATACCAACAATTTCCTTTTGCTTCTGGATGAAGCGGATGTTTTGACCAACACGTAGGCCTTCAAAATATGGAAACAAAAAGTTTTCTTCGTCTTCTCTGAGAACAGATTTACACACCTGCGAACATCGTCGTTCCCTCGTGGTTCCTCTTCTTCGAGGCAGTCCGACAAGGCGTGATCGAACACGACGCCGCAGTCTGCGATGAATTCTTCTGGTTCAGCGAACCTCACTCGCTTCATGTCTGAGCCGCCACTGCGCAGAGCCTGACTCTGGTTCAGGAAGAGGGACATCCAAATTTATCTCGTGAAATGGCGGTTACATCATGGCACTTGCAGAACAGTGTTCAAACAAAAGAGCCTTACCTGTTGGAAAATCTGCTTCGTCAGCATTCGAACCGTGATCCTGTCGTTTGTCAGGCAGATCAATATTCAGTATTGTTGTCCCTTTGTCGTCGTCAACATACGTATGCAACAAACTTCAACTGTTCTTGGAGCATTTCCTCGTGTTGTCTGTCGTCCTGCCAGCATGTGTTTGTCGAGGCTAACGTGGTGACCTCTGGACAAATGCGAAGTTAAGTTGCTGAGACGGGTTAACGGGATTAACTTTCAGCAAATCAACATGTCAGGTTGGCACACTTTGTTTTCATTGGACCATAGGAACTATTTTTAACCTTGTGATTGCGAACTGATCTCGTGTCCTGCAAGAATGATGGTCTAGTTCCTGACACTGGGACGAAAACAAACAATATCCTTAAATATCGCCCGGTCACTGAGATGCGTCGAACAACGTTGTTGATAAAGTTGTTTGTTCAAGACAACAATAATCAGCGAACAATATGTTTGTTGATCTGTACCCACTTGTCCTTTGTCCCTGATTGTTTCTTCACCCACAGCTGAATTGATTATTGGCAGAGATTAAAGCCATACCATCTATCCGTGTGTGTGTGTGTGTGTGTGTGTGTGTGTGTGTGTGTGTGTGTGTGTGTGTGTTGCCTTCTTGCAAAGTGTGTGCTTTGAATGTTTCAGACGAAGAATCCACCGAAGATGTCCAGAATGTGATGGGCTTCTCTGGATTTGGCGGTGAGTTTCATTTCTGTTGCTTTGTGAAAATAAGCTGCGTCTGAACTCGCCGACCTTTTGTGTGGTCTTTGGTGTGAATTGACTTGAGGTAACGGCATAATTTGCGTTGCATACACGGCCAGGGAGCAAGAAGGCACGGACGTTCGACTTGACGGTCATGCTGGAGCAAACGAAGCAGACTGCAAGAGCAAGAAGTCAAAAAACTTTTGGTAAGGTTCCTGTGACGTAAAAGAAACCGCAAATGTCACCACGTGTTTTATTAGCTGAATCACAAACAGTTGCAATTCAAAAGTAAAAAGCCTCAGAGTGCTTCTTGAAAGGTACACCTTGGAATCGCAAAAAGAAACAACAACAAAAGCAAAACAAGAACAACAACAAAAATAAGAATTGTGGAGCCTTGTTTGCCTCTGAGTGTTTTTCTTTTTTCAAACACACAGAGTCTCCAGCATCCATTTTGTGTCCACAACAAAATATAAAGAGAGAGTCAACAGATTGCTGAAAGAATTTTGAAAAACAGGAGCCTTGGTATTTTGGAAGTAATTTTTCATGAAATTTTGTCCCGAAGATTTTTTGCTTGAACTGGATTCAGAAGACTCTGGGTATTCCCAGTGTTTCCCATTGATACAGCAATTCTTAACAAATGGCTCCAGGTGCACTTCTGAAAAGGCCTGACATGGAGCCATTGTTTTTGGTTTTCTGTGTAAGTGCTTTATTTACAGAATACTTGGAGTCCCCTGGTGTCCAGTTGTAGCCACAAATTTTGGGGTCAAAACTTTCCTGAAAAATGTCCTGAACCACACCAAGGTGTTGGCATTTTTTTTCACTTTGTCTCCTGCATGTGACCTCTGGACGGCGGTCGAGTGAGGGTGAAGGACACGTACCAACGTCGTTCGAGTGCGTACTCTGGGAATGGGCGTTTTTGCAATGTGCTTCAAATACTTGCAGACAAATGGGAAGAAGAAGCAAACTACACAGCGAAGCCGCTGACCACAGAACACGACAAACTGAAAGAACAGAAGGACTCAGGATCATCTGAAGCAAAAGAATCAGTTCCAAAGCAAGAAGAAGACGACAGTGATGATGACGACATGATAGGACCTCCGCTCCCTCCAACTATGTCGCAGGCTGAAACCAACAAAAGTGACAGTTTTGCCGTGCCACAGGGGAAGCCAAAAATGAAAAAATCTGTGGGCGCAGATTCTGGAGAGGAGGATGGAAGTGATGATGAAGAGGATGATTTGGTGAGCGCTACGAACACAAACGAAAACATTTTGAGTTCATTGATCTCCACGCACAGTTGTGTGTCCTTTGGTCGTCTGGTACCGCGCACAAAAACCACCGTTTCTGTTTGCAGAATCCAGTGAAGAAGATTCCTGCAGTGAATGAAATAACTTTCGAACACGGAAGTAAAACAGTGAGTGTTTTCTGGTGCAAAATGTCGTCGGGTGTAAAAGAAACACAGGTGAGATGTGAAAGAATAGATGTGTCAGTCAGGTGTGGCCTTCACACTGCAGGTGTCTGCCATGGGTCTCGACCCGGCTGGAGCGCGGCTTGTAACTGGTGGTTACGACTATGACGTCAAGTTCTGGGACTTCGCAGGGATGGACGCGTCGCTGCGTCATTTCAGACAAATTCGACCATGTGAGAGGTGTGTGTTTTGTCTGTCGTTGTGCGGTAGGCAGCGCGTTTTGAAACGAGTCTCAGGAAACCTGAGTAGTGAAATTTATCTTTGGTGCATTGTTTGTTGTTGGTGTGAATTCTGCGCGCAAACCACAGCTTCGGCCATTCTACTTTGCAGCCACGTTATCAAGTCGTTGGAATACAGCAGCACTGGGGAGCATATTTTGGTTGCTGCGGGCAATGCTCAGCCCAAGGTTCTTGACAGAGACGGCTACGAGATCCTGGAGTGTCCCAAAGGCGACCAGTACATCGTGGATATGAAGAACACGAAGGTGAGTCTTGTTCGCACGCATAGGTTCTGAAAACCGTGATTTGAAGTCGCCGTGTGAACGCCGAGTTATGCTTGTGTGTTGTATTTCCAGGGTCACACAGCAACGGTTCTTTCTGGCTGCTGGAACCCAACAGTGAAAGCAGAGTTCATGACGTGTTCCGGTGACGGGTACGTTTCCGTTTCGCCCAGTGGGCAGTTTTAGCTAAGAACCCGCAACGCGGAAAACGTAGACGCAAACGCAACTTTTGGCGTAGACCAGTCTGTCCTACCCATTTTGGAACAGTCCATAGTCTGAACCCAAAAATGCAAGAAAAGGACCCCTAGAAAACTGTTCAGTATTCCCTCAATTTTGCCAGGAAACTCTTGAAAATTGCTCAGTTGGTGGTCAAGTATCTGAAAATGATACATACAGTTGACTCTGCTTACCATGGACACTGCTTACCATGGACAACTCTCAACCATGGACAGTCAGCAATGCACCCTGCATTGCTGACTGTCCATGGTTGAGAGTTGTCCATGGTAAGCAGTGTCCATGGTAAGCAGAGTCAACTGTATGTATCATTTTCAGATACTTGACCACCAACTGAG
>JAAUXT010027821.1_pt1 | contig 11329 bp, 10 predicted proteins | sample 7278171 | NCBI WGS metagenome assembly JAAUXT01 (sample SAMN14350112, study PRJNA611818) | marine sediment metagenome | isolation source: surface marine sediment (1.8m) | place: French Polynesia: Moorea | collected 2018-08 | reverse complement strand
CCCTCACTCACCCTCACCCACCCTCGCCCACCCTCACCCACCCTCGCCCACCCTCGCCCCTCACCCACCCTCGCCCCTCGCCCACCCTCGCCCTCTCCCAGACTCCTCCCTTGCTCCTGCGCACTTGGCCTCGCGCATCGAGCGCAGTGATTCCGCGCTAAATGGCTTATTGTGAGAGGTTTCAGTGGCCGCATTACACGCAAAATAAACCGAATTACTCAGGCTCGCAGGGCTTTAACCTTCATTTTTCACTACAATTAACGTGAACAGTCGCGGGTCGGGGAAGCCCTTATTGTCGCCCAGTGCAGTAATCAGCAGGGCCCGAGCGCGCCAATCTATTCATTTAGGGGAATTTAGCCGAGCAAAATGAGATAAATTTAATCAGTTTATGTGCTGCAGGGAAGCCCTGGCAGCGCCACTCCAAATGAAGTATTGCTTCTTAAGGAGGAAGGGAGAGGGTCGACAGGATGGGAGATACGAGTAAGACGAGGCTGGAGATAGGGGACCACCCCACAGGGGCCAGGGGAACCTGGACCTGGACTGCAGATACAGAGATTTTCTTGCTTTTTTCACTGCAGGTGACGTGGTTTTGCAGAAACTCCCAAACGTGGAATGGTGCAGTACAAATCTGGACCAAGTGAACTCAAAGTTCAGAGTGATGCTGGTTGGGCAGTTCTGTCGGATCTGTATGAATCCTCTGTTTGTGTTGAGGTTGTTTCACCTGCCCACAGACCAAACATCCATTTGGCCAGGACATTTCATCCTGAGAAAGTTTCCTGTGGTCACTGAGGAATTTTTCATATTCAGTTTTGGCAACAGACGCACACACACCCACACGCACGCACACGTGTACACACAGGCACTTCAAATTCTGCCGCACCTGAAGCACCTCGCTGCTCGCGCGCGCACACACACACACACGCACACACACACATACACACCTGTACACACACACACACCATTGTCCAAAACCTGGGTCAATCCACCCTGGCTGTTATTTCGGAAGAAATTGAGGTGGTGAGAAATGGCGCCTGACGCGGAGAAACAGCCGCCCACCTTCACAACCACACATTACAGCAGACAAAACAAATGATCATTCCCTCTCTATTGAGCCGCCCGCCCCGCGCCCAGGCCCCGCCGCCCTGTCAGAGCACGCGCTCCAGCTACAGTCCATCTCAGACAAGTTGTGCTGGGTTTGCGTACACGTGTGAGATGTGTGGCGTGTGTAGCCCCCTCTGAATGTGTGTGAATGTGTATGGGTGCAGGCCTGCAGCGCACGGGTGCGTTGCTCCTACGCATTCTCTGCAGGCAGGCACGGTGAGTATGCACTGCTCTGAATGGGGATACGCGTCAACAGACAGTTCTCTCTCCCAAGAAACCCAAGCTTTTTTGTCTTTTTTTTCTGGGCGACACACTGTCACAGAGTGTTCACTCCTGGACCCTCAATAGAATGTGGCTGCACGCCTTTGTCCAATTTTCACCAATTTGAACAGAAACAAATCAACTTCAGCACGACAACAGGGTCATCTTATTGCGAGTCTCAGTTGAACTGAGACCCCTCTACCAATTTGTTTTTCACACAAAACCTGTTTCAGAAAATTCATGAGCACCCAAATTGGGGCATTTTCGTCACTTTGGAATTTCTGGAAAGAGCACGTGGCCAAAAATCAACATGAAAAATTAACTGTGATTACAAAGGAAAATTGTTTGCAGGGAAAATAATCCTGGTCATTTTGTAATTATTTTTGGAAAAAAATTTTTGCAGCGCAAAATATTTTTGACGTGAGAAAGAGGCGTCAGTGTTCACAGTGCCGGTTCGCGCAATAAATAACCTTGACAAGCCGAATCAATGTTAAATCTGCATCTGTCAGCCGCACACTGCAGCCATATTGAATCACTCTGATTTACATGGCCACATAAACACTAATTACGGCTGAATTTACGATGCTTTAACAAGAGAAGGCCGCGGCCGGGGCTGATGCAGATTGTTCTGCGTCGAGCTGGCCCTAAGCCCAGGGATCGCTCGCCCCGCGGGGGGAGGGAGACGGGACGCCGCGGCGGCGGCGGCAGCGGCAGCCGTGGCGGGCGGCGGGGGGAGAGGAACAGGGTGAGGCCGCGAGAAAAAAATCTTGGCGTGGCGGGAGTTTTACAGTTTTTCCCTGCATGTACAGGAAAAGTCCGCAGCTCAAACGTGTTTGAACTGCTGTGAACAAATTCACTCTGAGATGTGTCTGTGGGTGTTGAGGAGACCTGCGTAAAATCCACCAGAAGAGGGACATTTCTCTGCTACCCCTGGAGGACCCATCGCCCCCTCAGAACCAAGAAACAATGTCTGAACTCAGTGCCATCGGGATGCAAGGGTCTCAAAGATTCCAATGTAAGATTTTTGACATTGGGACAAGACATGAAGGCGTTCATGGAAGTGACGCCGGAGCCTCTTCTATGCCAACACTGCGAGCTCAAGTCGCCATGGATACCCAGGTCTCATGGATACCCAGGTCTCATAGATACCCAGGTCTCATGGATACCCAGGTCTCATGGACACCCAGCCTGGACTCCTGCGGAGGACTGTGCATTTTCTATCACGTGGGTTCAAACCAAACTTGACCTTGTCTGCGTCAACCAAAATTTTCACGCATACAGATCTACTAGAACAGAAAGTGCGACACGCGCAATTTGTGCATGGCCATGTTGTGATGCCATGTAGACACATGGTAATCAGCTGGGGCTGGGTGGGTGGGTGGGGGGAAGCGACGCACACACAGGGCAGGATGCCATATTGTGTTGCCAGGATATGAGGGAACACTGGTGCTCACGGGTGACGGCGAAGGAAGGAAGTAGCGGTGGTGCTCAAGGCCCCAGGTTCGGCGGGTGCGTGGGGCGTTCGGCCATATGCAAGTCAATCCATAGGGTCTGTGCGTGTAGCGTTGAGGCCTGGTTCACACTGGTTGAGTTGAAAGATGCGCCCTCAGTGAGCGCTGCAGTATCGCACAAGCACGTGACGCATGGACGTGTGAACCCAGCGTGGCTCGAGCGGAGGCGCAATGTATGCAGCAGGCCTCACTGACACACATCCAGGAGGATATTTTGACTGCCCCACATCCTGTACGGTCCTCAGCAACTCCCCCCTCGCTCCCTCGCTCCCTCGCTCCCTCGCTCCCTCGCTCCCTCGCTCCCTCGCTCCCTGCCTCCCTCCCTCCCTCGCTCCCTCCCTCCCTCCCTCCCTCCCTCCCTACCTCCCTCCCTCCCTACCTCCCTTCCTTCCCATGTTCACCATGCACAGGAAATTTGAAATGACACGGAGGAAGTTTTGATTACAGCCGGGTCTCCGTGCGGATCTGCGCTGGACCCTGGACCCTGGACCCTGGACCCTGGACCCTGGACCCTGGACCCTGGACCCTGGACCCTGGACCCTGGACCCTGGACCCTGGACCCTGGACCCTGGACTCGCCTGGTCCACTTCCTCCCGCAGACCATGATAACCACCACTCAACACGTGTCTGTCTGCGTACACGTGCCATGGTCATGCTCAGGGTCATATTTCTATCGCATGAAAAAGACAAGAGAACTGGAAACCGAAGAACCTTGAAAGACACATGACACGATGACCAACGACGAGCATGTTGTGAACCAAATTCCAGACATTTTCCATTCTGCTCAGACAAATTTTTATTCATCATGGACCGTGTGGTTCACGTGGTCCACTTTGCACACCACAGCCATGCAGGGTTGGCCTCTGTGCTGGGTACACGTAACCTGTTTTGTGAAATTCAATGAAGGCACTGTTCACGAAGTTCCTTTCTGCCAAGCTCGTATGGAGCGACAAACCTGGAGCAAACTCCAACTTTAGAAAAGGAAACTGAAACAGGAAGCGCACTTTTGCAATTGTGGCGGGGGGGGGGGGGGTCAGGGTGACCAAGACCTCTGAAGTCCGCGCGGCGAGAGTGAAGAAAATACGGTTGGCAAAAGCGAGGAGCATTGGCGACACAAACCTAGCATGACGAAGTGCTATCAGATTCGTCAACAGAATCAAACCCAGACGTCCCGCTCCTCGTCCCACCGCGACGCTTCCCGCACACGCGCATGTGATCAAACTGCGATGAATCAGAGACACGAGACAGAAGGGCCTGTCACCCATGGGTGGATCCAGGGGTGGGTGGATCCAGGGTGGACAGCCCTCACCCCACCCTGAGAAGAGAAGACTCGCTGTCCCTGCATCAACAGGCAAAAACGGAGACCTCCCCGTCCCCCAGGCCGTGTCTCCATGAACCCCAACCCCAAGGCCTGCCCTTCCTCTGTCCATCCCTCCCTGGACCCCCTGCCCCGGGCCCCCCTCCCTGTCCCTCCCTGGACCCCCACCCCAAGGCCTGCCCTTCCTCTGTCCATCCCTCCCTGGACCCACCCGGGGCCTCCCCCTCCCCCAGCTGTCCCTCCCTGGACCCACCCGGGGCCTCCCCCTCCCCCAGCTGTCCCTCCCTGGACTTCCCACCCTGGCCCCCCTTCCTCTGTCCCTCCCTCCCTGGACCCCACCCCGGGGCCTCCCCCTCCCCCCGGCCCTCCCTGCTCACCAGCCCCGTAACAACGGCCCGGGTCCCCACGGCATGCATCCAGTTAATCGCGTTAACCTGTTCGCTCCTATCAGGCCAATTGCGCTGTTAGAGCGCAGCCTCGCGGGCCCCTGATTGATTCTCCAGTGCGGCCCCTAAGTGGCCCGCGCGCATTATTTCCCCATTTGCAGCAATAGTTGGTAGTGGGGACGCGGGGCCCGGGGACACGCGCCGCGAATGCGCGATGAGCTGCGAATCAGTGTTAATCTGATTGCAGCAGCAGTGGCAGCAGGAGGAGCGGCGGCCGCAGCGGTGGGACGGTGATCAGCAGCGCCCACCGTGAGGTCTGCAGTGGGACGCTCTTACGGATCCAAGAGTTGGTTTGGGGGGGCACGGTCGGGGACGACCCTCCCTTCTCCCGGGGGAGGGGGCGGGGCGGGAGGGTGATCAGCAGCGCCTTTGTGAGGCCTGCAGCAGAAGGGATGGGACTCACTTGCGGATCCAAGAGTTGGTCAGAGGGCGCCCCCTCCTCCAGAAGGGGCTGGGGGCGTTGGGACGGGCCGTTGACATGGAGGGCGCACGGTGTGTGGGAGGGAGGCATGCAGTGGCAGTGAGAGGGGGGGCTCCAGCGGACCCAGGGTGCGACCATCCGGGGGACCTGCAGAAACCTGCAGTCGTGGAGCGCTCTTGCCGATTTGGGCTTGAGGTTTGGGGTGACCCCCCAGGGCACCTGTGGCCTGCCCTGCGGGAGTAGAAGCCTGTAGTGGCTGCAGGCTTTGGGGACCCACGACCATGGCCAGCCAGACGCAACAAAATGGGTGCCCAACTCCATTTTTCAGAAATAAACACACAAAGGATGAAAACGTGCGGGCACAAGTTTGGAGCTTTTCACATTGGTGACGGCGTCAAGTGTTTTTGACGTGAACGTCAACTTTTCGGGTCGACGTCAAAAATGATCTGGACCATTTGGGTACGTTGTGTCCTGTATCAAGTTGATGTCAACAACAATGTTTGACGTCGACGTTAACTTTTTGACGCTGACGGCGTCAATGTGAAAACGCCTCTTGAGGACTGAATGCGTGACGCGTGACGCGTGACGCGCGATGCGTGACGTCTCTGCCTTGTTCACACCAGATGCACTGTCCATGTCCTGATTTTGTGCCGACTGCCACGGAAGGCAGCAGGACAGTGAGACTGGACATGGTCCGGCAGCGGGGAGACATGCAGCAGCGTGCTCGGGTCTGTGGGGCCGGGGGCCGGAAGTGACGACGATGCTCGGGTCAAGGTCAATCCTGACTCTGCCTGCCCCAATCACGTGGGGGTCAGCCTCAGTTCAGATTTTTCCCCATGAATTGCTCCAAATCTGACTCCTGGTAAAAGACATGTTGTTCTACCACTTTGCTTGAAGATGCGGTGCCTGAATCAGTGTTTTCGAGGCTCCCAGTCCCTGGCAACACTAGACACAATCTTACCTGCAGAAAACCCTGCGCTTCGCATCTCACGCAAAAGTCCAATCCCGACAGCGCTGCGCATGCGCCGAGCCCGGAGACGCATCCGAGGCCCGACAAAAGGCGAGCATTACAGGCGCTCCGTAATTAAATGTCCAGAGGCCGCACCGTGGTCCTTCAGAGCTGTAGCGCAGGGGGCGGAGCCCAGGGTCGGGCAGGGGGCGAGCCCGTTTGGCTTCAGAAAACAGGAGAGAGAGAGAGAAAGCAGAGACAGAGAGAAATTGAGAGAGAAGGAGAGAGAGAAGAGAGAGGAGATAAGAGAGAAAGGGGCAGGAGAGGGAGAGAGACATAGAGACATAGAGAGAGAGAGAGAGAGAGACAGACAGACAGACAGACAGACAGACAGACAGACAGACAGACAGACAGACAGAAATGCACACGAAAACCAGTTCCCGCTCTCAGGAGAGGGTAATTTTATCAAGGGGCCCGAACACCCCTAAATCCCCCCCTGCTTGTAGGCTTCCCCACAGGTCGGGCCTCCTGGATGCTCCCCTCCCCCGCTCTGTGAGTGGAATCCCTGCTGGTCCACTTACTTTGATTACTCCGGCCTATTGTCCGCTTTTCGCCACAACCTTTTCACTGTTGCTCTGTGCGCGGTGACAAAGGCTCCGAGGAGACACGGTTGTCACATTACAGATATGCGGCGCTGCATTGTTGTGTGGTTCAGATCTGAGCTCTTCTCAGCCCCGCGCACACGGACACACTGAGTCTTCACAACAGGCTCTGAAGAACCACAACACAGAGAATGTGGTTTGATAGGCACGTTGGTGTCGGGCGATTATTATTCCCGCCAGGAGAACTGGACTGTCGGTTCTCACCAACATTCTGGTCACACAGAATCGAGAACCAAGCATCATGGGCAAAGGTTCCCGAAAATTCTGCAGAAACCAAAACGACCGACACAATTGGGAGAGTTTGTCAAGCTATCGGACAACAAAAATCTGTGACGTGGAAAAATGACGCCGCGCTTGATGTCACACGTATCCTCTTCATGTTCGATTCTTCATTTGCAGGGAGCGCCCTCTGCCGTCCAGGGTCACAGCGTCGCGTCGCGTCGCGTCGCGCGGCGCAGCGGTAGACGTGGCAACGCGTGGCAACGTGATTAAGCGAATAACAACAATGGCGCGAGGTGAGCAGCGCAGCTCTGCAGAGGGGGGGGGGGCACTGTGAAACCTCCCAACCTGACTCTGCAACAACATGTTGAAAAGCACCACACCCCCATTCTACATCCTGACCATTGAAACATCACCAAAGATCCACCCTTCAAATCAAGACTCAGTATCCAGGAAGTGGCCAGGGAGGCCTGAAGCTCTTGGGGTGATTTTAGCTCAGAAAATTCACACCTTCAGAGAAGATAATTTTGGACGCAAACAAGGGACGAGAACTTGTGTCGTGTCAGGGGCACCACCCCTCAAGACACCGCCTCTCCTGATCCACTCCTGGACCCAATCCTGCGATATTTTTCAGAGTGTATTGAGCGTTGGCCACAGAAGGAGCTGGCTACTTTGGACCGACTACTTGAGTTAATTACCATTTAAAGAAGCTGTGAGAGACTCTCGACTTGACATTTACATGAGCCCGGGCATTAGCTCGCAAACTTTCAGAGCTGTTGCTCACAAAGATTAAATGTCTGTCCGTCGTTTCGGCTTTGCGTCCACACAATAGATTGGCTGACGGATTCAGGGGGTGTATGGGAGGGAGGTGGTGCGTGGTACGTGGGACTCCTGACCCTCCTTCTGTCACCAAAAGAACCAAGTCGTCCACCCATTTCTGCATGAACAGTCAAGGGTTGGAATTTCTTCACCCTGACCCCACCACTGGTGTGGCTTGACCTTCGGAGGGGGGGGGGGGTGGTGGTGACGTACTCAAGGGGCTGGTGTGTCGGGACGGAGCGTGCGCGAATTTTTCACTCGACTTGTGTGAGGCGTCCACATCTCGTCGTTTCAGCTGCCACAAATTTCCTCTTATTATAAATTTTCCTTGAAGTGTGTCAACAAATTTGCTTTTGCAAAGGTGCCAACCATCGGCTCCTCACACTGTATAAACACTATTTGCAAAGTCCAATTGTGAAAACCTTTGAAGTTGTGTGGCAACACTGTGTAAAATTGGCTAAAATATTTTGGGAGAAAATTTGATGAACCAATCTCCTTTGATGTGTGTAGAATCTTGAAATGTTCATTTCTAGCATCTGTGACTGTGGAAACAGAAACTGATTCGTGTAGAATACCGTGGAGCGAACAATCACAATTAAAGCGGATCTTCCACAGGTGGTTCGCAGTAGATCTTCGGAAGACAAAGACTGGATACTTTTGAGTAAACGGCACCACGCACCAAGACCAACTTTTTGCCACACAACTTCAAAGGTTCTCACAATTGGATGTTACAAACAGTGTTTTGTTCCCTGGTCTCCGTTTCCTCTGATCTCTGGAGGAGTCCGGAGGGATCACAGGATCCGAGCTGTGTTCACACACCCTCCATCACCAATCAGCCCAGACACACGGGATCAAAGAGCTGAGTGTGTGCACGTGTGGTGCAGAGCCCAGCCGTGTGCGAGGCTCCTCAGACTGTGGCCCTGACATTGAGAAAAATGTGTCAAAAATTTATTTTTTTGCAAATTTACCGTAAAATCCCGCGTACAAGACCCCTTCGCGTATAAGACCACCCCCCTTTTTCAGTTACAAAATCAGTACAAAGCTAATTTTTTATATTTTCAGAAAATTTATTCATCCATGCAAACTTTAGGTTTTTTTTTAATCAAAATCTAGAAAATTCTATTTCAGAATTATTTTTTCTAAACATTTTTTCCTATCTTAAGGTTTTTGTTTCAAATTTTTCTCCAAAAGTTACAAATGTATCCTTCTGAGGCAACTCTTTTCTATTTTATCCTAATTTAAACTCAATTTTAATGATTCCTTGACTGATCCCACTCTCCTTTCATGCTTTGCTTTCTTATTTCTACTCTTGACTCATGACTTCCTTTAATATTGTTGATCAATGATGTCAAAAGTCTAATCCTCATGTATAAGACCACCCCCCTTTTTTGGCATTAATTTTTTAGCATCAAAAGGGGGTCTTATACGCGGGATTTTACGGTATGTGAAGTTTTGAAAAGTTTTCTGAAAGCAGGAGCCGACAGCAGGGACAGGTGACACGTGGGATGGGAAGTCAGTCCACACGGAAAAGTTGGAATTGGAAAGTCTTCACAGAGAGAATTGCAGCTGAGACCAGAGCTCAGATTCCTCTGTGATTTCTGTATGTGGGAGCAGCGAATCGGAAGGCTTCGAGAACGCGCCACACACAGAGATGTCCAACCTTTGAGAACCTGCCCCATGTCAGAACACACAAGCAGAGAAAGCACGTCCACCCCAAATGTAGTTGGAGCTGGTCAGTTATAGCCCTCCGAATAAGACTGACCAAGCCGAGTTGAGTGAACAGATAAACGAGCACGAAATGACCATTCTGAAACACAGCGGGACGGAGCTGAACCTCAGCTGCTGCAACACGTGGGGATTTCAGCCCGGTTCACACCGACTGCGTCACGCGTCATGTCAGCAGGTCAACAGGCGCTGCGTCACAAAATGCGTCGCGTGATGAGTGACGTCACCAGACGCTGCGTCGTTGCTTGCGTCGCGACACCTTCACAAACGATCTAACGCAAGACGCACCAAACGTGAACGCGGTCTCACCCGCATGCGACGCGCAAATTGACCCGAAACGCCGTAACGCGCGACGCATGCGCCGTGGCGCTGGCGTTGCGGTCAGTTCTGTGTCAGGCGCAGTGACCGCGGCTCTTATGGAATTATCGCGTTTCATTGTTCCCTGGGCGCGTGGACCTGACACCGCACAAATTAGGTCCTCCGCCCCCTCCCCCTCCTCCGCCCCCCGCAGGTTCGAGGAGGCTGACCATGGTCAGTCAGCTGGTCAGCGACCCTGGGCATGCAGGTCCGATGAGATTGTTATCAGCCACACTCGTGTTCCTTACTGCGTTAGTTTGTTTGGAAGATGGTTGCAGCGTGCAGCTACGAGGGCTATCCACGAATTTTGCACTGCTGGTCTGCATCTCGCAAATAGTCCAGATGTTGTGGCAGAGCGGAAATTTCGTGGATAACCCTCACACAATTGACCCAACACTGTGGGGAGGACGCAAATTCAATGTCAGCAAGCACAAACGAAACACACATACGCACAGACACGAACACACGCACACACGCACACACAGCGGAAAAACTCCCAGGTTTCTTTGCGATGAGGTGCAGCGAGAATTTCAACCTTTTCTCCACAACATGGCACAACACAACACTGGACACACCCACCCACCCACACTTACACACACGCACACAGGCACACACACACACACACACAGCAGAAAACTCCCAGGTTTCTTTGCAATGAGGTGTAGTGAGAACTTCAACCTTTTCTCCAAAACATGGCACAACACAACACTGGACACACACACACGCACGCACGCACACACACACACCCTCACCTTTCTGCACGTCGTAGCCGTAGTCCCTCGGCTCCTGTTTGATGGCTCCGAAGCAGGCTCGGTTCATGCCCGGGTAGGCGCGCTCCGGGGGGAACGGCGGGTGGTGCAGGTGCGGCGGCGGCGGCGCGGGCCCCATCGGCCCCGGGTAGACCCCGCCGCCGCCCCCGGGGCCCCCGGAGCCGTCCGGGGACGGGAAGCAGTCCGTGTTGCGCCTGCAGTACCTGGGAATGGAGCGACAGAACAGCGTCAACGAAGACACACAACTGTGTCTGAACGTGAGGTGTGTGTGTGTGCGCGCACAAGTGCGTGTGCGTGATCCTCAGGTCCAGAACGTGCCGAGGAAAACTGGGACCAAGCGGCCTCGGTGCGGTCGACGTGTGCGTCCATGACACATGTGTGCGTGTGTGGTTCCACAGCAAGCACGCACACATGCACACGCTCGTGTGCATGAGACTGACCTCGAGGGCAGCCACGTCAACATGCGGGGGTGTGAAACTCATTCTTTATTGAAATACACACTGCTTTGTGTGAAGTGACCCTTTAATTCAGGCAAAGTGTGAACTGTCGTGATCAACCTGATCTGCGACACTGAAAGCGCCAACATGTCACGTGGAGGCTTCACCAGAACAGCACGATCCCTCCGTCGAGGAACAAACACAAACAATCAGCGTACACACCAACTCCCTATTGTTTGAGCATTGTTTTCCTTCAGGACCCATCGGAAGCGTTCTGTCCCCCCCCCGCCCGGCGGGGGGGGGGGGGTAGGGCGGGGGGGGGGGGGGGGGGGG
>JAAUXT010101728.1_pt1 | contig 11331 bp, 11 predicted proteins | sample 7278171 | NCBI WGS metagenome assembly JAAUXT01 (sample SAMN14350112, study PRJNA611818) | marine sediment metagenome | isolation source: surface marine sediment (1.8m) | place: French Polynesia: Moorea | collected 2018-08 | reverse complement strand
GGAAAAGGAAATACAATCCAATATTTAACAAAACCTTCAAGTGTAATGTACAAGAAATAAAGACCTATCAAGTTAAACCTTCAAGAACAAACCTTCAAGTGTAATGTATAAGAAATAAAGACCTATCAAGGAAAACCTTCAAGAACATCTGTTGAATATTCTCAAGAAAGAGATTCCAATTATTTTCTCAGTTGCCAAACTAATCCAGGAAAGATGGATAAATATTGGAGTAATCCTTCAAGAGAGTATCTTTCAAAAAGGAGCCTTTCGCAAAAGATCTCATAAGCTTTCTATTTCAACTTTGCAACTTTGTCTGCCATTTTCAGATTTGTGCACCCACAATTTGTGATATCAAAAAATTTCTGACATCATTTACAAAAACAAACCCACATGTACTTGGGGGCTTCATGTTGAGTGGGCACAGTGTCACCAGCCATGCCGCAGTACCAGGGGAGGAGGAGTGGTAGCACCCCAGGGGTCTACTGGCAGACCTGCACCATCACCCCCTATTGTTTGGAACATGGGACCTGTTGTCCAAGCATGCACTTAGGGGCATGCCCAGACAACAAGTGTTGTTCGGGCATGGGTCTACCGGCCATGCCGGGTCAACAAGTGTTGGCCGGGCACACCTGTTGCCCGGGCACGCTACACCGGGTTGATAAACTGAACAGTTTAAATGGTTTAAATTGACCAGCTGCTTTTGAAACGAGTGGAGGAAAACGAGTAGTTGCTTTCGTCCACAAAAATAGGCGACGAAACCAATATCAGCCGTGAAGTGTGACGAGTTTCTCGAATGTGATGACCACTCCTCGTTGCAAAGTGGCCGATCAAGATTTGTGAGGAAATGGCAGTGAATCAAGCTGTCGCAGCTGGCATCAGAACAACATTTTCCCCACACCACCAGAAATAAGCTCACATTTTTTTATCTTCCCGCCCCCTGCAGTTGTGTGTGTGTGTGTGTGTGTGTGTGTGTGTGTGTGTGCATGTGTGTTTGTGTGTACGGGAGAAAAACACAAACGAGCTGTCTTTGAAATCCAGCACTGCTGCTCATGAGGTGGAGGCACAAATAACACACGAGGAATGACCATGGATCTTTTTCGACAAATGAAACCACAAACTGCCTCACACCTTTCTGTTTGATATTCCTTCTCACGGCCTTTCCCAGCAAAGTTCGGTTCAGTGGGATCAATTTTCTGACCGTCGTCTCATGTTTATGAGAGAACGGATCGTTCAGATTTATTCATTGTGCGATATGGACTTCAGATAAGGATCCCTGGTTTCTTCTCTCAAGCAGGAACGCGTGTGAAATGAGCAATGAAATGCAGGGTTCCCACTTTCAACCAAAATGATTTTTTCCTGACAGAGGACACAGAAGGCACACACAGACACATATACACACACATAAACACATACATACTGTACACACACACACACACACACACACACACACACACATACGAGGGAAGTCCAAAAAGTTTGGTTCTCTCCTTCGTCATTGCAAAACGGAGCAGAAGAAAGTCTGCAGATTCTTGCCATCATGTTCTTCAAGTCTGAGCAGTAAATTGTTTTGAAATCAGAACAGAAACAATCAAACTTGAAGTCCAACTTTGTTTGAAATTCATCAATAACTTTTTAGGCACATTAAGTGCAAAGAAGGTGCTGTTCAATTTTAACAGCTGAAAGGAAAATAAAGGCTGACTTTAATGCTTGATTACTGAGTACTTGGTCACCAGTTAATTTTAATAGTATGGTGGAAATTATCTTTGACAAGTTCTCTTTCTGAGGGTGTGGGAACATGGGAGTCAAAACCTGAGGAACATCTCAAAAATTGGCAATGAACCGAACTTTATAGACCTACCTACCTACCTACCTACCTACCTACCTACATACATACACCACGTGGCCCTGGCCACAGGCGTGCCTTTCCCCAGTGAATTAAGACGAGCCACCAAATGGAACTCGTGTTGAGACCCGCGATCTATTTTGAGCATCATCCCAGCTCGTGGGGCCTCGCAGTGTTGCGTTGTTGGAAGTCTTGTGGAGAGGCACACTTGGTGGTGCATGCCTGGGAGGCACACACGCCTCCCCATAGTGACTTTTAGCCGTGCTTACAAGCCAATTCCCTGCCAGTGCGACTCTTGTCAATGTATTTTGCATGGATTTTGGGGGTGCTGGGATCGCTCGCCGGACAGCTGCAGGCCCAGGAGTATCCGGTTCCCGTCTTCACCCGTCCACTTGCCCTCTCTTCAACTAAGGACATGCAATGATGACAAACTCCGCCGCGAGACACACGAAATTGTGAATTGAGAGATGTCGACCGAACATTTGGATAAAATTCTTCAAGAATTCACAACTTTCAAATCAGAAATTAAAGCATCATTGAAACAAGTGGATAAACGTGTATCAGGAGCAGAAAAGACACTCCTTCAGTTGCAAACTTCGCAAAAGAAAGATGTGACAGTACAACATGATCAACGCGACCAAGTGACGACCGACCAAGGTCAAACTTCGGTGGATGGTACGAGGATGTTTGCAATTCTGCCATCCGCTCAAACATGTCGTATCACCTTTGCGTCTGAGTCATCGATTTGGATGGCCTCTACTCATGCGTGCCCGCAACCAATTGACCTGCCGAGGTCAGGAGACAGTCTTCAAGGTCTCTAACTGCCTTTTCCATTTTGGTTGTCATTCTGGCACAATGAGGAGAATAACTGAAATCAGTTGGAAACTGGTGCAACGAATCAACATACACTTTTGTGTGAAGCTGGGCTGGACCCTTGACGACACTTTCCTGTGTCTGCAACATGTTTTCAGAGCACAGTGCTTGCATCGGAAAACTGTCAAATTCTGGTATGACTCCTTTGTCAATGGAAGGACAAGGTTGGTTGACCAGTACAGAGCTGCAAAAAGGAGAACTGGAAGGAGCCAAGCCAACATCCAGGCAGTCCGCACAGCCATTGAGGGTGACCGCAGTCTCACCTTGGCTGCTCTTCACTGGCAAACCAACATCCCTGTGCACACAATACAGAGGATTTTGACCAAAGACTTGAAGCTGAGAAGGAGAAGTGCAAAGCTGGTTCCTGCAAATTTGACTGCCAACCACCTGAGACAGCGCCTGGAGTGCAGCCAGCTGATGTTGCGGGCGATCCGCAGAAATCCAGGGATCATGAAGAAGATCATGACAACTGACAAAACTTGGGTCTACATGTATGATCCTCTGTCCAAAATGCAGACTTCTCAATGGTTGGAGAGGGGTCAAGTGAGACCCACCCATCCAAGAAGAGGCATGGCAGTTGGCAAGTGCATGTTGATAACCTTCTGTGACTGGAGGGGGATGATCCACCACGAGTTTGTCCGCGGCCACACCATCAATGCAGCTGCCTTCATCCAGATTTTGGGCCGGCTCCATGCAGCTCTAAGGAGGAAGAGACCAAGGAGGAGGTACTACTTACACATGGATAATGCGTCCCCACATACAGCTCATGACACAAGACTGCATTTGCTCTTCACCGGAACCTGCTGCCTGGAGCATCCACTGTATTCTCTGGACTTAGCTCCGAGCGATTTTTGGTTGTTTCCGCGCATCAAACATGGACTGAAGGGCTGGAGATTTCAGTCTCTTGATGCACTTGAGGCTGCTGTTGACCATGAGATATCTCTTATCCCATCAGAGGAGTACAGAGACTGCTTCACCCACAGATGGCCAATGAGATGGGCGCGGTGTGTCTTCAAGGACGGCGACTATTTTGAAGGACTTTGTGTGCAAGAACACTGACAGTGTACCCATTGTTTGACAACAAAGATTGCGCAAGTGGTGTTTGTCTCAGCAAGTATGCCTTCTGTGCACCAGTATCTGGGTTAACTCGTCCTGAATTCCTCGCCAAATAAACCTGATACAACATGCAAACGGACGGCAGTATTGCAAACATCCTCGTAGCAGAGCTTCACCGCGATTTCGGACACCCACATCCCTAAGCTCTTCGGGTCTAGGCTTTGCTGAGGTTGACACCGAGCCGCTCCAGTCCAGATTTCGTACCATTTGAGATTCAGTTTCACAGCAGCGCCTGCCTGATGACCTCTACTTCGGCGGCCGACAGACCGGGATCGACCAGTCTTCCAAGGAAACTGCATCTGTGTTATCCAACACAGCGAAGTATGTAGAGACTGCTCTGAAACTCACAGCGAATCTTTCAGTGGATGGTCAGAATGATGTAGTGGATGATTTGACACTAGTGTTAGTGGCGTGTATGCGCTCTCTTTAAGAGAAGCAGGCTGGTCTGGTGGTCGCAGGCACTTACGGGCCCAAAGCCAAGAAGGTCTATGACAGCCTTTCTGCTTCAAATTCGAACTTTGGACATCCACAAATTTTACACAAGGTGGAACGTGCAGCCAAGCTCGCATCCCTGGCCCGAGACGACTCCCGTTTTTCGGGGCAATTTCGTGGACAGGGTCGAGGACGTGGCCCCTGGAGGGGCAGAGGTCAGTTCCCGCACCGGGGAAGAGGCAGGGGCGTCTTTCAACAGGACTACAACCCCGGCTTTCAACCAGTTAACATTGCGATGGACAGAGAGGAAACAAACTGATGTCGCTGTGCGAAGGTGAATGGAAACGCATTAACGCTCATCCAACAGTGCTGTCGTGGATCCGGCATGGCTTTCCTCTTCATTTGACATCAGAGCCTTCCCCCTGTGATCTTCCCAATCGTGTCTTCACTCCCCAACAACAATCCTTCGTGGATCAGGAAGTAGCAGAGCTCTTGCAGCGAGGGAGCATTCAACGTGTTGACAGGTCAGACGCTCACTGTATTTTGCCTCTTTCTGTTGTGGCATGCAAGGGCAAGAAATACAGGCTTGTCCTGGACTCCAGGCACACGAACCTGAACATCAGTTGTCCGGCGTATCACAATGAAGGCGTGAATGCATTGGCGTCCCAAATTGAGTCAGGAGACTTTTTAATTTCAATTGACTTGCAAAGAGGCTTCCATCACTTGCAATTGTGCCCACAGGAGCGGCGTTATCTCTGTTTTCGATGGAGAGAGCACATCTTTCAGTGGATTGTTCTGCCCTTTGGTGTGAGATCTGCGCCGTATCTCTTCTGTCGCACAGTATGTGAGGTCATTACATTCTTCCGCACCAGACAGACCAGGTGTACAGTCTGGGTTGATGATTTTATCTTTATGATCCACAGAGACACAAATTTTGACTTTCATGTGAGGTGGATCTTGCATGTGTTTCACCATCTTGGATGGTCAGTGAATTTTGACAAGTGTGATCTGGAACCGACAACTTCGACCGCCTTTGTTGGATTTGACATTTTTTCACAAGGAGCTCAGGGACCATGGCTGCGTGTGCCCTTCAAAAAGATCAGGAACTTGCGTCTACTTTTATCCAACGCGCTCAACGTTTGTTCCCTCCCAGCCAGAGGACTGGCAAGGATCATCGGCAAGTGTGTCAGCATGACAAGGGCAGTGCTCCCAGCCAGAATCCTTCTGCGAAATGCTCACCGTTGTCTGGCCAGCCGCTCAAGTTGGAACGACAGGGTGGTCCTCACAGAGGCCTGCAAAGCAGACTTTCGGTGGTGGAGAGACGCGCTCAAGACATGGAACGGAGCACCCCTTCTGCAACGTTCAGTGGATATTCAACTGCAGACAGACGCATCAGGAATAGGCTGGGGGGCCTGGTTGGACAGCAACAACAATGCTTCGGGTCCTTGGGAAACAGAAGTAGCGTTCCAGCACAGCAACTATCGCGAGCTGCTCGCAGTGTTCAGGAGTCTCATCTCCATGGAAACTCAGGTACTGTCAAAGTCTGTTCAGATCCTCTCAGACAATGTCACCACGGTGGCTTATCTCAATCACCTCGCAGGCAGCAACCCTCTGTTTTTGCGTCTCACCAAAACCATCTTCCAGTGGTGTACAGAGAGAGGAGTTACACTCACTGCCAAACATTTGTCTGGAAGAGACAACACTCACGCAGATCATCTGTCTCACGTGCTCTTTCGTCACGAATGGCAATTGAACCCAGCAATTTTTTATCAGATAGATCAGCTGTTTGGCCCTCATCAAGTGGATCGCTTTGCCAGCGAGACCACCACTTTGTTGCCACGTTACAATGCCATCTTCCAGGACAGGTTCTGCGAGGCAGTGGATGCCTTCGCACAAGATTGGGGCTCCGCAGTCAATTGGTGGAACCCCCCCCTTCGGGCTTTTACCCAGAGTCTTACAGAAAATCAGAACAGACCGAGCCTCAGGGACACTCATAGCACCGCTCTGGAGAGGGGCCCCATGGTTTCGGCTGCTACAACAGATGGCCAAAGGTCCACCATTGGTGCTTCCAAAAGTGGCAAATCTATGTGTTCGACGAGCAGGACAACCAGAAGTGCTAAAGAATCCCAGATGGAAGTTGTGCGCATGGAGGATCTCTGGCAGAGACGTTTAGAGCAATACGGATGGTCGTCTTCATCTGCTCATAGAATCTGACATTCTCTGGCCAACTCCACTTGGCGCACCTACAACAAGGTGTTGCAGGAGTACTTTCAATTTTGTGCTTAGGACGGGGCCAAACTTACTCAGATTCCGGATAGTGTGACGGCTGATTTTATTCTTGCGATCGGAAGTTCGTCGGACAGACCCCGGTCCAAGCTCAATCAGTTCTCTGCCGCACTGGCATGTTTCTCTAAAGTGTCTGGTCTCAACTTGGTTTTGTCACAGGATCTCAGGAAACTGATGGATGCTGTTGTCAAGCAGGACACGACGCAACCTCTTCGGCGGGCAGCTGTGATGCCTACAGAACCCTTCCTTCAACTCTTCATGAACTGGCCATCGAATCCTCATCTTCCATTGGAGCGTTTGAGACTGAAAGCGGTGACTCTTTTGGCTTTGTCTGCCATGTTACGACCCTCAGACATTGCACCTACATCTGGAACAATTTTTAGCAGGAAAGCAGTGAACATCCTGGATAATGGAGCAATTGAAATGTATCTGCATGGAATCAAAAATGACAGTGACAGAGATGGTTTTCGTGTCGTTGTACGACCCTCAGCCAATGCTGAGGTGTGCCCCGTGCAGGCACTCTCACTGTATTTGTCTCGTACCGCGATTCATGCAGGAGGGAGTGAAGGGGGAGTTTTTCTGCAGCTGACTAAACCATTTCGTCCTCTTTGTTCAACAGCAATAGCTGGCATTTTGAACTGGGCAATTGCTCTCGCCGGTTTAGATTCCAACCAATACAGTGCCAAAAACTTTCGGCCGACAGGCACCACTAAAGCTATATCTGCAGGAATGTGCCCAGACCAAGTCCAGCAATTGGGCCACTGGAAGGGCACGGAAACTTTTCGAAAACATTATGTGCACGCTCTTCCGTCTCGAGACATGACTTCAGCAATTTTAGAATAATTGTATTTTCTATTTTCACAATTTCTTCTTCTCTGGATGTAGCCTTTTAGCTCAGTTTGTCTCGAACGGTTTTTCGCAGAATGACATGTTTGACAAACTGAGCGTTTCATGTGGGTCATCCAGCCTCTGGCGATGACCCCATTGTCTTTCTGTGTGTGCTCAAAATATCGTGAAAGAGATGTAATTCTCTCGCACAAAACAAGACAGGTTATGTCCTGCCATTCCGGAGGTACTTTCGGGTGAAATGAAGCCAATTTGGTTCGAGGAATTGAAAGAATTTGTGTTTTGCGCGGAGTGTTCATTCAGAAATAAAAGCCTTTTAGCTCAGTTTGTCTCGAACGGTTTTTCGCAGAAGAAACACGCCCGAGAACCAGTTTATGTTCTGTCCTGGCACTGCCCGGGCATCTCAATCCAATATTTGTTCTCTCGCAGCGACAACAGGCCAACTATGCAAACCTTCGTCACAACTTGATGTACCGACCTCAAGATACTTGAGCGTATTGGTACAGTTGACTTTGATACGGGATTATTAAACATGCCAGCCCTTTATGGTTTGTTTGATTTCAAATCAAGAGGCATGGATCAAATCTGGCGTGTGATGTCAATGAAAGGTGTTTTCGCACGACTTCAACTGGTCCTCATTTCAGTTGCACTTTCTTGCACTTTCTACCTTGATCCATCGACACAAACAATTTCATGAACAGGTTCGCTGAGACGTGTTCTGCCGTTCTTTCATATTGTTCAACAAAATTTTTCTTCACTTCACCGTGCCAGGTCAAAGCAGACGAGTCCGCTGACCCTTCAGGCTTTCACTCCAAATTGAGAAGTTCACCAACATTACTCGTGGTCACAACAGTTTTCAACAGATAAACGGAAGCAAAATTTCACACAGTTGTTGGTGAAAGAGTCTATCTGTTTCATTTCCAGGTTCACCAGATCTGTTCACGAGCTGACGCGGTTAGACCAGCTGCAAATGCCAGCAAGTGTTCTGCAGACCGTCCGGTCTCCAGGTTCAGCATCTTCCTGTTGAAACTGACGTCTGCCAAAGGCGCACCCAGGCACTCGTTGGCATTTCAATGGCAGCTACTCAGAAATTTCAGCATCTACAGGACAAAAGACACAACAAATGCCGCGTGTCCTTTGATGGAAGATTTTTCTGCCCACCACACTGGCGACAAAGTGATGTTCACAGAGGAATTTCGTAGCTTTGCTCACAGAAGTCATGTGCCCTACCGCTCAGGCCTATCTTTCGCCTCCATGCATGGCCACTACACGGTGGAACATAAATCGTTACCCCCCCCCCTCCCTTTCCAAATACGCGCTTCGACTGCTGCAGAACTCAAAATGAGTTCACTTCTTTTCCCCTGGAGCTTCTCAGACCAATTTGGCTCACGAAAGCAATAATTACTGGGCAAAAATACAGACCAACCACCAAGGGTGAAGTGTTCAAGTCCGTTCATTTGTGATGAGATTTCGGAGTGTGATAAACTCAGTGTTGTGAATAGAAACGTGATCTATGTCTGGGGGTTTCTTTCTATTAAATTTTCCTCACTGCTATTCACGTTCCTCGGCACATACTTGTCTCAATGGACCTGTCCTTTCAAAGCATTGCACATTTCTTGTGTGGGTTTACCTGACCTTCTGAAGATTGAAACAGACACAAAGACCTGCATGGTTAAAGTCAAAACTGTGGTTTGAAAGCGAACAAGACAGCACATTTTTTGTGTTGGCATGAGGACCGTTTAGTTTACCCCCTACTCACACACACTCTCCCCCAGATAATGATGGCTCCCAAAAATGCGAAAGGTACGATGGTGGTGCCGAGATAACATTGGGTCTCTTGCACACGTAAGCGTTCACTGACAACGGCTGCAAGGACAGGCGTGCAGGTCTTTTGCTACAAATTATCCTTTGCACATCTTTGTGTTCCCGTACGTACAGTACAGGTAAGGTTGAAGTCAAATCAAATATGGGGTCAGTTTGTCTGGATGTTTGCACAAATAACACTTGAGGTGCACTTCTCTTCGTAACCTCACTTCATTGAGCCTCGCTCTTCCACGGGGGTCGATATGAATACAGTCATGCATGCGTGTCATTCATGACCAAAGAAATGCACCAAAAGCGGACCTTTTGTGACCATTAACAGTATGGTGTCGTTCAAGTCCGTGTCTGTACTCAGTCATGAAAACGAGGAAGGGCACGGTCACAAAAAGAGGCTGACGCGTTTTTGAGAGACGTTTTTGGCTGGTGAAAGATTTCTTGCTTGCGGCTGTGTTCTTTGCCTCATCCGAGAAAACAGTGATTCTCGGGTCCCGAGGGTGCATGTTCTTCTCTCGGGATCCCAGAGAAGGTCCGACAATCCGAGAGTGCAGGATCTCAGATTCTCGAGACTCTCGGATCACGAAAATTCTCGGATGTACTCGTACGGGTAGATTGAATAGCATCATTTTTGTGCTCTCGCGCAAGCTGACCTGGAAAAGTTTTCAACACGATGCACTGCAGATATCAAGCTGTGCATAAAAGCTGAAAGTGTCCTGGCTGTTTCGGTCTTTGGCGGTGACCTCCACGAATGTGTGTGTGTGTGTGTGTGTGCCTTACCTCAGCAATGGTGAGGGGACAGTTGTATTCATCGCCGCCGACCAGGGTCAGCCCCCAGGGCCGGCCCCCTCTCAACACCACATCCAACACTCCTGCTCGTCCCTCACCCGATCCAACCTTATTTTCCATCGTTCACACTTGTCAGTGGAATTCGAAGTCAATTTGCGATTCCAGAATGTAACATGGTGATGTCGGTGATGACATTCATTTCATATTGAAGAAACGAACAACTTTCAAGCCCGTCTTCCTCCATCAAACAACGAGACGACTTTCAAAACATTGCCGCCGGAAACAGGTGCTCCAGCAGCGCGTGCGCAACAACAACTGAGATCCTGCCGCTCAGCACGTGATCGCGCGATGGTTTTGTTTCGTGGCCGCATTGGTCCTGCAAAAAAGTTTAGAACCGCTCCATTCACGATCCAGGCAGGATCAGGTTGGGCATTCTCCCCCATTCCTTCCACCACAAACTTATGTTCCCGTTTCCCCATTTTCTTTCCAAAAATGTTGCCATCCCGCCGAACAGGTTTTCACTCTTGCTGCAAAGCGAATGAACTTTTGGTTCAATATTGCGTCGAACGAACCAAGTTCGTAGAAACAAGAACATTTGACAGAGTAGACACGTGCCAAATCGGTAACACGACCCTTGTGAACTGACCTTTCGACATCAAACAGCAAATATTTCTGGTCTTTCGCGGTTGTATTCTGACAGAATCCTTTTTGTCCAATTTTTGACATTTTCCCTGTCCAGGTTGGAGCGTCTTTCCACGCTTTGATCTGGGACGCCTCCTGGGTCTGATCTCTGACATGTTTACAATTCAGATGAAGAGCTCTTCCACCATTCTTTGATGAGGGGGGCGGTGGAAGGAGGAAGCCCTGTACCCTGCACTTCTGGAAAATCGCGCTTTTGTGAACCAAATTAGAGTGATACTTCCTTTTGGTTTGTGTATACGTTCTGCCGATCAACAACGTCCAAATCTCTTGTGACGCTGACATCACACCTTACACTCCTCCCCATTTTATTTGTTTGGTTTTGGTACTGCAGCAGCTTGTTTCCAATCTGACCACAGCTTGGCTAAAATAGGATAACTTTAAACTTTATAAAATTTAACTATTTACAGTCTTGTTTTGGATTTATTTACATATGCTTTGTGTTGCTTCTCCATAATGGGGTTATCACTGTGAAGCTTCTTCCCACTACTTCAGCATAGCTGGCTACTCTTCCAAGTGGTTGGTTTAGCTTTTCCACCACAGTGACTCTGTGTGGTTCAAAGGCCCCTGTGCTTTCAATATGTACTTGGTTTTTCACCTCTGTACCATTCACACTTGCTTTTGAGTCAATC
>JAAUXT010071304.1_pt1 | contig 11331 bp, 14 predicted proteins | sample 7278171 | NCBI WGS metagenome assembly JAAUXT01 (sample SAMN14350112, study PRJNA611818) | marine sediment metagenome | isolation source: surface marine sediment (1.8m) | place: French Polynesia: Moorea | collected 2018-08 | reverse complement strand
TATGGAACTCTGTCCAAAAGACTTGTACTCACTATTTGAGTCTCGATTGCTGCACAATCTCAACTCAAATAGTGAGTACTCGTCTTTCGCACAGCGTTCAATATCCCTCACTTCTTGGCAGGAAACCCGTCTGCTGTCCTGCAACGGTATCTGAAAGACTGACGAACATCCTCTTGCCATCCCAATTCAGCCACTTCTCAGATAAACCTCACGAAGCTTATTCCCTGCTTTCCTTGTGAGGATAGAGCAAGATTGGCCAACCTGAAGGTGTTTTTCTTTCAGGAATGATGAATTCGGCGGCGTCTTGCACTATTGTCAGCCTGCTGTGCCTGTTCACCGCCTTCGTCACGGGCTCGTTCGGCCTCATTCAGAAGCAGGTGACCGCCTGCATGGTGACAGGTGTCATGTACATGCTGTCTGGTGAGTACCGCCTTTGTGGCCAATGGAAAAGGCCTGTTGAACAGAAGGCGGACACAAAAGAAACCTCTGCCGTGTCCACTGTTTAGGATCAGAATCAGAATCAGGGATTTGTCCAAGCTGTGCAATCTTTGGGTCTTCGCTTGTTTCTTGTTTCAAGGAAAAGGTCCACCTGCCAAAACGACAAGTACCACAATTACCACTTGTATGACTGTTTCTTATTTCTTGTCACAACCACTCTCAATGTTGTTTTTCTTTTCAGCTGTGTTCTGCTGTTTTACTCTGGTGATAATGCACACAAAAATAAATTACATGCAGAATGATTGCTATGAGTTGGATCCTGTGTCCCTCCACGGAAAACTGTGTGATGCCAGAAAAGTAACGGTGAGTGCGTGTTTCCGCAAACGAGGTTCACGTAGCGGAGTGCTTTTTTACCTGCTGTTGCTTCTGGAGTGGGGCATTTAGCTTGTTCCAAACTCAGCCGCTGTCGGCCGTTTGCTGCGCTGAATATATCTGCAGGGAAATTGTTTTCGGTAAAGAATCCAATTTGAGCTTCGGCGGACCGTCAGATGACCGCTCTCATTCAGTTTTGTGGAATATGCAGTATGTCGTCGACTCTTTTCAGGTGGGGTGGTCGATACCAACGGCCTGGGTGTCATTCTGCTTCCTGCTCTTCTCCTTCGTCTTCTGGCTGCTCCTCACCAGATGTTTGCGATTAGAAAAGGCAAAGAACTTCATTTGAGTTGTCTGCATGAGCATGTGGATCGTAGTGTGTAGAATTCACATCAGCACATTCATGCATGCGTGCGGTTATTGTGTGCTGTCAAATGACTCTGGCAGAGTCCACATTTCACAAGCACAAACTCGGAGTTTTGAGGCTTTTGTCACCTGCACATCCTTCTGCACAGTGACTCCGCTGAATCATGCATGCCACAGAGATTCAGAAGGAAAAACAACGAGACGCATCTCCTGCATGTCACGTCAACTTGCACTCGAGTGTTTAGAAAACACCGACGTCGGGTCATTCGGACTCAACTCATGATATTCGCAACGTGAGTTGTGTTTGTTGTGTTTGGAAGTGAGTTTTTGTGCACAGAGGAAAACCACCTCTGACAGGGCGCACATGGTCGTCCGGTTTCCGACACAAAAACATCCTGGTTGCTCATCTTGTCTTTTGGGCATTTTGGTTTTGGACACATGTAAGTAAGAGTTCAGAGGGGATGACGCCCAAGAAACAAATTTGCCACGTGTTGTTCATGTGTTCGTGTGTTGTGTGGAGAACGTTTTTTTGGGGTTTCGTGGGACCTACAAGCCACGGATGTTCCTTTGTGGCTGTGTGAGAAAATTTTGGTCGAATTTCCAGCTGTTCATCAGCCTTCTTTTTTTGCCACGCCGTAGATATACGACCAAAGTTTTTCACGCAGAATCCCTTTTCACAAAGTGAGGGTTGTGGCTCATTCAGGGCAAGGTTTCGTTCGCATGACGAACGCAGCAAGGATCAAGTTTGTTGCGGGTGAGAAACAGAAACCGTGGGACACTTGCTTTCACAATCCACGCATCATTTTTGCTCGTCCATTGGTTTCAAGCTGCATCGAAAATGTTGGTTCGTAGAGAAGTGGTAGATGTTGGAACCACTTGTGTTTTTCTTGAAAGTGTTCGTGTTTGTTAGTTTCAGAGAGGCACGTAGCACTTTTTAAATTTTGCAAGAAAAGAAGCCTTTTGCTTTGAACTTCTGCAATTCTTTGATACATCTTTTGAGTGTTTCAAGTTGCTACCAACTGTTTCAAAGATGGGCAAATTTTTGCAAGTCACTGTGTTGTTTCACTTCTTTGTGGGTTGCTTACCAATGGCAACCAGGTTTCTTCTCATGAAAGTTTTAACGGAGTTTGATTTTTCCTTTTGCAGGACTACACAGCAACGTAAATGATCGGGACGAAACATCTTTCTTGGTTTTCTTTTCAATGCCACTTTTTCCAAGGAAAAATTTTGAGTAAAACCGTTGACAGGTTTTTTTTTTCAAGAACGTGCATATCGCCCAGGCCAACGAATCTGCAAAGTGATTTGGTTTTGGTGCGGCACGCAATTCGTGCGGTATCCCATTTCCAGAAGGGTGGCACCTCCTTTGGTTGTTTGTCACTGGTTGTTCTGTTGAGATTTGTGAATCTATGCCACCAATCTGACAATTGGGGTACATTGGCAGAGACTGGCGGGATCTGCTAAAACTTCTTATTCTTGTTCTTCGCTGACGTAGCTCTGAGCAAATTGAGCAAAGTCAAATCGGACACAAAATACCTGCGACGAATATCCGTGTCTTTGTACCATGGCCATGCTCCAAGCAAGACAACGACTGTTTTTCGAACAAAGAATTTGATGATCTTTTTCTGGCAAAGTACGTAAAGTTCCAAAAAGAATAAAATGTATCAAAGCAAGTGCAAGTGCAAAGAAGATTTCATGTGGGTCTTCTGTGTGCTCGTCTTGGTGGGCACTTGTCTCGATGCTCAAGAAATATATACAACTGAAGAAGTTTTTTTTGTGCACGCGTGTGGACACAGTTTCCTTTCTGGAACGTGACGCGAAAGACAAAAGTTCTGCGGGTTTTTTTCTGAGCTTCGTTCTCGAGCGGCTTCCTGGAGAGATACGAGTACAAGACTCTCTTGGCCTTTCTGATCATTGCACCACTCACGCCATGCAGCCAGAGAACGAAACACAGAATATCATGACGTGCAGGCAGCAAAGTGTTTTGTGTGTTTTCGGCTTGCTAATGGTGGAAACAAGTACCGGTATTGAGAAAAGAGGAAAAAGTTTTGCCAAAATTAGAAAGCACTGACGTCAACTCGAGTCTTTTGAGAGGCTGTCTCACTGGAGCCGCGCGGTGTGTCTTGGACGTGAACTGCTGTCATTTTTGTGAATTTAGTTGACATCTTGTCTGGTACGAACATCCAGGAACCTGTGAAGCTTGTTTTCCTTGTCAGTGGTCTCAGTTTCTGATGTTGCAATGAACAGGCTGGCGTGCAAATCTGGGTTTGGTTCTGCCACTGCGAAGTGTCTGCCACGCATTTGTTCGACAACTTTTGTCAACGACTCATCCATTGTCCATTTTGGGCCACTGGTGTAGCAAATCTGCGTCACTAAAATGAGGGGCTTCCTCACGGACACAGTCGTTACGAGGCCTCCCGTTGAGGTCTGAAACCCAGCTGCCATGCAGTCAAACTGTGACTTCAGAATGTTTGGACGCTACTTTCATTGACCCCTTTGTGTATGAACTGTTGTACAGATTAGGACAACGACGAATAGATTTTGCGTTTCAATGCAGTACCGAGCCTTCCTCACACAAAATCGAGACAATAAACAAATATATTTTTCAAGCTGGTTTACTTTATTTCTCTCCTGAAAACACCCGGCCCCGTCCAATCCTGATGTCCATCCCAGTTCTCAGAAAGGCAATGTTCGAATTCAGGATGAAATCAAAAATTGTGATACCTTGGCAACGATCAACAAGATTCGAACAAAATGGGGCTTGGTGAAGAGAACGACTTCACATTCCGCCTTTGATCCTCCTGCACATCTGTGTCCGGCATGAAAATCTTGGGGCAAGAGGACTGGCAAACCACATCACCACGGAGGTGGAATGGGAAAAACTGCACCAGAAAGGACAGTAATCATTACCTTGCACGTCTCAAGACAAAAGAAAGCTGGAAGAGATTTGAAAAAAATTCTTGGCTGCATGTATAAAAATGTCCCATTCATCTGCCACTGCTGCATGCTGATGGGTTCACAAGACCATGCAGCAGGAACCGGCCTTTCCTGCACAGTGTGTGAACTTCTTTGTGCTGTTTTTGCATTGAGAGTTTCAAATCAAATTAATGTCTGATGCACAACACGTCACGCGGAAGCTTCAAGACATAAAGTCCATTTTTCCACAATAAAATATTTAAACTCGACGACATTGGTGCACACAAGCAGGCATGCTGCGAACGACAGCGAACACGAATGCAACCAGGCACACTGACAACAGATGGCTGGAGCCCAGAGACGACAACGCTGCCGTGCATGGTGACATCTAGATTTCTGTGAGAAGAATGAATTCTCCACACTCAAACTCCACCAACTCATCCAGAATTCAGAATAGCTCACGTGAACTTTTTGATCAGCTTGCGCTGCGGCCTCAACTGGTTACTCATAAAACAAGACAGATCAATTGCGGAAAAAATCTCATGCGAAACAAGGGACCGTCTCGAGACTCAACTGATCAAGGTCCTTTCAGGATGATGTGGGTAAATGGTCCACCAGGTCTAACTCAATGTGGGTCCAAACTCTGATGTGCAGAGTTGTTGAAGGATCGTCAGGCTCAAAATGCATGGACAGGTCTCTGAGATATCAAGGCGCCAGTGAATGATTCAGGCATGGGTGTGTCTTGATCCGCGAGGCCACAAATGTTTGTGGTTCTTTTCGGATGGAGGAGTAACTTTCTGATTCTGAATCACGGGATTCTCTTGCACATGACATGACCGAATCCGACAAGAACCGCAAAGCTCAACATTCACTGCTAGTTTCCTGCTCAAGTCTGAAGGCCTCGTGCTTGGTGAAGCGCTTTTGCTTGAACTGACCTCGGAGACTTTCCGTGACTTTCTTCTGTGCTCGTAGGCCCCCTGTACCTCCTGGGTCACCCTGTGTGTGCAAGTGTCCACTTTCGGAAACAAAATGGTGACCAGGCACAAGCCAGAACTGAGTCTCTGAGGAATCAAGACCTTGTTGTTTCTGCAGCCACAAGGGATGAATCTGTCGTTGACATCTCGGTAACGAGGTGGGTTCGGGAAATGGTGCGTCAAGCAGTTTTTCGGGTGCAAGGAACGTACAAGCCAGTGAATGCACTGGGGCAGAGAACCTGCCTAAAAGTCGACAAGAACTGGTAGTGACATGCATCCAAGGAGACAAGCAGAAACAGAAAGGAATTTTTCAAAACTTTAGCAGGGTTGAGTGATTGCCCCAAATTGCTGTTTTCTCTGGAAATGCACAGATTCCAAGATCTTCCAGATTGAACAAGTTCATGTGGTGTGAAGCGAACTAGTTTGGCCACATGTTCTTGTGGACAGCTTGTGTTGAGAGAAAGTCATTCCTCCCGACGTTTGAAACTTCAGGTTCGGTTTCAGTTGCTTCATACATTTGTTGTTTGCAAAAGAGGTGAGTGTCTCACAGTTGTCGGCAGTGAGTCACAGAAGGTTTAATTGGAACAGCTCCAGAATCCAGACCCAGGGCTAGAGCTGGGGCCCCTGATTTCCCACAAGAGTGTGCCTCTGTGTTTTTGGCGCAAGATGAAAAAAATCTTTTCGATTTCTTTATCTTTGACGTTTGCACGGCAGGTTCAGACCCGTTTGGTCTGGTACCGTGCCACTCAAGGCCGAACACTCACCAATGGCCAGGCATGAAAGGAGTTGGCTGGTATCCACTGACAGAAAGATCCCCTTGACCAACACACGCGCGATCCACTGTGGAGGTACAATAACCTTGCTGTGTTGATGTGCATCCCAACTTCCCAGTTGACAATGACCCAACTTCCCAGTTGACAATGAAACTACAGATGCAGGTGGTTATTTTTTCAAAACGTTTTGTTCAACTTTGACCCATGCAAAAGACGTATCCAAACATTGAACAATGAAAACTCCGACCCGAGAGAAGACGCACCACTTCCACAGACACCAGGTGCATCTTGAACACTTCGTGAAATTTGCGCAAGAACGAACGTACACCACGTATGCATGCACGCACAGTGGATTACAGTGTACAAAGTTTCCACAAGCGCGCGCATTCTCGTTCATTTGCTTTGTGGAATTTATGGTTCATTGTTGCTGGAGCCTTTGAAGCTGATGAAGCTGCATGAGGGTCATCGATAACTTTTCATCCGCAACAGATGTGGGCTTTCAATAAACGAACAAACATGAAGTTTGATAAAGTAATGAAACTGCTTGCTTACAACAAGTCCACTGACTGCTCTCAGGGTATCAACTCCAAAAAAGCAGGCACCAGTTTGATTTGTGCTGATGTGCTACTGCCGAATATGCTGGTTTCAAGAAACAAAAGCACAGAATCTGCATTTGTGTGATCAGCTGATGACAGGCAAGAACTTGCAGACTGGAACTTGTGCAGAAACACATTACATGTGATGTTCAAGCACACACATGCACGAATGTTCCAGCGAAACATACCGCACGGAAAACACCTGTTGCGACTGTTGTATCATCATTATTCAGTACACTGAAACGGTTCTGTTCAACCGCTTTTGTGCCTGACGCCTGTACGAACAAACAGGCATTGCAGATCACAAACGTTCTCCTGCACACAGGACAGGTTCAAACGTTGAACCCAAAGAGGGCAAAAGTAGAATGTTGGACCGGATATGTCAGTACAGCACCATCATTTTCGCCGGAAACGTGGCTGTTCTGATCGTGGTCGCGATCGCCACGGATTACTGGGAGTACCGAGGCTTCAAGCTCAAGAAGATCCGCAGCGCGCTCGGCGCGTGGAAGCCAATCCGACACAAGTCATCCGTCGAGATTCCAAGTGAGCGAACCATGCGGAGAAAATCCGCGTTACACTTTCAAAACACAAGATCGGTCGTATTCAGTGAGTTTTTGTAGGTTCGGGCTTGTCCGTTCTTTTTATTTACCGCCAATTCGATCGGGGTCAACTGCTCACCTCCATTTGAAGTTGACTGAATGAACACTTGTCTTTTTCTCGAAGGGTTTTGGGAGCTTGCAAAAATTATTGCCCAGATAGGTGCACCGAGAAAGAGAATGAACGGTCAATTATTGCTGTCGCTGCTAAAAACTACAGTCAAAATGGACTGTTTTCAGCTTGTTTTGAAACTGAACGCGACCGGTGATCTTGTTCCAGATGATACGGACAACTACGTCACAATCAAATACACGTGGAATGACACAAAGCTCGAGAGAGCCCTGGACGAAGAGGATGTGTACGAGTCTCCCCTCCTCCTCAAGCGCTTCTACACCGTCAACTACCCGGCCCGCAGCGCATCCAAACTGCCCAAACACAGACTGCACGAGAATCATGGAGTCATCATCGAGGACAAACTCATCCTCTTCTATCAGTATGGAAATCTTTTCAGAGACTGTGATCGACTTGAAGGTACACGCGCAAAAAAGTGTTTTCCAAAACTGGCCACGAGACCAGAAAAGTCCTGTGAGTTCACTGCATTGGGTTGCTTGCTCCAATCGTTTTGTCCTTCTAAGCTTGGAATTGTGAACCCCTCCGCCAAACACACTCGGGGAGGCTGACTGACTCCGATGAGACAAGCATTGATATTTTGTTTTGCAATAATTGCATCAAAAGAATCCCCATGACATTTCGGAGAAATTTTGTTCCGTGAGCCCATCTTTGTACAACAACCGTCCAATTTTAAAAACAGGTCAACATCACACGATTTTTTGCCTTCAGTTCGTGATTCTCCAGGCCAAGATACCTCAGGTTTCCCAAGCAACCCTTTCAGCAGGCTGAGTTTTGAGATGCTGAGTCCCCTTGCATGTGCAGAGTGAAGTCGACTTCTGAAACTTGTCAGAAGCCTTCGCGGGTCGTGGCATAAAATACAGCTCGTTCTTGCTGCATGCTCAGGACACTGATGGTCAGCCCTATTTTACCCGGGGTCTTCACCTTTTCATCACAAACTTCCAAGGAACCAGCAATAGTGAGTCTTTTGGGATTGCGGCAGTGGTCATAAAGGGAAGCCATGTGGTTCTCCACGTCCCGACTGAAACATCTGTGCACCGTGTGCCAAAGGTCAAATCTTTTCTGGCAAAAGGCTGGTTGTTCAGCGGACAACGACATCAGGAACAGAGGTTCACAAACCATTTCTGGCTACTTGCAACAATCCCGAACTAATTGAACACACACACACACACACACACACACACACACACACACACACACACACACACACACGGCCGGAGGACTCAGGAAATATTTGTTATACGACGTGTTACAAATTTAACACTTCATCTGTCACACGTCATCTGCACTGAAAAGAGCCAACAAGAGGTCAGGGGCTGAGACACCCCCTGGGTGCCACTTCATCTTGTGCACTTCAACAAATTCGTTGCCAAATTTGTCTGATGGCGACAAAGCCCAACAAAAGCTGAATTGAACGGCTGGCATGTTCAAGTTGCAACCCGAACAGGCAAGCCAAACAATGACATGTTGGCATTGTGTTCACAAGTTCTGGAGAAAGAGCCACGGGTCAGGTTTATTTGCCTGACTTGTTACAAAAACATCTGAAGAGTTTTGAAAGTTGCCATTTTTATTTGGTTGTATGGAGTCAATTTCTTGTTTTGTACATTTTGAAAGCAACCCCAACAAGCCAGCCGAATGAGCAAGCCGAAGTGAACAACCCGAATGACCAGCAGTTCAAATCACCGCGAGGCCGGGGGCTTTTTCCGAGGGTCAAGAAGGTTTGTCCCCACAGCCTCCTGCGCACCAAGCGACTTTAGGATTCTGACTTTCAGTGGGTGTCAGGAACCGGCTCGGACTGACGCGTTTACGTGAAAAACGCTGCTTCAACTTCATTACGACTTTCAGAAAGGATGACGACTACATTTATCGCGAACTGCCTGCTGTCATCCGTGAGAAAAGTTTTGAACAACCATGTGCTGCCGGAAACACCTGAATCTAAATTCACATCACAAAGTATACACCCGTTGTACATATCATACACACACTCGTATACTCCAAAATACCACAATTTTTCCATTTTTCAGATTTGGAAAGAATATCTTTTTTCTTCGCGCTGATATCTATTGTGTCTTCCACGGTGAGTGTGATCGCCGGAGGCTACGGCTCCCTGACTCAGGACAAAATGGGAATGCTCACAGCTTCGTCGTCTGCGCTTGTATCAGGTGCGTGATTGCACGCGTGTGCATGTGGAGGACGAGTTCCATGCAAACCAGCGTGCAAGTTGTCAAGTAAAACAGACTAAACAACAGAAAAAACATGATCATTGCATGCAAGCGTTGGTTCGGACTGTGACCACAATCGAACACGCAATGTTCGTGCAAAGAACCTGAATGTGATCGACGGGAGCACATGTCAATGATTCTGGATTTTTTGCTACATATTTTCTCTGCATGGACTTTCGGGAATCCACAGGGAAGCATTTGTTTGCAGGAATTTCCTTGACAATCACAATCGCACTGTTTCACGGAAAATGTCACCTTTTACACCGGCGACAATTCTTGAGGGGCCGTTCCACTCCTTTCGGCAAGTTTGTGGAAGGACAACGGAACAATTATTTTGGTTGGTAAGAACAAAAGTTCCAATGATTCCAATGCTCATATTGATGGGACGTGCATCCCTTAATTGTGTGTTCACTCAGCTTGTCTACATCCAGTGTCCTTCGTCAGCTTTTCCAACAAGAAAAGGCCTGTGAGTCAACACATTATTTCTTCATCCTTTGTTTCAGGTCATTTGCCTTGGCTTGGATCTGTGTTGTGTTGTGCTTCATCCACACGTGGGTGTGGCTGCTGAAAGCGCAGGACATGCCCCCGGTCGGGGAGCGATTGAGACGTCGAAGGTCGGCAAAGGTGGCGCGACACAGAAACTCGTCCGTCAGAAACCAGGAGCACAGCAACATGCTCAACTCAAAAGCATGAAACTGAAGTTCTCCTCTTCGTGGATCTGTGCAAGTGACGAACAGGACTCCCCTTGGGTCTCTCAGTAGAACTGCCCCCCTGACAATGAGAATCACTGCACGGGCACGCTTTCTCAACTCGTGCGTTGAACGTGTATTATTTCTGCGTGTCCCTCACCCAAATCTACCCATGCAAACGGCTGGCGTCCCGTCAAATTTTGGATCTTGTGGCACGCCCGAAGTGTATACTGTACCTCAGTGATACATGCAGCTGGAGCAACAGATTTTACGTGCCGATCGACAAAGTTGTTCTCGCAACCTGTGACTGCGACCCATCCGGGATGTGTGCAAACCCAAAACGCGCGGACAGGAGGGACGCGCGTTTTTGTCCCCTGAAGAAATTGGATGAGCTGTCTCTCTGGTTTAGGAATGCCGCTGGGCATGGTGCTTTGCCTATTTTCGCCGCGGTTGGTGTTCTGCATGATTCTATGCACCAACCTAAAGGACTTACAAATCGCTTCCGTCGTGCAAAAATGACAGTGAGCCTCAGCTTCGGTGCCATCAAACCTTCAATCAATTGTCTGCAACTGAAGCTCAAAACAACAGAAAAATAACTGAATTTCTGGTTATTTTTCCAGCCGTGCCACCTCAGTTTGGACTGGAGTTTTGGAAGCTTCCGCGCAACAATTTCCCAGAATTTGGAGCACGCCCACTTCATCTGACCTCCAGTGGCACAAAATCATCGATCTTGACCCCCTTGACCAAAAACAAACAAGAGAAGCAGTGCTAAGGCAACTGCGGGTGCGATGTCCCCCTTTGATCTTCAGGATGTCAACATGTTTTTGTTGATGGGTAAATCATCTGGTTGCTAAGGAGTTTTGTATCTGGTTGCTAGGGAGTTTGTCATGGACATTCTTTTGAAACTCAACTACAAACTACTTTCAAATACCTTTCATATGAGCCATAGATTATGTCTCTGTCATGAAAAGAACCTGAGATTTGGCTATTTGTGTCTGGTTGCTAAGGAGTTTTGCATCTGGTTGCTAGGGAGTTTTGCATGTGGTTGCTAGGGAGTTTGTCATAGACATTCTTTTGAAACTTGACTGCAAACTACTTTCAAATATGTTTCATATGGGCCATTGGTCATGTCTCTGTCACAAAAAGAACCTGAGATTTAGCCATTTGTATCTGGTTGCTAAGGAGTTTTGCATCTGGTTGCTAGGGAGGTTGCCATGGAGATTCCATTTTTTAAAATTTGAAATGTGGATTCAAAGACCTTT
>JAAUXT010043486.1_pt1 | contig 11334 bp, 12 predicted proteins | sample 7278171 | NCBI WGS metagenome assembly JAAUXT01 (sample SAMN14350112, study PRJNA611818) | marine sediment metagenome | isolation source: surface marine sediment (1.8m) | place: French Polynesia: Moorea | collected 2018-08 | reverse complement strand
TGGTACTGGACCCCCATTTTCAAAATTGGCCAAAATCTGGAAGTTTGCTGTCGGAGAACCGCGGACATTCTTGGCACAGCCTTCTTGTCAGGGTGATAATCTCAATTTTGAAAATGGGGGTCCAGTACCACCTCCAACTCCAGTCCCAGGTGGAACGCCCGACCTGACCAAATACGTAAACACCAACCATACTGCACGGGATTGGGAGCATGTGCCCACGATTGCAGACGCACAACGCGCACGGTCGCGTTGGAATGCGCGTAAACCCACCACACACTCTGGATACTCGTACTCCGCTGTGTTTAACAAATGCTTAGCATTGATCCATGCATTTCCGGAGGCTTCGTTTTACTTCTCAAAGGACCTGCCTTCACCATCTCGTCATTCCTCCGTGTGATCTGCATCCGAAATGAGCCAAACTCACCCAACGTCCCCGTTTTGCCGGCAAGCACATCAAAAGCAGTGTTTCTTACCTGCAAATACAAAAAGGCACAAACGTCCGTGAGAAACAATACAACATCACATTCTGAAGGCAATCTGCGACAGGCGTGGTGAAAGACGTGAAATTTTAATGAGGCCACTCGACAGAAGTCCCGAGACTGGCGCACCTCAACCTTCAGCGAGATTCACTCAAGAGATGCATGGTCCTGACAATACAGCGTGCAGCGACAAAGTCCGACAAAAAGAAAACACAGTCGGTTCTACCAGGGACGGGGGCAGAACCTCCTTCATCTTGGAAGAAGGTGCTGGGGTGCGACTACCTGGGACAGGCCCTCTCCCTGGGAGGCAGCATTCCGTCCTTCCCAAGACGTTGTGTCTCTCGCTGTTGCCAGTGCAGAACACAGCCTGACTCCTGACAACGGGCGTGTTGGGGACAGTGAATGTGCAGAAAACATCACAATGCTTCAGTTCACCGGAGGACAATGGACAAAGACCACACTGAAGACAAAGAGACTCGGACACTTCACCAACCTGAGTGGTCATTCTCGTGCCTCTGTAACTCCGGATCAACGGGAAGTCAGCGAACACAACCTACCCACAACAAACTCTGCAGGACGGAACAAAGGACCCAGATTCTCCAACTTTGACAAGTGCTGATGAATTATTGCGAAAATCATGACAACCGCTGTGGGTTGCTAATTCCCATTAAGTTGAAGCCGCTATTACGAGATTGAAGAGCTAATCGCATCAAGTGGAAATGCCTTTCACATCACAGAAATCCCAGCTGAGGCATCGTGGGGAGAACATTTCTCAACTCTCTCAGAAGCCAGGTTTTTCTGTCCCAGATCAAGACATTTTCGTTCTCATAAAAGCTTTGTACAACAGAAGAAAGATGATCGACTTCCGAGTGCCTCCCTTCCCAACACTGCGAAAAAATTTGCACGGTGCAAGGTATACAATTTCAGCAACAGTCGCAATTGTGCAGAAACACACACACCCCTTGTACTCATGAAATTCATGACCAAATTTGTATTGCTGTCTGTTTCCCAACCGCGGATCTCCAAACCAAGAAGGCGCACAGGAATTCCGCGCCACGCTTCGTAGCTGGATCAACTTGCGACGGATCCAGAGAAAGTTTTCAATCTGACCCAGCTGACACTTGTAAGGGAAAGGCTCAAGCCCAGTGCCTCAATGACACATACGTAATGGTTCTGAAGATTCGCACTAAAGCAGCAAACTCCACCCGCGGTCACAGTTCCACGATGGACGTGGGCGTCCCGCAAGCTTTGATTCGTTCACGTGAACAGATACGAACGACACAACTTCAAAAGTGCCCAAAATTTCACAAAGGCACGAACACGCAAGCACGCAGTGTGCTTCAGTGCGTGAAACCTCTGTCCACGGTTTGCCCTTGTGTACGAACGAGCACAAGAAAAGCCTTATTGAGGAGGTAAGAGAGATCTGAGCGGCAATAAATGGATGTGAACGTGACTACGCATGCGTTATGCGTCTTGACTGCACGACGAGAGAAATTGGGGAGCGGATCCGCGGGACGCGGACCCTTCTTCCTGAAATATTCGAGTGCACAGGTTCCTTTCCCAAGCGATGCCCGCAGCATCTCTGGGATCCACACCCACCCTCTCCCCTTCCATGCTATCCTCTTCCCTGCCATGCTTCGTCCACATCTGTCCCAGAAAAACAAATGAATCTCAATGACGCGTGGTCTCCCTCTGTCCCACTCAGTGGAGCGCCGGTTCCACATCATCACGTTCTTCATTCTCAATTTTCTTTCTCAGATACGAGTATGATGTGTGCTTCAGTGCCTCAAGTGTACTTCATTCCCTCGTTGGTCTACTCGTGTGCGCGACCAGCATAACACAAACCTGGTGCACGTGCTCAAACTCCTAACAAACAGTCAAACAACCTTTCCTGTCATGCATTTCAAACAAGGACAAAGTGAAGACGACTGCTGTCAATGTCGCCAAAGATAAGGGGCCAAGAACTCTCTTCCGGTTTCTGTTCTACAGCCGCCACAGCGCCGTCCTTGCAGTGCTGCTGCAGCGGGTGACAACAGTGCGAACTGGCTGTGCTGTGCAGTCTCCGACTTTTCTCTGCAGCGGAATGGAAGTTCACGTTGAAGCTACATGATCCTGACCAACACGGCAACACGAGTAAGTGTGTTGCTGCAGACACCTTGACGTGGGCAGAACCACTTGACATTTGCCTTTCTAAAACGTGACGAGCTTCAGCAACGCCGAGGTTGCCTCCAAACAGACCTTTTTTTTCTCTTTGAACATCCGACACCACGAGAACCTTCGTGGCGTTGAAGACTTGCTGGATGAAATGGGTAATGTTTGTACCAACGACGACAAACTGAATGAGAATAGCCGCAGGGTTCAAAAATCTTTTGTCTTTTGTCTCCAAACATGTCAACATTTCTGAGGCTCTCAGGGGGCAGCTGCACCGGCCCCAACCACGGTTTGAGTATTGTTTTGCTCTGGTGTGAAAGACAACAAACTTCAAAGCTGCAAGTGTGTGTGTGTGTGTGTGTGTGTCCTGCAGCCATCCACAAGGGGTTCACCAACCATCCGTGGGGAAGAGGAAGAAGTGTCCTGCAACATACCTGCAACCAACCTCAAATGGGATGGGTCCGCTAATTAACTACAGGGCTTTACGAGTACTCATGGGGAAGGGGTAAATAAGATTCACCATCCACACGAGAAGGGGTCTGCCAATTATCCTTGGAGGTGCACAATGAAGTAGAGGCCAGTTTCTGGATTTTTTTTGTAATTTTTAATGAGCAATTCGACTGCACACATGGCCAGCCGCACTGTTTGGAAGGAGCAAGCCGCTACAGCAGCCTTGTAACTTGATTCGAGTTTTGCGGGCACCCATCCTTTCTCAAATGGCACACAGAACGGCAACACTTCATTGTCAGGTTGAAAACTGTTCTGCAAGAGGACATTCAGATTCCTTTCCTGCTTTTTCACCGGAAGCAGATGATGGGCAGGGCCTGTTGTCCGACGGGGAAAAGGAGCCTTCCGCTCCGCCCCTGACACCATCTCAATTGCTCGAGCTATCATCCCGGCGGACGTGTTTGGCGCAGCTCGGAGCTGCAGATCCACACGACCAAGCGACGATCCAATGCAGCGACAACGAGCCAGGTCTGCCCAGCGCAGTTCTGGATCCCACGTAATCTCCTCCTAACACCCGATCTGCAGTAGCGTCCCCGCTGTCGGCACCAACAGCAAGGGGCACTAACGCCAAACGGTCGATTCACTGTTCCTGGGCAGAGACGACGCTGTCCCGGCAGCTGTGAGAGGCTCACACCAATTTTCATCCCGATCCCTGTTGATGCAATAATGACCATATTATGCAAGTGCGAAAGCCTTATTCCGATGAGAGTCCTAATCCTTATGTTCCCCTCGCTCGTTTTACACGCGACATTAACAGCTTGGCGAATCCCTTTCTGCCCACGGACTGTTCTCACGTGAGTTGCAAACAGAAGGAAAACGACGACCCTGCACGACAGCAAATCAGCACCTGAGACTATGTTGAGGGTATCGATGACAGAGGCAAGAAAGAGGGTGGAAACTCAAAGTGCCACCAAAACCCAACACTGTTTGCGCAGAACGAGATGTGCGATGAAGCGGACACCACACATACTGCAACAGCCCAACTGTTGCAGAGGGCAGGACATCCACACGACGGTCCGCGGTAATTACACATGACAGACTGGGCCCCGGGGACCCGCCAGCGACACGAGGCCAATACCGCCGCATTCAATAAGAGCCGCGTCCAGCGGGGCCGCAGCTCACGTGCGCGTACGAGCCGCCTGTCAAGTACGACTGGCTCGGGAAGGATCTCCGTCAGCAGCTGCACGTTGGTGCGCAACAATGGCCACAACAAGTGCTTCTCGTGCGTGTCGCATTTGTGAGTGTTCGTTTTGTGTCGAGCGAGTCTCTTGAATGTCGCAACATAATCAGACGCGACAAGAACCCCAACAGCTACACACCAGCTGCAGTCTTCCATTGTGGACAAATCCTGACAAAATACGACGCACAAAACTCGTGCAACACTTTCGCAAGGGACTCGTGACCAAAACTCGCCACGTCCAAATCCATACCGCACTGGATGTTGTGAGGACGTCCATAGTTTTTCACTCCCGATCCAATCCGCATGCCCTTGACTCCAACAAGCTTTTGTCCTGTAAATTGCTCATTTGGCGATGGATCTGCACTGAGTAGCTTATCAACCGAATTTGGGGCACAGTGATTCATCCACCGTCATAGTCGGATTGTTCCAATTGCTCCATTGAGTCACAATGGGGGCTTTCAACTCCACGTGACTCAGTAGATTCAGAGCTGTGGTTACAGCTGACAATCTGCTCTCAGAGCAGAGGGTAGCAGGTCGTGTGCTGACGAGATACCCTCCCACCCTGTGCGGTCCGACCCTGGGGGACCTGCACCTCATCTCCGCCCGAGGTTGTGTTCGAATCTCCCAATCGGATGCATCAGTCATCTGTCAATCGCCCCAACTATCGATCCCTTCGGCGAAGATCAATAGTGTTCATCAGTCACCAATAGACGCACCGTTTAGTGCTCCGCTCTGAAGGGCTCTATCTTGCTCCATCACACAGGCATCCTCGGGGCGAGACGAGACGTGCCCTTGGCTTTGTTCTCAGCGCAGTGTTTCAAGTGGTGGCGCGACTGTCGCTCGATCGACGCGCACACGCACACACAGACCGCCATGAGGCAGCTGCGTCACCAAAAAGGGCACTCCGTACTTCCTGAACAAGGATCTGGCCACACAAGTCCGAAGAAGCTGAACTGGAATCCACCTCATCTCCACACGTCTTTCTTTCACGTCTGAAAAACGACCGCTCGACTCCATCGTCTGAAAGACTGATAAATGCAAGCTGTCCTCACGCACACAACGACGCCGCCGTGTGATGGAGAAACGCAGCCTCTCTTCCACAGCGCGCAGCAATCCGAACGCGGCGCTGCCCCGGGGAATCGCTCGTCCAATTACACAGCAAATGAGTCGGCACAAGCGAATCCTGCGTTATCAATTACACATATTGGTTTATTGTTTCCACTGCGATTGAGCCTGGCTAATGAAAAGTCCGGTTGGCTCGTTTACATGTCATTGCCGGTGCGTGCGCTTGGGTCATCAGTCACGATATTTCTCGGCTTCCTGCTGGCGGCAGTAAGGACCTAACAATAGATTTTCTCAAAGGGAGTCGTGCTCCTGAACCACAAAACGGAACATAGCGGTTTCACGTGACTCGGAATCCGCGCTTTTGTCGACAACGTGACGTCAAATGAAGTGGAGCAAACTCTGAGACTTCATCCGCGGTGACGTTCTCGTTCACAAGCAACAATCTACTGATTCGGCGCCAGACTCGGGCCAGAAACATCTGTGGTGAAACCCTTGAAAGTGACCATCAGGCCGATTGAACTGAGTCGCCCACCAGTCCGAAGGATCAACGCGTTGAGATGCCAGAGACTGACCAGCCAGCTCGTGTCAGAAAGGAAACTCGAACCCAAATTTGTTGTGCCTTCGTTCGTTCGTTGCTGTATTCTCGATTTCATCCCATATTTTTACCCGCAACGACACAAATGTTTGCCTTCCAATCAAAATTCGTGTGTGCGTGTGAGTCTCGGTGTTCTTTCCGATGCTTCAAGAAGTCAGTGCGTCCAAAAACGCTGATCCCTTCATATTCATCACTGATCGTGCGAGCATTTCCATAATGCCACCGCAAAAACGAGTGCTTTCAGCTGAAATGCTGATGCAAGTAGTCGCTGGGGAAAAACGAATATGCACTCCATTCCTCATGGACCCCTAATTCATGAGGAAAAATGCGAAATGACTTTTGCGTGATAAATGATGGCCAACTTGTTTGTTTAGAAGTCCCACTGACTCTCCGGACCTGCTTTCAGCTTTTGAATCAATCGAAGTAAAGCGAGCATTGTCTCAAGCAATTGATTCGTTTTTCAGGTGACACGTAAAAACGGAAGTCGCCAGTGACAAACCTCGAGCCTGCTTGCCCGAACCACGCTAAATAGATCGATCAGCCATTCGGGAAAGCGCACATTCCACGCCGACCCACGGAAAAAAGTGAGCGATCAATTCAATTTGCCTTGTGTGGAGCTTCGGTACGTGTTGGGCCCGACTGAAGAAGCTGCACCAACAGTGCACTCGGGCCCGGAACCCCACAGGCGTCATCAAATACTCGCCGAGTGTCAACACCACGCCGAGCAAAGCGAGCTCCGCCGCACAGAGCAGACGCCTGCTGTCGTGCAGAGCAACTTCAGGCAGATGCTCAGTTCAGGAAACTCGCCTTTCGGTCAACCTCCTTGAAACAACCAGGAGAAGGGCTTTCCTAAAAGGCGGAAACATGTTGAAACAGGCCCTTCCTTGGGAGGAATTGCTTGGTTGTTGTCTTCTTTTCGCATGCACGTTCCAGACGCTGACAATTTGCGCCACGCTGCTATTTTCATCGCTTTTTGTGTACGAGTACAGAGCGTCACACTCGATGATTCAAAAGGAGCCGAAGTGCCCTGCGCTCCGCCATGAAGCGCTCCGGACCACCGAGCGAGCTGTGTGTTTCTGCGGGTCCCCCGGGCCCGGAATCGGAAGGGAGGGAGCTCCTCTCCCGATCACATCGATCCAGCTCATCCATCCCCGTCACAGTTTTACCGTCGGCTCTGCAGAAAACACGGCACGAAGAAAAGACTGAGGACGAGCCGTTTGCATGACACGAGACCAGCTCTGCAGGTTCGAACTACTTTATCTCTGATGTGATGAAACACGACACAGATGTCATACTGCAACAAATATCGTGAAGTTGACGGCATTGGATTTGAACGCAGATTCGAAAAGGTCAATGCCAAATCCATGCAAGATGCGCACATCAAAGGACACAGATACAGGTTCCACGTTTGATGTCGTCTCAAGTCTGCCGATCAGAATTTATTGGGAACAGCTAAAAGGTGTTGGATAAAGCACAGTGACCGAGTTTTTTTCACAGGAAGCTACAACACACACACACGCACACACGCACACACACACACACACACACACACACACACACACACACACACACACACACACAACCACACACGAACCCCTGCGATGCAACGACGACATCCGTTGCTTGTTGAATACGACACGACTACCGTTTTCCTTTCGAAAGCAACACCAAAACAGAACAGTTGGGAGTCATTGTGTGAATCAAATCGCCACCCGGGCTCTTTTTTGTTGTTGCTGTGAAAATGAACAGTGACAGACAGTGCTGCGGTCTCCAAGCCTCCCAACCACACCCCACCCTGACGTGATGCGTGAGAATCGAGGTGGATGAATACGAAGATGATTGCCCGCTTCAATTACGGTCCGCTTTGCTTGTAATCACAGTTGAATATCTGGGGAAGAGTGACCTACATCGCTGCAGATGGCGACCAAATTCTAGATCTTGCAGTACTTTCTTCTGCGTGAGCTAAACCACAGCTCAAAACGGAAAAAGAACGACCTAAAACGGGAAAGCTTCAACACGACAGGTCGTCAGTCAGATTTAAGAGTCTACCAAAAAGTGAAATCATCTGAGTTTAGTGATCACATCGTTTCTGTTGGCTGTTTTCTGGAGCAACGTCGTCCATTCCTTTCAGAAATTGAACGACGGAAACCAGCAGGAGGCTGGCACGTTTCATGTATCCCCTTGATGCTGCAGGTATCAATGGTCCGCCACGCGGAATGCAGACAGGCTCAGCCACTCCAGTTATTGTAAACCGACCCACGAATGAGACACACGATCCCCCGTCTGTACACAGAATCCTAATCTCGCTGTAATCAAAACGTGCAAGCCGCAAGCAGCTTATTTACCGCAATTTTTTCGGATTCAGCTCCTTCATGGTGCCCTTCTTATTCGCCCTGTTTTACGCTGAGAAAGAGGTTGAGGCAAGGCTGCTGTTCCGCCACAAGAAGCTGAAGGACATCAATCTTAGTGACCACGCCTTCAGATCTGCCATCTTGATCAGAATGTCTACGAATCGTGCACACTGACACCATCCCTTCCGAGACCCAGCAATTAGCGGTGCTGCCTGTCATCGTTAAAGTGCGCCGGGGCCTTCTGTACCTCGGGGCCCGTGCAAAGCGATGTCTCGGAGCATCACATGCAATGCAGCTCCATCGCGAGAGTGATTGCCCTGAAAGCCTCACACGACTTCAAGAGCAGCTTTCAAAGTTGCTTTCATACAATCCGTCTCCTTCACGTCACAATACGTAAAACAGATACCCTTAACCATAAATACCACTCAGGAAGAGAAGACATCAAAGAAGCCAGAAAAACGGGAAATTCTACTGTGTGAATTTCTTTTGAGGAAAGAACGTTTTTCGAGACGGGTCTGTGGCTGTGATAACGCACGCACGCACGCACGCACGCACGCACGCACGCACGCACACACACACACACACACACACACACACACACACACACCACTGACAACTCAAGGAGGCCGGGATGACCATCGAGAATTTCTCGGTGATCACATCACTGGGTATTCCTGGCTCCGAAGGACGCGCCTGTCTTTTTTACTCTTAAAGAAGCACGCTCCAGCAAAGAAAACCAATTCTCGCCTGTTCCACAACCTTTTTCCGGACAAAAAACGAATCGACATCAAACAAATCAACGACTGCAGCGACAAAGACAGAACACTCGTATTGTTTGCTACACCAACTTGACGTGTTGAAGCCTTGACTGTCAACATGCCCTGATACAACACGTCAAGATTGGAGCTTCTCGTGCCTGCAGAAAATTTACGTTTCCTTTGTACTTGAACTTGAGGCTGATGGCAGCAATCTCAACCCGCTATCACGCTGTGTGTCGTATATCAGAGGCCTCAGCAGAAAAGGCAATGTACATCAATCGTGAGTAAAAGCAACTCCTGCAGCAATTTCTTCGCATGATGCATGACAGGGGAGTGGTACAAGACTGATAGTGATGGATGTCGTGATTGGATTCTAAAACTCATCTTGTCGTTTTGTTGCATGGCTGTCTGTCCATTTTAATCTGTTTGATACGTCCAATATTGAGATGCACGACCGGCTCGTAATGAGTATTCAGAGAAGCACTGCGCGTGTAACGAATGTCTTTGTTCCCTTCTCCTTCCCAATGTCATCACTGCAGCGGCACGGTGAAAGCTCCGCCAATTCAAGTACTGTTATGGGCACTCATAGTCAATCTGCCATCCGGCTGGTTCCTGCTGGACCCACAAGACACTCGTACGAGTACAATGACAGCAAGTCCAAACGAAATCATAACATTTCACATGACATCGTTATGTCTTCTCGCATGCCGGTCCTGCCTCCAGATGCACAGAAAAACGAGGCCCAATGCCAGCTCCAACCAACATCAATGATTCCACAGATTCAATACAAATGCCGCTGAAGGAGCAGTGTTGCTTCAGCCCCTGCTCTGAAACGGCAACACTGGCCTGGAGCGATGCAGCAGAAACGGAAAGGCCCAGGAACTCTAACCAAATGAAGTTTTGGTCGGTCAGGAGTAATCGCATTGCGAGAACGAACAACCGTGGCCGAAATCAACGGTGAACGGAAGTCAGGTTTGCTTGTCCTATTCAAGGAGTGCCTGGTGCAAATGTGGACTCCGAAGGATCCGCTCGGGATAACTGTGAATGTTGAGGCGGTGTGTTTTGGCGTGCAAAACCATGTAAACAAACGAAACAAATTGCACGCAATGAAAGCTACCGTTGTCACATGTGTCTGTCTGTGACGATTCACAAAGGACGATCGAGTCAGGGTGACGCCTGAGTTCAGCAAGCGCGCAATGCTGAAGCCGAGAAGGACAATAGAAGAGTTCCCACAGTCCCCCTTGGCCTGGGACTCTTTGTTCAACCAGTGCACAAGATGTATCCGACTAATGAGACAAAGTACAAAAGGATCGTCAACAACCGGGGCAAAGCGGCACGCAACGCAGTTAGCACCTCACCTCAGCTGACATGCCGAGCTTTCGTGCCAAGCTCGCCACGATTACGAGTGTGTGACTCTGGAACAGCACTGGATACAAACACGACCTCTCTTCCCAGGACGAAACTTGTTGCTGTAGTTGGGGAAAAAGAAAAGGACCACAGAAGTTTGCTCTTCTCCAGTATCGAACAAGCAATGGTGACATTCGGACAAAATACGAGTACATCGCCGTACCAAACTTCAAATTCTGCGTTACTTTGGACAATTGTTTCACCGACATAATAGAGTTTCATCCTGTGGTGCAGGTTTCTATACGAATTTGGTTTTGAAAGTTCAATTTCGAACACAACAGGAGATTCAGTGTGAGACACTGACTGGGATTCTACTGCACACAAATTGATGTGATTCATTTCACAGCGTCTTGGCTGTGAATTGAATTGAGCGACCTCTGGCTGCTCGGCAAGCATTTAATTTGTCTTCAAGGGCAGAATTGCTGCCAGGAGCAGCACCATCAACCTTCACCAGACGGGGACACTCACCCAACGGAATGACCTGACTCGTCAGCATTCAAACCCCGAGTGAAGGAGGCTGTTATTGACCCTTGACCCAGACAGAGGCAGCGATCCTCCAATTCAAAACAGAGGGGAGGTTGGTCTTTGACCCAGACAAGAGTCCCCTCACCTCGACCCCGACCTGTCGGGAGAGCCCTTGAGAGATACGAGGCTCATCCTTTTTCTGGCAGTTCCGTCGCATGCTGTATCACCTTGTGCGTGCACGCAATCGACCTGAATTGACTAGTGGCACTCGGTGCGATGTCACCTCATTGACCGAGGTCACTTTGGTGCTTTTCACTGTCGAGAATTTTGGTTTCTTGCACTGTTGAAAAGGACATCTTTTTTTGAGCATGAAGCG